>Ga0208898_1000034_pt1 | contig 291385 bp, 253 predicted proteins | sample VirMetDEL_Mar_4_FD_184513 | JGI IMG/M metagenome (GOLD analysis project Ga0208898, IMG submission 184513) | Aqueous microbial communities from the Delaware River and Bay under freshwater to marine salinity gradient to study organic matter... | ecosystem: Environmental > Aquatic > Marine >...
CCGAGCTCATCCGCCGGCAACAGGGGCATGCCCAGGCTGACCTGCTGTTGCAGCACGTTGAGCTCCTGCAGGATCAACAGCGGTTGCACCGTTGGGTCATGCTCGGCCGCAATCCACAGCGCAGCTTCAAACAGCGCAGGGGGCGAATGTTCCAGGCAGGCGAAAAAGGCGTGACGGGGGTTCATTGCATTCTCCGGCGGATGCTCCCGTTTTAGCCTTGCTGAGAATTTTCGTCCAGTAGCTTGAGAGATATCCTACTTGCTTATGTCGCAGGCCCCGCAAAACCGGGTGGCTTATTCCCGCGCACTTCGGCAGTTTTCTGCCGCAGGCCTATACTTGGCGACACCAGAAGTGATTCGGGAGCTTGACGATGTTTGCTCTCATGCACAGCACCCGCCTTGAATCGCTGCACCTCAGCATCGACCCGACGACCGGGTTGAAGGCGATCATAGCCATCCACAACAGTCGCCTGGGGCCTGCCCTGGGTGGTTGCCGTTACCTCGCATATCCTGACGACGAAAGCGCGGTGGCCGACGCCGCACGCCTGGCCCAAGGCATGAGTTACAAGGCCGCCCTGGCGGGTTTGCCGGTAGGCGGTGGTTGCGCCGTGATCCTGCGCCCCGCCCATGTGGAAAGCCGCGCGGCCCTGTTTGAAGCCTTCGGGCGATGTGTCGAGCAACTTGATGGCCGCTATATCACCGCCATCGACAGCGGCACCTCGGTGGCCGACATGGATTGCATTGCCCAGCAAACCCGCTTCGTCACCAGCACCACCGCCGCCGGCGACCCTGCGCCCCATGCCGCCATGGGCGTATTCGCCGGCATCCGCACCACCGCTATGGCGCGCCTGGGCAGCGACAATCTCGAAGGCTTGCGCGTGGCGATCCAGGGCCTGGGCAACGTCGGTTACGCCCTCGCCGAACAACTGCATGCCGCCGGCGCCGAACTGCTGGTCAGCGACATCGACCAAGGCAAAGTGCAACTGGCCATGGAGCAACTCGGCGCACACCCGATCGCCAATGACGCCTTGCTCAGCACCCCCTGCGACATCCTCGCGCCCTGTGGTCTCGGCGCCGTGTTCAATCGCAACAGCGTCGGCCAACTGCGCTGCGCCGCCGTGGCCGGTTCCGCCAGTGCGCAACTGACCAACCTGCAAGTCGCCGACCAGTTGGAAGGGCGCGGCATCCTCTACGCCCCGGACTACGTGATCAACTCCGGTGGCCTGATCTACGTCGCCCTCAAGCACAGCGGCGCCGAACTGCCGACCATCACCGCGCACCTGTCGAATATCGGCACACGCCTGACCGAAATCTTCGCCCACGCCCAGGCCGAAAAACGCTCCCCCGCACGGGTCGCCGATGAACTGGCCGAGCGCCTGCTTTACCGCTAGCCCACGCATTAAAAAGGCCCTGAATCATCGATTCAGGGCCTGTTCAATTCGGACTTTATTCCGCCGGCGGGTTCAGCAACTCGGACAGCGCGTCCGGTTGGCTCTTGAACGCCTTGGCAAAGACATCGCGGTTTTTCGCCATGTAGATCCCGGCCTCTTCAACCTGCTGCTCGCTCAACGACGGCACGGCTTTTTGCAACACTTCTGCGAGCAACTCAGCGAGTTCAAGCATCTTGTCATGACGGTCAGCTTCGGCTTTATCCATGAACAAACGCTCCAGATCTCGGCTGCTGCGGTATACCACTTCGACGGCCATTCACCACCTCACATGCCTTCACGATAGTTGTCTTTTGTGACTACTGTATTTATATACAGCTAAAAGGGTAAGCCAAACCGTGGGGTTTGGGTAGCAGTTTTTTAATGTAGCCCGGAAATACAGGTTTGGAGTGTCCCATGTCACCCTGCCATCATCTTATCTCTGCCTCTGGCCTTTTTTCTGCATGCAGAACAACCGTCACGTCCAAGCCGCATTATCCGGTCGAGCCGACCTAAGGAAGCATCATCGTGAAAATCAACTGGGCCGAAAAGCTGCGTCAGAATGTCCACGGGCTGGCCGAGTCGCTGGGCAATCTGTTTGTCGAGTCGTTCCATTACCTGGCGTTGTTCGCCATCGGTGCGGTGACCGCCTGGGCGGCGGTGATGGAATTTCTGGGGATGCTGGAGAACGGGCACATCAAGATCGATGACATCTTGCTGTTGTTCATCTACCTGGAATTGGGCGCCATGGTCGGGATTTACTTCAAGACCAACCACATGCCGGTGCGCTTCCTGATCTACGTGGCGATCACCGCGCTGACGCGTCTGCTGATCTCCAACGTGTCCCACCACAACCCGCCGGACATCGGCATCATCTACCTGTGCGGCGGGATTCTGTTGTTGGCGTTCTCGATTCTGGTGGTGCGCTACGCGTCGTCGGCGTTTCCCTCGGTGAAGGTGCAAGGCCCGCACCGCAAGGGCGAGAGCCCTGAAACAGAGAAAGGCGAGCTTTAAAGCCTGACGCTCAAGGGCAGGGCGCGGGTGGGCGGTCGCTGCAACAGCTTGTGACTGTCCCCGTCCGTCATCACCGCCAGGATCTCCATGGCGCTGTGGCCCTGCTCGATGGCAATGCCGAACTGAATGCTTTGCACCAGGCGCTTGAGCCGTTGCGGGTCGTTGCGTTGTGCGGCGCTGATCATGCGCTTGACCACCACGCCTTGCTCATTCGAGAGGGTCAGCATGATGCTGCCATCCAGGCGCTGGATGCTCAGGTTGACCCGGTATTGTGGGGTGAAGGTGTCGGTGATGATCTGAAAAGGATTGTCCATGGTGCGTTACCGCCTGATAAGAACATGCAGTCATTGACGACCGAGGTCTGGATTAGTTCGCGTTGCCTGACCACCGGCCACTCCGTCGCTGAGGGTTCACAACATCCGTTTGCCTCATCAGTTGTACAGCAAGGGCCGTGCCGTACAGCGACCTGTCTGACGCTGGAATCACCTGTAGGAGGGGGCTTGCCCGCGATTGCGGTGGATCAACTGATGAATCCTCGGCTGAGAGACGGCTATCGCGGGCGAGCCGGTTCCCACATGGGTTGGCGTCGTGCTTTGTTTCAGGGCAATAGCGAGAAAGCGGTGCATGATTGGTCGGCGGCGCAAGCAGGCACGAGCGGGGCAACGATGAAGATTGCGGGGCATAGGAAGATGTAACTAACTCCCCACCCTACCAGCGTTTTTGCTTGTAGTCAGGGTTAATTTGTAATGTGGGATTTATCTTTGCAAAGGGGTTGAATTGTTTCTCTGACTGCTCAATTGTGTAATCAAGAGGTCATGGTTTCACCACCCCGGTGTTGCAGTTTGTGACCTCTCGCGAGCTAGCTGAAATAAGGGAAGAACTATGCAAATCCAAGTCAATAGCGATAACCATATTGAAAGCAGCATCCGACTGGAGGAGTGGGTACGTAATACCATTGAAAGCACGCTCGAACGTTATGACGAAGACCTGACCCGCGTTGAGGTCTACCTGCGGGATGAGAACGGCGACAAGCCCGGTCCCCACGATTTAAGCTGCCGCCTGGAAGCACGGCCAAAGGGCCATCAACCGCTTTCGGTGCTGCATAAAGCCGATACGCTAGAACTGGCGATCGACGGTGCCGCGACCAAGCTGGACCATGCGTTGGAACACTTGTTCGGCAAACTGCAAGGCAAGCCACGCGCTGCCGCGAAAAATGTGCCGGCCAACAAAGTGAATGATGACGCGCTTGAAGAGGAATTCCTGGAAAACGAAAACGCTGCAATTAACAGCTGACAGTTTTTTCATTCCCCACTGAGAACGGGCCTGCAGATGCAGGCCCGTTTTTGTTTACCTGCTGCGTCGGAAAAAATACCCGCTCAACAACGCCAACCCACACGCCCCTACGCCCGCAAACAACATCGCCCAACCTGCGCCGTGGCGCAGCGCCGCTTGGGCATCCGCGCGCGCCAGCCCCATCGAGCTCAGCACTTCCAGCTTGCCCGCTGCAATGTGCTGACTGATCGCGGGCCAATCCAGTGCGCTGGTTTCGGGCAGCACTTCGGCCAGTTGATGGCTGATCCCCAGCAAGAGCACCAAACCCATCAGCGCAATATTCAGCGCCAGGGTGATCAGCCGCGCACTGAGGTCGATACCCGAGGCCATGCCGGCGCGATCCGCCGAGACCGAGCCGGTGGTGGTGTTGGTGGTCGGTGAGTTGGTCAGCGCCAAGCCCACGCCGGCCATCGCGCAACTGAACAGCACCAGCACGATGTTTGGATGCGCGGCGCCATTGGCGGCGGCCATGGCCAGAAAACCGCTGCCCATCACTCCCAGGCCCAGCGGGATGATGCGTGCGGCGCCGTAGCGCAGGGCCAGGCGTTCGGCCAGCGGCGGTACCAGCAAGGTGGGCAGGGTATAGGCGAGCAGGGCGCTGCCGGTGGTCAGGGTGTCGTAGCCCAGGCCCGCCTGGAAGTACAACGGCAGGTAGATCATGAACGGCCAGAAGCTGAAGTTCATGCCGATCGACCCCATCAACGCGCCGTTGAAGCGTTGGATGCGAAACACCGAAAAATCGAACATCGGATGGGCGCTGCGCCGCTCAATCAAGCTGAACAGCAGCAGCGCGGCCAGCGACAGGCCGGCCCAGCCCAGCATGGCCGGTGCGCCAAAGCCATTCTCGGTGCCTTGGGTGATGAAATAAACCAACGCAAACACCGACAGCGTCAAGGTGAGCATGCCGGCGATATCGAGGCGATGGCTGGCCGGGTCGCGCGACTCCTGCACGCTGACATGCAGCAGCACCAGAGTCAGCAAGGTCAGCGGCACATGTACGAGAAACACCCAGCGCCAGTCCGCCACCGCCAGGATCAACGCCCCGACCATCGGCCCGAAGCCCAGGCCCAGGCCCGCGATCACGCCCCACACCGCAAAAGCCCGCGCCCGCGCCGCCGGTTCACGGAACTGGTGCGACAAAATCGCGAACTGGCAGATCATCATCGCCCCGGCGCCCACGCCCTGGACGAAACGAGCCGTGATCAGCAGGGACGCGTCTTCAGCCAGCCCGCAGGCCAGCGAGGCCAAGCCAAACAGCCACAGGCACAGCACCAGCATGCGTCGCCGGCCAAAGCGGTCGGCCAGCGTGCCGGCAGCCATCAGTACGCTGGTGCAGGCCAGGGTGTAGGCGTTCATGATCCATTGGGCATCCTGGAAACCCGTGCCCAATTGTTGTTCCAGCGTGGGCAGGATCACCGGCACGCTGGAGATTTCCAGGCCGAACATCAGCGCCACCAGGCACACGGCGGTGAGGGCGAGCGCGTTTCTGGCGGAGCCTGATGGGCTGACAGCCGATACAGCGACGGCGGGAGGCATGGAATCTTCCTTTCGAGAGGTGGAGCGTGTCATTCTCGCGGGAAGTGGATTCTTTATTCGTGACAAGTTTTCCTTCAATCAGGGAATCAAAGGCGACAATTACAGCATGGCCACCCCACGTTTTGATGGCGTTGAACTCTTTCTGCAGATCGTCGAGAGCGGCAACCTGACCGAAGCCGCCGAACGGCTGAACCTCACCCGTTCGGCCGTGGGCAAAGGCTTGGCGCGCCTCGAGGCGCGCCTGGGCACGTGCCTGTTGCAGCGTTCCACCCGCCGCCAGCGGTTGACTGAGGACGGGCAGGCTTATTACGAGCATTGCCTGCGCGCGCTGGCCGAGCTGGAAGCGGCCGAATCCGTGCTCGAAAGCGGTCGGCAGCAGCCTCGCGGGCGCTTGAGGGCGAGCTTGCCGCTGGCTTTCGGGCATCACTACGCGGCGCCGGCGTTGTGGGGCTTGCTGGACCGTTTTGCGCAGTTGGAGATTGATATTTCGTTTTCTGACCGGCTGATCGACGTGGCCCAGGAAGGCTTCGACCTGGCGGTGCGAATCGGCGCGTTACCCGACACTGACCGCTTGAGCGCCCGGCGCCTGGGCGAACAGGCCATCGGCCTGGCGGCGGCGCCGGCGTATTTGCGCCGCGTCGGTCGAATTGAGTGTCTCGAGGATTTGGCCGGGCACCGCGGCATTGCCTACCGCTGCAATGCGCCACGCCTGGAGTGGGAACTCAATGATGCCCAAGGCCGCCCGCACCGCGCGCGGGTCGCCTCGCCGCTGATGATGGACGACCTCCAGGCCGTGGCCGATGCCGCCATCGCTGGCGTGGGCCTGGCCTGGTTGCCGAGCTGGCTGATCGCGCACTATGTGCTGCGCGGGCAGCTGGAAGCGGTACTGCCGAGCTACCGCGAGCAACCCGCGCCGATTCATGTGATCTGGCCCACCGCGGCGCACATGCCGGCCAAGACGCGCTGCGCCATCGACGCCCTGGTCGCGGGCACCCCGAGTTGCCTGGCGGGCAGCTAGATCTACGCCTTCGAGCAGGTGATTCATTCGTTCTCTTTTGCTTATGAGAATATTTATCATTAATATTGCGCTCTGATGAACCTGGCGCTCCCCGCATGAAAAGCAAAACCTCGCTTCCCGCCGCTTACCGCCTCGCTGTCACGTCACGCGCATTGGCCGCTGTGGTCGGCGGCTATCTGATGGCGTCTCTGGCCGCCGTCTGCCTGGCGCTGTGGCTGCCCACGTCCCGCGCCGACGCAGTGATCACCGGGATGATGAGTTCGTTTGTGTTCTACCTGTTGGCGGTGCTGTGGTGCTTTGCCTGCCGCACCGCATGGCGTGCCTGGTGTGGCGTGATGCTGCCGAGCGCGTTGTTCGCGACCCTGGCAGGTGTGGGTGTATGGATGGCACGCACATGAAAGAAGGATTCCGCCAGGCCATGGCCTGGTTGCACACTTGGGCCGGACTGATCTTTGGCTGGCTGCTGTTTGCGATTTTCCTGACGGGCACCTTGTCGTATTTCAAGGATGAAATCAGCCATTGGACCCAGCCCGAAGTGCAGGCCAGGCCGTTGGACGATGGGCGCAGCCTCGCGGTGGCCCAAGCCTACCTGCAGCAGCAGGCGCCCACCGCCGCGCGCTGGATTATCACCTTGCCGAACAGCCGCGACCCTGGCCTGTCGGTGATGTGGCAAGACAAGGTCGACCCGGGCAAGCGCGGCAACTTCATCCAGAAAGTCCTCGACCCGGTCAGCGGCCAAGCCGTGCAAGCCCGCGAAAGCATGGGCGGCGAGTTCTTCTATCGCTTCCACTTCCAGCTGCAAATGCCGTACCCCTGGGGCCGCTGGTTATCCACCTTCGCCGCGATGGTGATGTTGGTCGCGTTGATCACCGGCATCATCACCCACAAAAAAATCTTCAAGGACTTCTTCACCTTCCGGCCCCGCAAGGGCCAGCGCTCCTGGCTCGACGGGCATAACGCCGTGGGCGTGCTGGTGCTGCCGTTTCATTTGATGATCACCTACAGCAGCCTGGTGATCTTCATGAGCATGGTCATGCCGGCCCCGATCGTGGCCTCTTACGGCAACGACAGCCGGGCCTTCTTCAACGAGGTGTTCCCCGCCACCGACAACGCCCCGGCGCTGGGCCAGCCCGGCACATTGTTGCCGTTGCTGCCGATGTACGAACAGGCGCGGGCGCAGTGGGCGGGCGGGCATGTCGGGCGCTTGGTGGTGAATAACCCGAGTGATGCGAATGCCTCGGTCAATGTGGTCCGCGCCGGCGCCGACCGCGTGGTGCATGATTTCGGCAGCACCGTGTCGTTCAACGGCAGTACCGGCGAGCGGCTGCGGGTCAGCGCCGAGCAATCGCTGCCGGCGGCGATCGGTGGCAGTTTCTATGGCCTGCACATGGGCCGTTTCGCCGGCCCGGTGTTGCGCTGGCTGTACTTTATCTGTGGGCTGGCGGGCACCGCGATGATCGGCACCGGCCTGGTGATCTGGCTCGGCAAGCGCCAGCTCAAGCACGCCAAAACCGGCGGCATGCCGTTTGAGCTGCGCCTGGTCGAAGTGCTCAATATTGCCAGCATGTCCGGGTTGTTGATCGCCATCGCGGCGTTCTTCTGGGCCAACCGTTTGTTGCCGGTGAGCTTCGCCCAGCGCGCCGACTGGGAAGTGCAAATGTTCTTTATCGCGTGGGGCCTGAGCCTGTTGCACGCCATGCTGCGCCGAGGGCGCCAGGCCTGGGTCGAGCAACTGAGCGTTGGTGCGCTGTTGTTTGGCGCGATCCCTGCGCTCAACGCGCTGACCACCTCGCACCACTTGGGCGTGTCACTGGCGACGGGCGACTGGGCCATGGCCGGCTTCGACCTGACGTGCCTGGGCAGCGGGGTATTCCTCGCCTGGGCCGCCTGGAAGATGCACCACCGCACGGCGCCCCAGCCCAGGGCCGAACGGGCGCGCGCGCTCACTCTCAAACCGGAGGCGCATTGAATGCTGCTTGCATGGCTGATGTGCTACGTCGGGTTTACCGCACTGTGCCTGTCCACCGACCGTCACCATGGCGAACTGCTGCGCAGCAAGCCGTCGCCGCGCCGCCGCCTGGGGTTGCGCGCGGTCGGTGGAGGGTGGTTGACGCTATCGATCTGGCCAGCGGTGGCTGCCTCGGGGTGGGCCCAAGGCCTGGTGGAGTGGTGCGCGGTGTTGATGCTCAGCGCGCTGCTACTGGTGCTGCTGTTGCCGTATTGGCCGAGGTTGGCCTTGAGCCTGGCGGGCGTCGGCCTGCTGGCCGGTCCCGTCGCAGCCTTTGCCACCCTGTGAGCTGCGCATGATGATCAGTACGCCACCGGAACCCCAGGACAGCCCGCACGCGGACGCGGCGGGTGGGCGCGCGCATTTCCTGCAGGTGTTTTTGTCCCAGCGTTCGCAGATGGAAGCGCTGGTCAGCCGGCGCGTGGGCTGTCGTGCCACTGCAGCCGACCTAGTGCAGGACTTGTTCCTGCGCTTCTGGCGCCGGCCGCTGGTGCAGGTCGAAGAGCTCAGCACGTACCTGCTGCGCTGCGCCGGCAATATCGCCATCGACCACCTGCGCAGCGAAGGCGCGCGGGTGCGCAGCAACGAAGGCTGGTTGCCCGAGCAGCAGGACAATCAAGGCTCCGAACCCCAGGCTGCACTGGAGGCCGGCAACGACCTGCGCCACGTCGAGGCTGCCTTGCGCAGCTTGCCCGAGCGCACCCGCCAGATCTTCCTGCTCAACCGCATCCATGGCCGCAAATACGCGCAAATCGCCAAGGCCATGGGGCTGTCCCAAAGTGCCGTGGAAAAACATATGATGCGTGCCCTCGAAGCCTGCAAAGCCAGCCTTCGCGAGCCATCGCCTCCACGCACGCCAGGGAAAGCACCGTGAACGTCACTCCCACGCCCGACCAGCAACAGGCCGCACTGGCCTGGCTGAGCCTGTTGCACGACCAGCCCAGCAGCGGCGACCAGGCCACCTTCAGCCTTTGGCTGCGGGCTGATCCGGCACACGTCGAGGCCTATTCCCAGGCCCAGGTGCTATGGGAGTTGAGCGAAGTGCCGGCGCGTAAACTGGCGGACGAAGACGCGTTGGCCTTACAGGGCTACCTGAATGCGATGCACACCTCGCAGCGCTCACGGGCCATGCGCGGGGTGGGCGCCCTGGCCATGGCCGCGTGCCTGGTGTTGATGGTGTGCATGGGCGGCGGCTGGCAACCGTCGCGCTGGGTCGATGATCTGGGTGCGGACTACGTGACGGCGCCGGGCGAGGTGAAAACCGTGACCCTGGCCGATCAATCCCGCGTCACCCTGGATGCCGACAGCGCCATCGCCGTGGATTTCAGCCAGGGTGAGCGGCATGTCCAACTGCGGCGCGGCGCGGGCTTTTTCAGCGTGACTCACACCGGCGCGGCATTTGTGGTGGGCGCGGGCAGTGGTGAAACACGGGTGCTGGGCACGCAGTTCGAAGTGCGTCTGCAACCGGCGGGCGCGCAGGTGACAGTGTTGTCGGGGCGGGTCGGCGTCACGCCGGCCAAGCAGGGTGCGCAGCAAATTCTTACGGCGGGCCAGCAAATGAGCTACGCCGAGGGCGTGGCCGAGCCCCTGCACGCGGTCGACAGCGAATCACGCCTGGCCTGGCGCGACGGCTGGCTCAACTACTACAAGGCACCGCTGGCCGAGGTGATCGAGGATCTGCAGCGTTACTACCCTGGGCGCATCCTGCTGCTCAACGACGAAGTGGGCTCCCGGCGTGTCAGCGGCAGCTTCCCGAGCAACGATCCGCTAGCCGTGCTGAATGGCTTGCAAGCGGTGCTGGGGTTCGAGCAGCACACGCTGTTGGGGCGGCTGATCGTGGTGCGCTGATTACTTCAGCGCCGCCATGATCTTCTCGGGGCTGTAATCGCGAATCAACGTGCCATTCACGTCCACGAACGGAATCCCGCCGCCGCCCAACGCTTCATAGGCCTTGCGCGCCTGGGCGTCTTTTTCGATATCGAGCGCCTGGTACGGAATGCCTTTCTGGTCGAGGAAGCGGCGGATCTGTTTGCAGTAGCCACACCACTCGGTGGAGTAGAGCACCACGCGCGCCGAGGCCCGCGTTTGCTCTGGGACCACCTGGGATGGGTTGAACAGCCGTTCGACCTTGCCCCAGTTCTGGATCGCCACCACCACCAGCAACACCAGCAGGACTTTTTTAAGGACCCCGCCGAGCATCAGTTGCGGCGCTTGAGCTGGTCGGTCAGTTGGGTCGGCAGGCCCTTGATGATCAAGGTGCCGGCGGCTTCGTCGTACTCGATCTTGTCGCCCAGCAGGTGCGCTTCAAAGCTGATCGACAGCCCTTCGGCGCGCCCGGTGAAGCGGCGGAACTGGTTGAGGGTGCGTTTGTCGGCCGGGATCTCCGGCGACAGCCCATAGTCCTTGTTGCGGATGTGGTCATAAAACGCCTTAGGCCGATCTTCATCGATCAGACCCGACAGTTCTTCCAGGCCCATCGGCTCGCCGAGCTTGGCCTGGCTGCTGGCGTAGTCCACCAGGGTCTTGGTCTTTTCGCGGGCGGTTTCGTCCGGCAGGTCCTCGCTTTCAACGAAGTCGCTGAACGCCTTGAGCAGGGTGCGCGTTTCGCCCGGGCCGTCGACGCCTTCCTGGCAGCCGATGAAGTCGCGGAAGTACTCCGAGACTTTCTTGCCGTTCTTGCCCTTGATGAACGAGATGTACTGCTTGGACTGCTTGTTGTTCTGCCACTCGGACACGTTGATCCGCGCTGCCAGGTGCAACTGGCCCAGGTCCAGGTGGCGCGATGGCGTTACGTCCAGTTCGTCGGTGACCGCCACGCCTTCGCTGTGGTGCAGCAGGGCGATGGCCAGGTAGTCGGTCATGCCTTGCTGGTAGTGGGCAAACAGCACGTGGCCGCCGGTGGACAGGTTGGACTCTTCCATCAGCTTCTGCAGGTGTTCGACGGCGGTGCGGCTGAACGTGGTGAAATCCTGGCCCCCGTCGAAATACTCCTTCAACCAGCCGCTGAACGGGTGCGCGCCCGACTCGGCATGGAAGAAACCCCAGGCCTTGCCTTGTTTGGCGTTGTAGCTCTCGTTGAGGTCGGCAAGCATGTTCTCGATCGCGGCTGACTCGGCAAGTTCGGAGTCGCGGGCGTGGAGAACTGCGGGTGTGCCGTCGGGTTTTTTGTCGATCAGGTGGACGATGCAATGACGGATCGGCATAGGCTTCTCGGCTGGTTGATAGGGGAGCGGTTGGCCTCCCCGAAAAGTCGCCCAGTGTACCGCACCCATTGGCCAAGACGTGCTTCGAAGGTGTTTTGGAAGGCCTCTGACGGGCCATATGCCTTTTTTTCACGGTTTAGAGCGATAAAGCTGACCAAATGGGTAGGTAGAAGCGGATATTTCCCCGTCTCTGTGCTAGTTTTGCCCGGTCTTACGCCCAAGACTCGGCGTTAAGCGTGCATTCAGTATTTGTCAGGTCGAACCAATCCTCGTTTCAAGCATCTATAACCCCGATCTCCGAGGTTATAGCCGGGGATGCCAGGCCTTGACGGTCGGGCTCGACGGCTGACACTGCACTCTGCAATCCATATGAATTTGATAGGGAAGGAACACCACAATGGCTATTACTAAAGACCAACTGATCGCTGACCTGGCTGAAGCAGTAGACGCACCGAAAACCACCGTGCGCGCTCTGCTGGACCAACTGAGCCAAGTTGTTGCTGATCAGCTGGAAAACGGCGGCGAAATCACTCTGCCAGGCGTTGGCAAACTGAAAGTGACCGAGCGTCCTGCCCGTACTGGCCGTAACCCTTCGACTGGCGCTGCCATCGAAATCGCTGCCAAGAAAGTTATCAAGCTGGTTGTGGCCAAAGGCCTGACCGACGCTGTTAACAAGTAAGACGCAGCAAAAAAAAACCGTGCGCCGGAGCGATCCGGGCACGGTTTTTTGTTGCCCGGGATTTAGGCTCAGTCTTTGCGCGCCCAGCGCTGGCGCCATACCTGCTGCTCGGATGGGGTCTGGAAGGTCCAGGCGACAAAGCGGCTCTGTTTCTGGCCCTGGGACATTTCCACCACCTGGCTTTGCAGCACGCCGGCTTTTCTCAGCGCGGTCTCGATCGCGGGCAGGTTCGAGGCTTTCGACACCAGGGTGCTGAACCACAACACCTTGTGGGCAAAGTGCGCGCTCTCGGCGATCAATTGCGTCACGAAGCGCGCTTCACCGCCTTCACACCACAGTTCGGCCGATTGGCCGCCGAAGTTCAGCACCGGCAACTTGCGTTTTGGGTCAGCCTTGCCCAGGGCGCGCCATTTGCGTTCACTGCCTTTGGTGGCCTCGTCCATGGACGCATGGAACGGCGGGTTGCACATGGTCAGGTCAAAGCGCTCGCCCGGTTCCAGCAGGCCCAGCAGGATCTGTTTGGGGTTGCTTTGCTGGCGTAGCTGGATCGCCTTGTTCAGGCCGTTGGACTGCACGATGGCCTTGGCGGCGGCGACGGCAGTAGGGTCGACTTCCGAACCGAGGAAGTGCCAGCGGTATTCGCTGTAGCCGATCAGCGGGTAGACGCAGTTGGCGCCCATGCCGATGTCCAGCACCTTGACCGGCGCGCCGCGGGGAATTTCGCCGTCATTGACGCTGGCCAGCAGGTCGGCGAGGAAGTGGACGTAGTCGGCACGCCCCGGCACCGGTGGGCACAGGTAATCCGCCGGGATGTCCCAATGCTGCACGCCATAGAAGGACTTCAACAGCGCCCGGTTGAATACGCGCACGGCGTCCGGGCTGGCGAAGTCGATGCTTTCCTTGCCGTAGGGGTTGATGATCACGAATTGCGCCAGTTCCGGCGTGGTCTTGATCAGCGCCGGGAAGTCGTAACGGCCCTGGTGGCGGTTGCGCGGGTGCAGGCTGGCCTCTTTGCGCGGCACGACGGGTTTGGCCGTGGTGGCGGTCTTGGGCTTCTTGCGCGGAGGTTTCGGTGTGCTGGGGGCGGTCATGATGATTCTGGTGTTGGCTCAAAGTGGTGGGCATTGTCACACATCCTGAGGTCAACTCGATCAAATGTGGAAGGGAGCAAGCCCCCTCCCACATTGATCGGGTTTGCAAAGGAAAAAAAAGAGACCCGCAGGTCTCTTTTTTCACACGGCTAGCCCTTACAGGCTGGAAATCCGCGCATGTTGCTCCGCCAGCTTGCCCAGGGCCTGTTCGGCCTCGGCCAGTTTGGCGCGTTCTTTGTCGATTACTTCAGCCGGTGCCTTGTCGACGAATGCCGCGTTGGACAGCTTGCCGCCGACCCGCTGCACTTCGCCTTGCAGGCGTGCAATTTCCTTGTCGAGACGGGCCAGTTCCGCGCCTTTGTCGATCAGGCCGGCCATCGGCACCAGCACTTCCATGTCGCCGACCAGTGCGGTCGCCGACAGTGGCGCTTCGGTGCCATCCGCCAATACGGTGATCGATTCGAGCTTGGCCAGCTTCTTGAGCAGCGCATCGTTCTCGCTGAGACGACGCTGGTCTTCGGCGCTGGCGTTCTTCACGAACACCGCCAGTGGCTTGCCCGGGCCGATGTTCATCTCGGCGCGGATGTTGCGCGTGCCGAGCATCAGGGTCTTGAGCCATTCGATATCGCTTTCGGCAGCCTCATCGATGCGGGCTTCGTTGGCCACTGGCCAAGGTTGCAGCATGATGGTCTTGCCTTGGATACCGGCCAGCGGCGCGAGGCGCTGCCAGATTTCTTCGGTGATGAACGGCATGAATGGGTGCGCCAGGCGCAGTGCCACTTCGAGGACGCGCACCAGGGTGCGACGGGTGCCGCGCTGACGTTCGATCGGCGCGTTCTCGTCCCACAGCACCGGCTTGGACAGTTCCAGGTACCAGTCGCAATACTGGTTCCAGATGAACTCGTACAAGGCCTGTGCAGCCAGGTCGAAACGGAACTGGTCGAGTTGGCGGGTCACTTCGGCTTCGGTACGCTGCAGTTGCGAGATGATCCAGCGGTCGGCCAGGGTCAGTTCGACTTCTTCGCCGTTCTGCCCGCAGTCTTCGCCTTTATCCAGGACGTAGCGCGCCGCGTTCCAGATCTTGTTGCAGAAGTTGCGATAGCCTTCGACGCGGCCCATGTCGAACTTGATGTCGCGACCGGTGGACGCCAGCGAGCAGAAGGTGAAGCGCAGGGCGTCGGTGCCGTAGCTGGCGATGCCGTCGGCGAACTCGTCGCGGGTCTGCTTCTCGATCTTCTTCGCCAGTTTCGGCTGCATCAGGCCCGAGGTGCGTTTCTGCACCAGGGTTTCCAGGTCGATACCGTCGATGATGTCCAGCGGGTCCAGAACGTTGCCCTTGGACTTGGACATCTTCTGGCCCTGGCCATCGCGCACCAGGCCGTGGACGTACACGGTCTTGAACGGTACTTGCGGCGTGCCGTCTTCGTTCTTCACCAGGTGCATGGTCAGCATGATCATCCGGGCAACCCAGAAGAAAATGATGTCGAAGCCGGTGACCAGCACGTCGGTGGAGTGGAATGTCTTCAGGAACTCGGTCTGCTGCGGCCAGCCCAGGGTAGAGAAGGTCCACAGGCCCGAGCTGAACCAGGTGTCCAGTACGTCATTGTCCTGCTGCAGCGCTACGTCCGGGCCGAGGTTGTGCTTGGCGCGCACTTCGGCTTCGTCGCGGCCGACATAGACCTTGCCCGACTCGTCGTACCAGGCCGGAATGCGGTGGCCCCACCATAGCTGACGGCTGATGCACCAGTCCTGGATGTCGCGCATCCACGAGAAGTACATGTTTTCATACTGTTTAGGCACGAACTGGATGCGGCCATCTTCCACGGCTGCAATCGCAGGCTCGGCCAGCGGCTTGGTAGACACGTACCACTGGTCTGTCAGCCACGGTTCGATGATGGTGCCGGAGCGGTCGCCCTTCGGCACTTTCAGGTTGTGGTCGTCGACGCTGACCAGCAGGCCGGCGGCGTCGAAGGCGGCAACGATCTGCTTGCGCGCTTCGAAACGGTCGAGGCCGACGTATTCGGCCGGGATCTTGCCGTCGATGCTCTCGTTCAGCGTGCCGTCCAGATTGAAGACCTGGCAGGCCGGCAGTACGGCAGCATTCTTGTCGAAGATGTTCAGCAGCGGCAGGTTGTGGCGCTTGCCGACTTCGTAGTCGTTGAAATCGTGGGCCGGGGTGATTTTCACGCAGCCGGTGCCGAATTCGGGGTCGCAGTAGTCGTCGGCGATGATCGGGATGCGGCGGCCGACCAGCGGCAGCTCGACGAACTTGCCGATCAGGGCCTGGTAGCGCTCATCGTTCGGGTTCACGGCCACGGCGGCATCGCCGAGCATGGTTTCCGGACGGGTGGTGGCGACGATCAGGTAGTCGTGGCCTTCAGCGGTCTTGGCGCCGTCAGCCAGCGGGTACTTGAGGTTCCACAGGAAGCCTTTCTCGTCGTGGTTTTCCACTTCGAGGTCGGAAATCGCCGTGTGCAGCTTGGTGTCCCAGTTGACCAGGCGCTTGCCGCGGTAGATCAGGCCGTCTTCATGCAGGCGCACGAAGGCTTCTTTCACGGCTTCCGACAGGCCGTCGTCCATGGTGAAGCGCTCGCGGCTCCAGTCGACGGACGAACCCAGGCGACGGATCTGACGGCTGATGTTGCCGCCGGACTGGTCCTTCCATTCCCAGACTTTCTCCAGGAATTTCTCGCGGCCCAGGTCGTGACGGTTCTGGCCGGTGGCTTCGAGTTGGCGCTCCACCAGCATCTGCGTGGCGATACCGGCGTGGTCGGTGCCCGGTTGCCACAGGGTGTTGCGGCCCTGCATGCGGCGGAAACGGATCAACGCATCCATGATCGCATTGTTGAAGCCATGGCCCATGTGCAGGCTGCCAGTGACGTTCGGTGGCGGAATCATGATGGTGTAGGAATCGCCCGCGCCTTGCGGAGCGAAATAATTCTCGGACTCCCAGGTCTGGTACCAGGAAGTTTCAATAGCGTGCGGCTGGTAGGTCTTATCCATGCGCGGCGGGACCCTAGTTGGCATTAATTCAGGAAAGCCGGCAAGTATAACGGGGGATAGGGGCGAGGGGTAGGAGCGAGCTTGCTCGCGAAAACCTGAAGGGCCGCGCGTTCATTCAGGATGTCCGCGCCATCATTGACGATTTTCGCGAGCAAGCTCGCTCCTACAGGGGCGCTAATTCTGGTATTGGCTGAGCAACCGTTCCATCCGCGCATCCATCCGGCGCTTGATCTCGGTTTCGATATGCGGGGCGAAGTCGTCGATCACGTCTTGCATGATCAGTTGCGCGGCGGCGCGCAGTTCGTTGTCCAGGTGCAGCAGCAAGGCATCCGGGGTTTTTTCGGCAGGCGCGGCAGCGGGCGCCGCTTCGACAACCGGTGGGGCCGGCGCAGGTTGCGGTTCGAGCGGTTCAACCGGCTTGGCGCCGACCATGTCGAACAACAAGGGGATCTGCACGTCGCCATTGACGGTTTCTGTCAATAACGGCGGTTGAAGGTTGTCATCACCCAGCAACTGACGGATCGACTCCAGGTCGTCCAACAGGTGGCCGTCTTTTTTTATCGTGTTCGGGGTGTCCATCATGCACTCAAAGTCGTTGTAGCCGGTGATCCTGCAAAGGATAGCCCTGTTCGCGATAGAAACGGAAACTCTCCCGCGCGGCCTGACGAATAGCCGGATCTTCCACCACCACTTCCGCCACACGGGCGAACGCCTTGGCAAAGGCCGGGACTTTCAGGTCGAGGTTGACCAGCAGGTCATGGTGATCGCCGCAGCTGTCGCCCACGCCCAGGACCACCTGGCCGTCGGGTTCAGCTTCTGCGGGGCCGTGGGGCACGAAACTTTCGCCCTTGAAGCGCCACAGGCGTGCGTCGAGCTCGTCGCGTTGGGCGGCATCGCTGCAATGCAGGTAGATGCGGTGGCCCATGCGCCAAGCTTTTTCGGTGAGTTTGCAGGCAAAGTCCAGGCGCGCGAGCGGATCGGCGCTGGGCAGTATATAGAAGTCAACTTGGGTCATTGCGGTTCCTGGAGCCCGGGGCGGCGGTAACGCCGCCCCGGAGTCACGGTTTTCAGGCCTTGGCGCGATCCAGCAGGTACTGGGTCAGCAGAGGCACCGGACGGCCGGTAGCGCCCTTGTCCTTGCCGCCGCTGGTCCAGGCGGTGCCGGCGATGTCCAGGTGCGCCCAGTTGAAGTTCTTGGCGAACCGCGACAGGAAGCAGGCTGCAGTGATGGTGCCGGCTTTCGGGCCGCCGATGTTGGCGATGTCGGCGAATGGGCTGTCCAGCTGTTCCTGGTACTCATCGAACAGCGGCAGTTGCCAGGCGCGGTCGTCGGCGGCCTTGCCGGCGCTGAGCAGTTGCTCGATCAACTCGTCGTTGTTGCCCAGCAGGCCCGAAGTGTGGGAGCCGAGGGCGACGATGCAGGCACCGGTCAGGGTGGCGATGTCGATCACCGCCTGTGGCTTGAAGCGTTCGGCGTAGGTCAGCGCATCGCACAGCACCAGGCGGCCTTCGGCGTCGGTGTTGAGGATTTCGACGGTCTGGCCGCTCAGGGTGGTGACGATATCGCCCGGACGGGCCGCGCCGCCGCTCGGCATGTTCTCGGCGCAGGCCAGGATGCACACCAGGTTGATCGGCAGCTTGAGCTCCAGCACCGCGCGCAGGGTGCCGAACACGCTGGCGGCGCCGCCCATGTCGTACTTCATCTCATCCATGCCCAGGCCCGGCTTGAGGCTGATGCCGCCGGTGTCGAAGGTGATGCCTTTACCGACCAGGGCGTAAGGCTTCTCGGCCTTCTTGCCGCCGTTGTATTGCATCACGATCAGGCGTGGCGGCTGGTCGCTGCCCTGGCCGACCGCATAGAACGAGCCCATGCCCAGTTCCTTGATCTTCTTCTCATCCAGCACTTCGACTTTCAGGCTTTTGAATTCCTTGCCCAGCGCCTTGGCCTGCTCGCCCAGGTAGGTCGGGTGGCAGATGTTCGGCGGCAGGTTGCCGAGGTCGCGGGTGAACGACATGCCGGCGGCGATGGCCTGGGCGTGGCTCACGGCGCGTTCGACTTCGGCCTGGGCGGCCTTGATGGTCAGCAGGGTGACTTTCTTCAAAGCACGCGGTTCGGCTTTCTGGCTCTTGAACTGGTCGAAGATGTAGCCGCCGTCGAGCAGGCTTTCGGCCAGCAGGCGGGTCTTGCCGTAGCTGTCACGGCCCTTGACCACGATTTCATCGAGTGCCAGCGTCGCGTCGCTGCCGCCCAGGCCCTTGAGGGTGGTGAGAATGCCGCTGATGATCTTGCGGAACGGGCGGTCGCCGAGTTCGGCGTCCTTGCCCACGCCCACCAGCAATACGCGCTCGGCCTTCAGGTTCGGCAGGCTTTGCAGCAGCAGGCTCTGGCCGACCTTGCCGGCCAGGTCGCCGCGCTTGAGGACCGCGCTGATGGCGCCGCCGCTCAGTTCGTCGAGTTGTTTGGCCGCAACGCCGAGCTTGCGGCCTTCGCCGACAGCGACCACGAGGGTGGCGGTTTTCAACGTTTCGGGGCTAACGCTTTTTACAACCAATTCCATGTTCGGGTCCCTTATAAAGGTCTGTGAGCCTGGAGTCTGTGTGCTCCGGCTTTTAAAGCCTGGCAGCCGTGTAAACCGCCAGCGACAAAGGCCGCAGTTTGAACCTCGGCGGCGGAGCCTGACAACCCTTGCCGCAGGCTTTGTGTACGCGCATGAGTAAGCTCCGTGACAGGCGCGGTCAATCACAGGATAATGCGCAATCTTTTTAGCCGGCCTGTTTAAACGGGCCGACTCGTTATGCTTGCTTGTTTGGCCGCCTTAGCCTGACAACCCTGGAGTGTCTGGTTTGATTGTCTTCCGTTATCTGTCCCGCGAAGTCCTGTTGACCCTGAGTGCCGTGAGCGCGGTATTGCTGGTCATCATCATGAGTGGTCGTTTCGTCAAATACCTGGCCCAGGCTGCTTCCGGTGCTCTGGACCCCGGCTCACTGTTCCTGATCATGGGCTTTCGTCTGCCGGGCTTTTTGCAACTGATCCTGCCGTTGGGCCTGTTCCTCGGGATTCTGCTGGCCTATGGCCGGCTGTACCTTGAAAGCGAAATGACCGTGCTCTCGGCCACCGGCATGAGCCAGCAACGCCTGCTGGGCATGACCATGATCCCGGCCGCCGGCGTGGCGCTGATCGTCGCCTGGCTGAGCCTGAGCCTGGCCCCCCAGGGCGCCATGCAGTTCGAACTGGTGCTGAACAAACAGGACGCCATGACCGAGTTCGACACCCTCGAGCCGGGCCGCTTCCAGGCACTCAGTGACGGTACACGGGTGACCTACACCGAAACCCTCACTGACGACCGCGCCAACCTCGGCGGGGTGTTCATCTCCGAGAAACGCCTGGGGCAGGACAAGAAAGACCGTGGCATCTCCGTCCTGGTCGCCGATTCCGGGCGCCAGGAAGTGCGCCCCGACGGCAGCCGATACCTGATCCTGGAAAACGGCTATCGCTATGACGGCAGCCCCGGCCAGGCCGATTACCGCGCCATCAAGTACGACACCTATGGCGTGATGCTCGCCCGCCCGGACATCAGCAACGAGGTCACCGACCGCGATGCGATCCCGACCCAGGCGCTGTTGGGCAGCACGGAGTTGCGCTCCATCGCCGAGCTGCAATGGCGTATTTCCCTGCCGTTGCTGGTGTTCATCGTGACCCTGATGGCCGTGCCGTTGTCCCGCGTCAACCCGCGCCAGGGCCGCTTCCTCAAGCTGCTGCCGGCGATCCTGCTGTACATGGCCTACCTGACCATCCTGATCTCCGCCCGTGGCTCCCTGGAAAAGGGCAAGCTGTCACCGACGCTGGGCCTGTGGTGGGTACACGGGGTCTTCCTGATGATCGGCCTCGGGCTGCTCTACTGGGAACCTATCCGTCTGAAAATGAAGAGCCGTCGTGGCCAGAAGGAGTTGGCTCGTGGCTAAGCTCGATCGCTACATTGGTAGCAGCGTACTGATCGCCATCCTGGCGGTGTTGGGCATCATTCTCGGGTTGGCGTCGTTGTTCGCCTTTATCGATGAAGTGGGTAACGTCACCGACACGTATACCGTGTGGGACGTGCTGAGCTACGTGGCATTGACCGCGCCGCGTCGTCTCTACGACATGATGCCGATGGCTGCGCTGATCGGCTGCCTGATCGGCCTCGGCAGCCTGGCCAGCAACAGCGAGCTGACGATCATGCGTGCGGCCGGGGTTTCCATCGGCCGTATCGTCTGGGCCGTCATGAAACCGATGCTGTTGCTGATGGCGTGCAGCGTGCTGATCGGCGAGTACGTGGCGCCACCGTCCGAAGCCACTGCCCAGGCCAATCGTGCCCTGGCCCAGGGTTCGGGCGATGCGCAAAGCGCCAGGCACGGCCTGTGGCACCGTCAGGGTGATGAATTCATCCACATCAACGCCGTGCAGCCCGACGGCCTGCTGATTGGTGTGACGCGCTACACGTTCGACAAAGAACGCCACATGTTGTCCTCCAGTTTCGCCAAGCGCGCCCAATACAGCGCCGAGCAATGGCAACTGACCGACGTCACCACCACCTACTTCCGCAATGTCGGCCAGGGCACCAAGGCCAGCACCGAAGTGATCAATGTGCCGACCGAGCAATGGGACATCGCCCTGAAGCCGGAACTGCTCAATACGGTAGTGATGATCCCGGAAAGCCTGCCGATCTCCGGGCTGTGGAGCTATATCCACTACCTCAAGGACCAGGGACTGAGCAACGGTCGCTACTGGCTGGCGTTCTGGGTCAAGGTGCTGCAGCCGGTGGTCACCGCCGCGCTGGTGCTGATGGCGATCTCATTCATCTTCGGCCCGTTGCGCTCCGTGACCCTCGGTCAGCGGGTCTTTACCGGCGTGCTGGTGGGCTTTGCCTTCCGTATTGCCCAGGATTTGCTTGGCCCGTCGAGCCTGGTGTTCGGCTTCTCGCCGCTGTTTGCGGTGCTGGTGCCGACCGCGATCTGCGCCCTGGCCGGGTTCTGGCTGCTGCGCCGCGCCGGGTGAGCCTGCGCTTATGAGCAAAAAATGCCCCGTTCGAGAGATCGGGGCATTTTTGTTCTGGTCAGCAAAGATGACGTCCTGCCCGAGCATCAGGTACAATTCCCGGCTATTTTTCAGCGGGCAGTCTGCCTGCAGCCTTTTTGAGTGTTGATCCGTGAGTGATTTGAGTCATATCCGCAATTTCTCCATCATCGCCCACATTGACCATGGCAAGTCGACGCTGGCCGATCGATTCATCCAGATGTGCGGCGGCCTTGCCGAGCGTGAAATGGAAGCCCAGGTACTGGACTCCATGGACCTCGAGCGCGAGCGCGGGATCACCATCAAGGCCCACAGCGTGACTCTGTACTACACCGCCAAAGACGGTATCAAGTACCAGCTGAACTTCATCGACACCCCCGGCCACGTCGACTTCACCTATGAAGTCAGCCGTTCCCTGGCGGCCTGCGAAGGCGCGCTGCTGGTGGTGGACGCGGGGCAGGGCGTCGAAGCCCAGTCCGTGGCCAACTGCTACACCGCCATCGAGCAAGGCCTGGAAGTCATGCCGGTGCTGAACAAGATCGACCTGCCGCAGGCCGATCCGGACCGCGTGAAGGAAGAAATCGAAAAAATCATCGGCATTGACGCCACCGACGCCGTCGAGTGCAGCGCCAAGACCGGCCTGGGCGTCGACGAAGTGCTCGAGCGCCTGGTCAAGACCATCCCCGCGCCTACCGGCAACATCGAAGATCCGCTGCAGGCGTTGATCATCGACTCCTGGTTCGACAACTACCTGGGGGTTGTCTCCCTGGTACGCGTGCGCCATGGCCGTGTGAAGAAAGGCGACAAGATCCTGGTCAAGTCCACCGGCAAGATCCACCTGGTGGACAGCGTCGGTGTGTTCAACCCGAAGCATACTGCCACCGTTGATCTGAAAGCCGGTGAAGTCGGCTTCATCATCGCCGGCATCAAGGACATCCACGGCGCGCCGGTGGGTGACACCCTGACCTTGAGCAGCACCCCTGACGTCGACGTGCTGCCGGGCTTCAAACGCATCCAGCCGCAGGTCTACGCCGGCCTGTTCCCGGTCAGCTCCGACGACTTCGAAGACTTCCGCGAAGCCCTGCAGAAGCTGACCCTCAACGACTCGTCGTTGCAGTACACCCCGGAAAGCTCCGACGCCCTGGGCTTCGGCTTCCGTTGCGGCTTCCTCGGCATGCTGCACATGGAGATCATCCAGGAGCGCCTTGAGCGCGAATACGACCTGGACCTGATCACCACCGCGCCAACCGTTATTTTTGAGCTGTTGCTGAAAAACGGTGAAACGATTTACGTCGACAACCCGTCCAAGCTCCCGGACCTGTCTTCCATCGAAGACATGCGTGAGCCGATCGTGCGCGCCAATATTCTTGTGCCGCAGGAGCACCTGGGCAACGTCATTACCCTGTGTATCGAGAAGCGCGGCATCCAGCACGACATGCTGTTCCTCGGAACCCAGGTACAAGTGACCTACGATTTGCCGATGAACGAAGTGGTCCTGGACTTCTTCGACCGTCTCAAATCCACCAGTCGCGGCTATGCTTCGCTGGATTACCATTTCGATCGTTACCAATCGGCTAATCTGGTGAAACTGGATGTGTTGATCAACGGCGACAAGGTCGATGCCCTGGCACTGATCGTGCACAAGGACAACGCGCACTACAAAGGTCGACAGTTGACCGAGAAGATGAAAGAACTGATTCCGCGCCAGATGTTCGACGTCGCGATCCAGGCCGCCATCGGCGGGCAGATCATTGCGCGGACTTCCGTCAAGGCACTCAGAAAGAACGTACTGGCCAAATGCTACGGTGGCGACGTCAGCCGTAAGCGCAAGCTGCTTGAGAAGCAAAAGGCCGGTAAAAAACGCATGAAGCAAGTGGGCAACGTGGAAATTCCACAAGAAGCCTTCCTTGCGGTGCTCAGGTTGGATAGTTAGGTCCTATGTCGCTAAATTTCCCGCTGTTGCTGGTCATCGCCGTTGCCGTTTGCGGACTCCTGGCGTTGCTCGATCTGGTGTTCTTCGCCCCGCGTCGGCGGGCGGCTATCGCGTCCTATCAGGGCAGCGTCAGCCAGCCCGATGTCGTGGTGATCGAGAAGCTGAACAAAGAGCCTTTGCTGGTTGAATACGGCAAATCGTTCTTTCCGGTGCTGTTCATCGTGCTGGTACTGCGTTCGTTCCTGGTGGAGCCGTTCCAGATTCCGTCGGGGTCGATGAAACCGACCCTGGACGTGGGCGACTTCATCCTGGTGAACAAGTTTTCCTACGGGATCCGCTTGCCGGTGATCGACAAGAAAGTCATCGAGATCGGTGACCCACAGCGCGGCGATGTGATGGTGTTCCGCTACCCGAGCGATCCGAACGTCAACTACATCAAGCGTGTGGTCGGCCTGCCGGGTGACGTGATTCGCTACACCAGCGACAAGCGCCTGTTCATCAACGGTGAGTCGGTGGCCGAGAAGCTGCTGGGCACCGAGCCGAACACCCTGGGCAGCGCCGAGCTGTATCAGGAAAAACTCGGTGCGGTGGAGCACGAAATCCGCAAGGAAATGAGCCGCTACCGCGCAATGCCCGATGGCGAATGGAAAGTGCCGGCCGGGCACTATTTCATGATGGGCGACAACCGCGACAACTCCAACGACAGCCGCTATTGGGATGACCCCACCATTCCCAAGGAACTGCTGGGCATGGTTCCCGACCAGAATATCGTCGGCAAGGCCTTCGCGGTCTGGATGAGCTGGCCGGAACCCAAGCTCAGCCACCTGCCGAACTTCTCGCGGGTCGGGCTGATCAAGTAATACAGACGGCGCTGTGATCACAGCGCCGAATGCTTTTCTGGGGCTGGGACAATTTCCGGCCTCATGCAGCACCAATCAGGATTTGAATTTGAACACTGCGTCAATCGTCGATGGCCGCCGGTGCCACCAAACAGATATGGGTAAACCGTGAGCGTTTCTCTAAGCCGTCTCGAGCACCTGCTCGGCTACACCTTCAAGGACCAGGAACTGATGGTCCTTGCCCTCACACACCGCAGTTTTGCTGGGCGTAACAACGAACGCCTGGAATTCCTCGGTGACGCCATCCTCAATTTCGTTGCCGGTGAAGCGCTCTTCGAACGCTTCCCGCAAGCCCGTGAAGGCCAGTTGTCGCGCTTGCGTGCGCGGCTGGTGAAGGGCGAGACCCTGGCCGTGCTGGCCCGTGGTTTTGGCCTGGGCGAGTACCTGCGCCTGGGCTCCGGTGAGTTGAAAAGCGGCGGTTTCCGTCGCGAGTCGATCCTGGCCGACGCCCTCGAAGCGCTGATCGGCGCCATCTATCTGGATGCGGGCATGGAAGCGGCCAAGGCGCGCGTCACCGCCTGGCTGACGTCCGAGATCGAAACCCTGACCCTGGTCGACACCAACAAAGATCCCAAGACCCGCCTGCAGGAATTCCTGCAGTCCCGCGGGTGCGAACTGCCACGCTACGAAGTGGTGGATATCCAGGGTGAGCCCCATTGCCGCGTCTTTTTCGTGGAATGTGAAATCACCTTATTGAATGAAAAAAGCCGAGGTCAGGGTGTGAGTCGTCGTATTGCCGAACAGGTAGCGGCCGCTGCAGCACTGATTGCCCTGGGCGTGGAGAATGGCCATGACTGATTCAACCGCAACACGCTGTGGCTATGTCGCCATCGTCGGCCGTCCCAACGTGGGCAAGTCCACGCTGCTCAACCACATCCTCGGCCAGAAGCTTGCGATCACCTCGCGCAAGCCGCAGACCACCCGCCACAACATGCTGGGCATCAAGACCGAAGGCGCCGTACAAGCGGTCTACGTCGACACCCCGGGCATGCACAAAGGCGGCGAGAAAGCCCTGAACCGCTACATGAACAAGACCGCCTCGGCCGCGTTGAAAGACGTCGACGTGGTGATCTTCGTGGTCGACCGCACCAAGTGGACCGACGAAGACCAGATGGTTCTCGAACGTGTGCAATATGTCACCGGCCCGTTGATCGTCGCGCTGAACAAGACCGACCGCATCGAAGACAAAGCCGAACTGATGCCGCACCTGAGCTGGCTGCAGGAACAACTGCCGAATGCCCAGATCATGCCGATCTCGGCCCAGCACGGGCACAACCTCGAAGCCCTGGAGCGCGTGATCGCCGGCTACCTGCCGGAGAACGAGCACTTCTTCCCGGAAGACCAGATCACCGACCGCAGCAGCCGTTTCCTCGCCGCCGAACTGGTACGCGAGAAAATCATGCGCCAGATGGGCGCCGAGCTGCCGTACCAGATCACCGTCGAAATCGAAGAGTTCAAGCAGCAGGGCAAAACCCTGCATATCCATGCGCTGATCCTCGTCGAACGTGACGGCCAGAAGAAAATCATCATTGGCGACAAGGGCGAGCGCATCAAGCGCATCGGCACCGAAGCGCGCAAGGACATGGAATTGCTGTTCGATTCCAAGATCATGCTGAACCTGTGGGTGAAGGTGAAGGGTGGCTGGTCCGATGATGAGCGCGCATTGCGCTCCCTGGGTTACGGCGACCTGTAAGAACACCGCAGGGCAAAAAATGTGGGAGGGGGCTTGCCCCCGATAGCAGAGTGTCAGTCACTAAATATTTTGACTGAGCCACCGCCATCGGGGGCAAGCCCCCTCCCACATTAGGTTTGTGTCGTTTTCACTAGTGCATTCCAGCAACGAGAACCCATGTCCTCAACCCCGCCTCCCAGCCAGCCCGCTTACGTGCTGCACAGCCGCGCCTACCGCGAGACCAGCGCCTTGGTGGACTTCCTCACGCCCCAAGGTCGCCTGCGCGCGGTGTTGCGCAGTGCGCGGGGCAAGGCGGGCACTTTGGCGCGGCCATTCGTGGCGCTGGACGTGGAGTTTCGTGGCAAGGGCGAGCTGAAAAACGTCGGCCGCCTGGAAAGCGTCGGCAACTCTGCCTGGCTCAATGGCGAAGCGCTGTTCAGTGGCCTCTATCTCAATGAATTGCTGATCCGCCTGCTGCCCGCCGAAGACCCGCACCCGGCGGTCTTCGATCACTACGCCGCGACGCTGCTGGCCCTGGCCGAAGGCCGCCCGCTGGAGCCGCTGTTGCGCGCGTTCGAATGGCGCCTGCTCGACGACCTCGGCTATGGCTTCGAACTGAGTAACGACCTGCATGGCGAACCCATTGCCGCCGACGGCATGTATCGTCTGCAGGTCGACGCCGGCCTGGAGCGTGTGTACCTGCTGCAACCCGGCCTGTTCCAGGGCACCGAGCTGCTGGCCATGAGCGAGGCCGACTGGAGCGCCCCCGGCGCCTTGTCCGCCGCCAAGCGCCTGATGCGCCAGGCCCTGGCCGTGCATCTGGGCGGGCGGCCGCTGGTCAGTCGCGAGTTGTTTCGAAAGCCCTGACAACCCCGTGTATGCTGTGCAGCGTTTCTTTCCCCTTTTCAGGAGCGCTTCCGTGACCACCAGCAATCGCATTCTTCTCGGCGTCAATATCGACCACGTCGCCACGCTGCGCCAGGCCCGGGGCACCCGTTACCCAGACCCGGTCAAAGCCGCGCTGGACGCCGAAGAAGCGGGCGCCGACGGCATCACCGTACACCTGCGCGAAGACCGCCGTCACATCCAGGAGCGCGACGTGCTGCTGCTCAAGGACGTGCTGCAAACCCGCATGAACTTCGAAATGGGCGTCACCGAAGAAATGATGGCGTTCGCCGAGCGCATCCGCCCGGCGCATATCTGCCTGGTGCCGGAGACCCGCCAGGAGCTGACCACCGAAGGCGGCCTCGACGTGGCCGGCCAGGAAGCGCGGATCAAGGCTGCGGTGGAGCGTCTGTCGCAGATCGGCAGCGAAGTCTCGCTGTTCATCGACGCCGACGAGCGCCAGATCGAAGCCGCGCACCGGGTCGGCGCGCCGGCCATCGAATTGCACACCGGGCGTTATGCCGATGCGACCACGCCGAGCGAAGTCGCCGCCGAGTTGCAGCGCATTATCGACGGCGTGGCCCAAGGTCTGCGTGAAGGCCTGATCGTCAACGCCGGCCATGGCCTGCATTACCACAACGTCGAAGCCGTGGCGGCGATCAAGGGCATCAACGAGCTGAACATCGGCCACGCGCTGGTGGCGCATGCGCTGTTCGTCGGTTTCAAAGGTGCGGTCGCCGAGATGAAGGCCCTGATCCTGGCCGCTGCCAAGGCCTGAAACAACAGCGAAGATCCAATGTGGGAGGGGGCTTGCCCCCGATAGCGGTGTGTCAGTCAACTCATCTATAGCTGACCCACCGCAATCGGGAGCAAGTCGAATCGTCGCACCGCCCCTCCCACATTAGTCCTCGGTGTTTTTGGCATGCGGCAATGCGAAGTCTTACTGTTTAGCCGTCGCAGGTGTATCGTATCTGCCCTTTGCAGGCCCTCGGCCCGCAGCAGATACGTGAGGTTGTTGTGTCCCGATCCTTTTCCCGTCGACAAATCCTGGGTGGTCTTGCCGGCCTGGCCGTAGTGGGCGTCGGTGCCGGTGGCGGCTACCGCTACTGGCTGGGGAAAGTCGCCGAGGCCGAGGCGGGACACGACTACGAACTGATCGCCGCGCCCCTCGATGTGGAACTGGTGCCGGGGCACAAGACCCAAGCCTGGGCGTTCGGCCCGTCGGCCCCCGGCACCGAGCTGCGCGTGCGCCAGGGCGAATGGCTGCGGGTGCGTTTCATTAACCACCTGCCGGTCGCCACCACCATCCATTGGCATGGCATCCGCCTGCCGCTGGAAATGGACGGCGTGCCCTACGTCTCGCAGTTGCCGGTGTTGCCCGGCGAATACTTCGACTACAAGTTCCGCGTGCCCGACGCCGGCAGCTACTGGTATCACCCCCATGTGAACAGCAGCGAAGAACTCGGCCGTGGCCTGGTCGGCCCGCTGATCGTGGAAGAGCGCGAACCCACCGGTTTCAAGCACGAACGCACCCTCAGCCTAAAAAGCTGGCACGTCGACGAAGAGGGCGCCTTTGTCGCCTTCAGCGTGCCCCGTGAAGCGGCGCGTGGCGGTACGGCCGGGCGCCTGTCGACCATCAATGGCGTGGCCCAGGCGGTGATCGATTTGCCAGCCGGGCAGATCACCCGCGTGCGGTTGCTCAACCTCGACAACACGCTGACCTATCGCCTCAATATTCCCGACGCCGACGCGCAGATCTATGCGCTGGACGGCAACCCCATCGAGCCGCGCCCCTTGGGCAAGGAATACTGGCTCGGCCCGGGCATGCGCCTCTGCCTGGCGATCAAGGCACCGCCGGCGGGCGAAGAATTGTCGATCCGCAACGGCCCGGTGCGCCTGGGCACGTTCCGTTCGGTGGCCAACGCCGACGCGCCGAGCGCATGGCCGCCGGCGCTGCCCGCCAACCCGATCAGCGAGCCGGACCTGGCCAACGCCGAGAAACTCAACTTCAATTTCGAATGGGTCGGTTCGGTGTCGGTCAACGTCGACAACGGCAAACCGCCGAGCCTGTGGCAGATCAACGGCCAGGCCTGGGACATCACCGACAAGGCCTGCGCCGACCGCCCGATTGCCAGGCTGGAGAAGGGCAAAAGCTACATTTTCGAACTGAAAAACATGACCCAATACCAGCACCCGATCCACCTGCACGGCATGAGCTTCAAGGTGATCGCTTCGAACCGCCACACGGTGATTCCGTACTTCACCGACACCTACCTGCTGGGCAAGAACGAACGCGCCCGCGTCGCGCTGGTGGCGGATAACCCGGGCGTGTGGATGTTCCACTGCCATGTGATCGACCACATGGAAACCGGCCTGATGGCCGCCATCGAGGTAGCGTGATGCGCCAGTTTCGCCCCACGGCGATCATCGACCGCAGCCGCGACCAGGACTTCATGCGCGAAGCCCTGGCCCTGGCGGCACAGGGCGCGGCGTTGGGCGAAGTGCCGGTGGGCGCGGTGCTGGTGCAGGACGGTGTGATCATCGGCCGTGGCTTCAATTGCCCGATCAGCGGCAACGACCCCAGCGCCCATGCCGAAATGGTCGCCATCCGCGCCGCCGCCCAGGCGCTGAGCAACTATCGCCTGCCCGGCAGCACGCTGTATGTGACGCTGGAACCGTGCAGCATGTGCGCGGGCCTGATCGTGCATTCGCGCATTGCGCGGGTGGTCTACGGCGCACTGGAGCCGAAGGCGGGGATTGTGCAAAGCCAGGGGCAGTTTTTTACCCAGGGCTTTCTCAACCATCGGGTGCTGTTTGAAGGCGGGGTACTGGCCGAGGAATGCGGGACGGTGTTGAGCGAGTTCTTCAAGGCCCGCAGAGCCAAACCAGCCCTCTAAAGAACACTGATGAACAAATGTGGGAGGGGGCTTGCCCCCGATGGCGGTGGGTCAGTTATAGATAAGCTGACTGACACACTGCTATCGGGGGCAAGCCCCCTCCCACATTTTTGATCTCCATTTTTTCAGGGAGATTGGGGTCACTTCCTGGCGATGATCACCGCCCGCATCGGCGCCGGCAGCCCTTCAATCGTCTTGCTATGGTCTTCCGGGTCGAGAAAGTCACTCAGCGACTGATACTTCATCCACTCCGTCCCGCGCTGTTCTTCAACCGTGGTCACACTCACATCCACACAGCGCACCTCACTGAACCCGGCCCGGCGCAGCCACAGCATCAACGCCGGCACCGATGGCAGGAACCACACGTTGCGCATCTGCGCGTAGCGGTCTTCCGGCACCAGCACCTGTTGCTGATCGCCTTCGATCACCAGCGTTTCCAGCACCAGTTCACCGCCTTTGACCAGGCAGTCTTTCAGCGCCAGCAAATGCTCGATCGGTGAGCGACGGTGGTAGAACACGCCCATGGAAAACACAGTGTCGAAGCCTTCCAGGTTCGCCGGCAAGTCCTCGAACGGGAACGGCAGGTGCCACGCGTTCGGCGCCGACAGGTAACGTTGCACCGCCTGGAACTGGCAGAAGAACAGCCAGTTCGGGTCCACGCCGATCACACTGTCGGCACCGGCGCCGAGCATGCGCCACATGTAATACCCATTGCCGCAGCCTACATCGAGAATGCGCTTGCCCTTCAGGTCCAGGTGCGGCGCGACCCGCGACCACTTCCAGTCCGAACGCCATTCGGTGTCCACATGCACGCCGAACAAGTGGAACGGGCCCTTGCGCCACGGGCACAGGCCCATCAATGCGCTGTGCATCTGCGCGCGCGTGGCGTCGTCGCAATCGCTGTCGAGGGTCAGGCCATTGAGCAAATCAACTTCGCTGGGCTGGATCTTCGGCAATGCGTCCAGCGCGCTCTGCCAGCGCTCCAGGTCGCCATGCCCCTTTTCCATCTTGCTATCGAGTTGCGCTTGCAGGCCCTGGGCCCACACGGCCAGGGGAGTGCCGACCAGATGGCGGGCGAGGGGGGACAGATCAATCATGGCAAGGCAATCAACGAGGCAAAGTTAAGACACTGGAACCACGGCACGACTTTCGAGAACCCGGCCGCCAGCAGGCGTTCGCGGTGTTCTTCGAGGCTGTCGGGCTTCATGACGTTTTCGATGGCGCTGCGCTTCTGGGCGATTTCCAGCTCGCTGTAGCCGTTGGCGCGTTTGAACGCGATGTGCAGGTCGGTGAGCAGCGCGTGTTCTTCAAGGTCATTGAAGCGCAGCTTTTCCGAGAGGATCAGCGCACCACCGGGCAACAACGCCTGGCGGATGCGCCCGAGCAACGCCAGGCGCTGATCGGGGGCGATGAATTGCAGGGTGAAGTTCAGCGCCACCACCGAGGCCGGCTGGAACTGCAGCGCGAGGATATCGCCCTCGATCACCTGGACCGGCAGCAACTCCTGGAACATCGAGTCCTGGCCATTGAGGTACTCGCGGCAGCGCTCGACCATCGCCGTCGAGTTATCCACCGCGATGACGTGGCAGCCGTCGGTACGCACGTGGCGGCGCAACGCCTGGGTGACCGCGCCGAGGGAGGACCCCAGGTCGTACAGCACACTGTTGGGCTGGGCGAACTGCGCGGCGAGCACGCCGAGGTTTTCGACGATGGTCGGATAACCGGGCACCGAGCGCTTGATCATGTCCGGGAACACCCGCACCACGTCTTCGTTAAAGGCGAAGTCCGGCACCTGGGGCAGGGGCTGGGCGAATAGGCGATCGGGTTCTTTGCTCACGGTTGTTCCGGCGACGAGGGGGGAAAGGCGGGCATTTTAGCCAAGTTGCTCCTTGGATGCGCGGGTTGTCTGATGGAACGCCGAGGCGGTGATGCCCCATTGGCCGAGCCAGTAAGTGGCGATCAGCAGATACGGCGCCGCGTCGAAGCTCAGCACAAAGCGATTGATACCGATCAGCGTGTCGGAAACCACAAACGATACGGCCCCCGCCGCCGCCAGTAGCGCCGAACGCTTGGGCACCGCGCTGCCCAGTCGCGCCAGCGCCCGCCAGAGCATCGCGCTGATCACCAAGGCGTAGACCACCACTGGCATCAGCAAGTCGCCAAGGCCATGGGCGATCAGGATGCTCAGCAGCATCGCGCCGACGCCCAGCGCCAGCACCAAAGGCAGCCATGCCAAGCGTCGGCAGTCGCTGAAATAGGCTTTGAGGTACGCCAGGTGCGCGCACAGAAACGCGCCCAGGCCAAAGATAAACAAGTCGCCCGGCCACGCCAGCAACACATCGCCGACCAGGGAGAAAATCAGCCCCAGGCTGATCCAGCGTCGATAGTCGCTCGGCGGCGCGTCATGCAGCCAGCCCAGCAGCGCCAGCACCGGCAACGGTTTGACCAGCAGGCACAGTAATGCCGCGTGGACGGTCAGGCCGTAGATAAAGGTGCCGGCGCCCATCAACGCAAGAATCAGCCATGGCATATCAGTTCACCGTGATGGCGCAGTCGAACGTCTCGGCCGGTTCGGCTTCCGGTTCCCAGGGTTGCTGGGAGGTCAGGCGCAAACGGCCCTGGCCGGCCGCAAAGGCCTGGAAGCGCCAGGTGGACTGGCCGCCGCCGCCGATCACGCCGGATTCCGTGCTGCTGTAGACCTCGGGCCCCAGGGCGCGCAGCACGCCGCCGGCGGAATCCTGGATGGCCCAGCGGTAGCCGGTGGTGGGGTTGCTTGGCAGGGTCAGGATCAGGTTTTGTCCGTTTTTGAGCTGGAGCGGGCAGGCGCTCTGTTTTTCCACGCTGACGTTTTGCTGCGGGGCACTGGCGCACGCGGCCAGCAGGGCAAGGCTCAAGGGGAGAAGCAGGCGGGCAGCGGTCATGAAGACTCCGTTGATGTGCGACGAAGGGCGAGCATAACCGAAGATGCGACAGGGTGTGACAAGAGGGCGGCAACGGACGCCATCGCGCGCAAGCCCGCTCCCACATCTTGGCCGCCTTCCAAAGGATGTACTCGGTCAAGTGTGGGAGCGGGCTTGCGCGCGATGACGCCCGCCCAAGCGCTAAAGGACGATCAGAACAGCACCTTGGCCACGTCCGCAAAGCGCTTGGCGAAGTGGACGGTCATCCCTTCCTTCAGATACTCCGGCAATTCCTCAAAGCTGCCGCGATTCGGCTCCGGCAAGATCAGCTCGTGAATCTTCTGGCGCCGCGCCGCGATCACCTTCTCACGCACCCCGCCAATCGGCAGGACATGCCCGGTCAGCGTCAGCTCGCCGGTCATGGCCACGCCTTTCTTCGGTGGCTGGTTGCGTGCCAGCGACAACAGCGCACTGGCCATGGTCACGCCAGCGCTGGGGCCGTCCTTCGGCGTGGCGCCTTCGGGGACGTGCAGGTGGACGAAGGCTTCATCGAAGAACTTCGGATCACCGCCAAACGATTTCAGGTTCGAACTGACGTAGCTGTAGGCGATTTCAGCGGATTCTTTCATCACCTCACCCAACTGCCCGGTGAGCTTGAAGCCGCGGTTGAGCGTGTGGATGCGGGTCGCCTCGATCGGCAGGGTCGCGCCGCCCATGCTGGTCCAGGCCAGGCCGGTGATCACGCCGACGCCAGACAGCACTTGTTCGTTGCGGAACACCGGGATGCCCAGGGAGCTTTCCAGGTCCTTGGTGCCGATCTTGATCACCGCGTCCGGCTCATCCAGCAGCTTGACCACCGCCTTGCGTACCAGCTTGCCCAGTTGTTTCTCCAACTGGCGCACCCCGGCTTCGCGGGCGTAGCCGTCGATCAATGCGCGCAGGGCGCCGTCGCTGATGGTCAGGCTGTTTTTCGACACGCCGGCTTTTTCCAGCTGCTTAGGCCACAGGTGGCGCTTGGCGATGGCGACTTTCTCTTCGGTGATATAGCCCGACAGGCGAATCACTTCCATGCGGTCCAGCAGGGGGCCGGGGATCGAGTCGAGGGTGTTGGCGGTACACACGAACAGCACTTTCGACAGGTCCAGGCGCAGGTCCAGGTAGTGGTCGAGGAATTCGACGTTCTGTTCCGGGTCGAGGGTTTCCAGCAGCGCCGAAGCCGGGTCGCCCTGGAAGCTCTGGCCCATCTTGTCGATCTCGTCGAGCATGATCACCGGGTTCATCACTTCCACATCTTTGAGCGCCTGCACCAGCTTGCCGGGCAGGGCGCCGATGTAGGTGCGGCGATGGCCCTTGATCTCGGCCTCGTCGCGCATGCCGCCGACGCTGAAGCGATAGAACGGCCGCCCGAGGGATTCGGCAATCGATTTACCCACGCTGGTCTTGCCCACGCCCGGCGGGCCGACCAGCAGCACGATGGAACCGGCGACTTCGCCTTTATAGGCGCCCACCGCGAGGAATTCGAGGATACGACTCTTGATGTCGTCCAGCCCGGCATGGTGTTTGTCCAGGACCTTGCGCGCGTGTTTCAGGTCGAGCTTGTCCTTGCCGTACACGCCCCACGGCACCGAGGTTGCCCAGTCCAGGTAGTTGCGCGTCACCGCGTATTCCGGCGAACCGGTTTCGAGGATCGACAGTTTGTTCAGTTCTTCATCGATGCGTTTCTGCGCCTGGGCTGGCAGCACTTTGCCTTCCAGGCGCTGTTCGAACTGTTCGACGTCGGCGCTGCGGTCGTCCTTGGTCAGGCCCAGCTCCTGCTGGATGACCTTGAGCTGTTCCTTGAGGAAGAATTCGCGCTGGTGCTCGCCGATCTTGCGGTTCACCTCGGCGGAGAGTTCTTTTTGCAGGCGCGCGACTTCGACTTCCTTGCGCAGCATCGGCAGGACTTTTTCCATGCGTTTGAGCATGGGCACGCAGTCCAGCACTTCCTGCAACTCATTGCCGGTGGTGGAGGTGAGGGCGGCGGCGAAGTCGGTCAGCGGCGACGGGTCGTTGGGGCTGAAGCGGTTGAGGTAGTTCTTCAACTCTTCGCTGTACAGCGGGTTGAGCGGCAGCAGTTCCTTGATCGCATTGATCAGCGCCATGCCGTAGGCCTTGACCTCATCGGTCGGCTCAGTCGGCTGGTGCGGGTATTCGACTTCCACCAGGTACGGTGGGCGATGGTGCTTGAGCCAGGTGCGAATCCGCACGCGGGTCAGGCCCTGGGCGACGAATTGCAGTTTGCCGTTTTCGCGGCTGGCGTGGTGGACCTTGACCAGGGTGCCGTACAGCGGCAGCGCGGAGGTGTCGAAATGCCGCGGGTCTTCGGGCGGCGTGTCCATGAAGAACAGGGCCAGGGAGTGATGGTCGGATTTGCTCACCAACTCCAGGGTTTCGGCCCACGGCTCTTCATTGACGATCACCGGCAATACTTGCGCCGGGAAGAACGGTCGATTGTGAATCGGGATGATGTAGACCTTGTCCGGCAGGTTCTGCCCAGGCAGGGCCAGGCCGGTATTGGACGAGTGAACCTCGGCGTTTTCAGGGTCGGCGTATTCGTTGGCGTCGTAATCGGGGGTATCTTGCTGGTCGCTCATGGGGCACCTGCATCAGGAAGTATGCAAGTTAGATGGGGCGGGCCAGCGGCGGTTTCAATGGCGGGGGCTAGATAGCAACATATTGCATGAAATTACTGCAGAGACCCGGTCAAGGTGGGAGGGGGCTTGCTCCCACAAGGTTAACCGCATGCCGTCAGCTGATTTTGTGCAGGTAGGCGGGCAGGGGCTGTTCCGGCAACACCGACAACACCTTCAACCGCTGCAACATCCGCTGCCGCGCCCGTTGCAGGTGCTCGCGCAGGTTCAGCGCCGCCGCATCGAACGCGCCGTGCAGCAACAATTCAAGGATCAAGCGGTGTTCGGCGAGCATCGCCGGGTCGGCGCCGATCCCCAGCAAGCGATAGAAAATCCGACTGATGATCATCGGGCTCTGGCCCTGGCGGATCAGCGCGGCGATCTTGCGGTTCTGCAGGCCGGCCAGGCAGCGTTGGTGCAAGTCTTCTTCGATCTGCTCGATGGCTTCCAGGCTGCACTGCGGGCTGTCCTGGGCGTCGAGCACGCGTTGCAACATGGCTTCGAGCAGCGCGCGGTCAAGGTTCGGCGCGCTCTGACGCAGCGCTTCGGGCTCCAGGCAGGCGCGCAGTTCGTAGTCTTCGGTGACTTCCCGCGCCGTCAACGGCCCGGCCAGCCATTGGGAATAGGGCTCTTTTTCCACCAGGCCACGGTCGCGCAGGCGCATCAGCGCTTCACGCACCACTGCGCGGCTGACGCCATAGTGGTCGGCGGCGGCTTGCTCATCCAGGCGGTAATGGCCAAAGGCTATGCAGGTGGACAGCGCCGCGCCGATTTCCTCGACGATCCGCTCGCCCAACGGCCGTGTATCCACCAACTCGTCCTCGTCGTTCAGGCCCAGGTGCGCAGCGCTCAGCGGCAGGCGCAGCGGTTCCATGGCCACGCCCTCGGGGTTGATCAGGTAACCGCGCCCGTTGAAACGGCAGATCAACCCTTCGACATGCAGCAGGTCCAGCGCCTTGCGCACCGGCACGCGGCTGGTGCCGAACAATTCGGCCAGCGGTGCTTCGAGCAGGACCAAGCCGTGGCGGGCGGTGCCGTTGACGATCGCGTCACGCAAAAGCTGGTGAATCATCGCGTAACGGGAGGCCGAGGCGGACACTGCTTTCATCGTGTTCTCTGAGGTAAAGAGGTCTGGTGTATGTAGGACGAAGCCGGGGATTCTCTCATAGATGCGCCTGTCACTCCGCGCCACGTCGGTGGCACTTTTTTGGGGCCTTGAATCTAGGACTGTTACTTTTCTGCACTAAAATGTACTTATTAATAAAAAATACATTATTGGTTTGGGCGTGCGTTGCAGAGTCCGCGCCAGGTTTTTTTGCTTCCTACAAAGCCATCTAGCCCGGCGCTCTGGTCGATAAAACGCAATCGCCGGAAAGACCATCGACACAGACTGGCACGAAAGCTGCCTTTATTAAATGTACATTTTATTAATATGTACGTTTTATGAGGGTCAACCAGATGTCAGACGCCACTTCAATGGCCGAGGATTTCGCCAGCGGTCGCAGCGACCCGGTGCAAGCCCTCGAACAGGCGCTCGACCACGCGAGCCGCGCGGCCGCGGTGTTTATCACCCTGACCGCCGACCGCGCCCGCCGCGAAGCCGAAGCCGCCGCCGCCCGGTGGCGCGCCGGCCAGCCCTTGAGTGTGTTCGACGGCGTGCCCCTGGCCTGGAAAGACCTGTTCGACGTGGCCGGCAGCATCACCACCGCTGGCGCCGCCTACCGCCGCGACGCGCCCGCCGCCTTGCTCGATGCGCCGAGCGTGGGCCTGTTGTGCCGCGCCGGGATGGTCAGCGTGGGCAAGACCAACCTCAGCGAGCTGGCCTATTCCGGCCTTGGCCTGAACCCGCATTTCGGCACGCCGCACAACCCCCATGGGCGTGACCAGCCGCGGATTCCCGGCGGTTCGTCGTCCGGTTCGGCGGTGGCCGTCGCCGCTGGCATCGTGCCCATCGCCATGGGCACCGACACCGCTGGTTCGATCCGCATCCCCGCCGCCTTCAACGGCCTGGTCGGTTACCGCAGCAGCAGTCGGCGCTACAGCCGCGACGGCGTGTTCCCGCTGGCCCGCACCCTCGACAGCCTCGGCCCGCTGACCCGCAGCGTGCGCGATGCGCTGGCCATCGACGACCTGCTCAACGGCCGTCGGCAAACCCACCGCGCCCGCAGCCTCAAGGGCCTGCGCCTGGTGCTTGAGCAACGCCTGTTGGATGACGTGCAACCGGCGGTGCGCAACAACCTGCTGCGCGCCGTCGAGCAACTCAACGCCGCCGGTGCGCTGATCGACGTGCGCCCGTGCGCCACTTTCCAGGCCGCCCTGGAACTGATCCAGCAGCAAGGCTGGCTCGGCGCGTTCGAAGCCTTCGCCCTGCACGAAGCGCTGCTCGACAGCCCCGACGCCACTCGGCTCGACCCGCGTGTCCGGCGCCGCCTCGAAGCGGCGCGGTCGCTGCCGGCCAGCCGCCTGCTCCAACTGATCGACGCGCGTCGCCGCCTGCAACAGCAACTGGTCGACGAACTCGACGGCGCCCTGTTGATCACCCCGACCGTCGCCCATGTCGCCCCGGCGCTGGCAGCGCTGGAAGTCGACGACGAACGCTTTGCAAGCACCAACCTCGCCACCCTGCGCCTGACCATGCCCGGCAGTTTGCTCGACATGCCCGGCGTCACCTTGCCCAGCGGCTGCGACGCCCTGGGCTTGCCCACCGGGCTGCTGCTCAGCGCCCCGACGGGGGAAGACGCACGCCTGTTGCGGGCGGCGCTGTCCGTCGAATCCCAACTGACTATCTAAGGAGACACCCCCATGGCTAAAGACATCCTCTGTGCATTCGGCGTCGACGTTGACGCCGTCGCCGGCTGGCTCGGTTCCTACGGCGGCGAAGACTCGCCCGACGACATTTCCCGCGGCCTGTTCGCCGGTGAAATCGGCACGCCGCGCCTGCTCAAACTGTTCGAGCGCTACGGCCTGCGCACCACCTGGTTCATCCCCGGCCACTCGATGGAAACTTTTCCCGCGCAGATGAAGGCGGTGGCCGACGCCGGTCACGAAATCGGCGTACACGGCTACAGCCACGAAAACCCGATCGCGATGACCGCCGAGCAAGAAGAAATCGTGCTCGACAAGTCCATCGAACTGATCACCCAAGTGACGGGCAAACGCCCGACCGGCTACGTCGCACCGTGGTGGGAATTCAGCAAGGTCACCAACGAGCTGCTGCTGAAAAAAGGCATCAAGTACGACCACAGCCTGATGCACAACGACTTCCACCCCTACTACGTGCGCAAGGGCGACAGCTGGACCAAGATCGACTACAGCCAGCATCCCGACACCTGGATGAAACCCCTGGTACGCGGCGAAGAAACCGACCTGGTGGAGATCCCGGCCAACTGGTACCTCGACGACCTGCCGCCGATGATGTTCATCAAAAAGGCGCCCAACAGCCACGGCTTCGTCAACCCGCGTCACCTCGAAGAAATGTGGCGCGACCAGTTCGACTGGGTCTACCGCGAACACGAACACGCGGTGTTCACCATGACCATCCACCCCGACGTGTCCGGCCGCCCGCAAGTGCTGCTGATGCTCGAGCGCTTGATCGAACACATCCAGAGCCATGCCGGCGTGCGCTTCGTCACCTTCGACGAAATCGCTGATGACTTTATCCGTCGGCAACCGCGTACCTGATCCCCACCCCTTGTAGGAGCGAGCTTGCTCGCGAAAAACCGGAGAACGCCGCGTGCATCCAGGATGCCCGCGTCATCGTTGATGATTTTCGCGAGCAAGCTCGCTCCTACAAGATGGGTTCAAACCGCGTAGCTGACCCCCACCTTTGAGGCGCGATTCATGTCCATCTACAACAAGCTTGACCTGACTGGCTGGAAACCCCGGCAACTGACGTCCCAGGAAGTGCGTTTCGCCACCTGGATCGCGTTTTTCGCCTGGGTGTTTGCGGTGTACGACTTCATCCTGTTCGGCACGTTGCTACCGGAGATCGGCCGGCACTTCGGCTGGGGCGAGGTGGAGCAAGCTGAAATCGCGACCTGGGTGGCGGTGGGCACAGCGGTGGTGGCATTTGCCATTGGCCCCGTCGTCGACAAGTTGGGGCGACGCAAAGGGATCATCTTCACCGTGGCCGGTTCCGCAGTGTGCTCGGCGCTGACCGCGATCGGTGGGGCGTGGGGCAAGTCGCCGCTGATTCTGATCCGTTCGTTGGGCGGTCTGGGCTATGCCGAGGAAACCGTCAACGCCACGTATTTGAGCGAGCTGTATGGCGCCTCGGAAGATCCCCGACTGACCAAGCGTCGCGGGTTTATCTACAGCCTGGTGCAGGGCGGCTGGCCGGTCGGGGCGCTGATTGCCGCCGGTTTGACCGCGCTGTTGCTGCCGATCATCGGCTGGCAGGGGTGCTTCATTTTTGCTGCGATCCCGGCCATCGTGATTGCGATTATGGCGCGCAAGCTCAAGGAGAGCCCGCAGTTCCAGATCCACCAGCGCATCAGCGAGCTGCGTAAAAGCGGCGCGGTGAGTGAAGCGCAAAACGTTGCCGTGACCTATGGCGTGGACTACGACGAGCACAGCAAAGCCGGCCTCAAAGCCGCCTTCCGAGGCCCGGCCCGCCGCGCCACCCTGGTGATCGGCGCCGCGCTGTTGCTCAACTGGGCGGCGATCCAGGTGTTCAGCGTGCTCGGCACGTCGGTGATCGTCAGCGTTCACCACATCTCGTTCGAGAACTCGCTGATCATCCTCGTGCTGTCGAACCTGGTGGGTTACTGCGGTTACCTCAGCCACGGCTGGATGGGCGACAAGATCGGCCGCCGCAATGTCATCGGCCTGGGCTGGATGCTCGGCGGGCTGTCGTTCGCCGGGATGCTGTTCGGCCCGAGCAACATGGCGATGGTGGTCGGGCTGTACAGCCTGGGCCTGTTCTTCCTGATCGGGCCGTATTCGGCGGCGTTGTTTTTTATCAGCGAAAGTTTCCCCACCAGCATCCGCGCCACCGGCGGCGCGATCATCCATGCCATGGGCCCGATCGGTGCGGTGGTCGCGGGGTTCGGCGCGACGCAAGTGTTGTCCGCCGGCAGCGACTGGCAGACCGCCGCCCTGTGGTTCGGCGCCGTGCCGTGCTTTTTGTCCGGCGTGCTGATGTTCGCCGCACGCCATGTGCGCCCGGAAACCGTGCAGTAAGGAGTGTTCGATGAACCGTAAAGTTGCCTTGATTACCGGTGCCGCCAGCGGCATTGGCCAAGCCCTCGCCGTGGCCTATGCGCGTTGCGGCGTGGCCGTGGTGGGCGGGTATTACCCGGCCGATCCCCATGACCCGCGCACCACTGTGTCCTTGGTGGAGCAAGCGGGCGGCGAGTGCCTGATGCTGCCGCTGGACGTCGGCGACAGTGCCTCGGTGGACGCCCTGGCGGCCCAGGCCGTGCAGCATTTTGGCCGCCTCGATTACGCGGTGGCCAATGCCGGTCTGCTGCGTCGGGCGCCGCTGCTGGAAATGACCGATCAGGTGTGGGACGAAATGCTCAATGTCGACCTGACCGGGGTGATGCGTACCTTCCGCGCAGCGACCCGGCATATGCCCGCAGGCGGTGCGCTGGTGGCGATTTCGTCGATTGCCGGCGGCGTATATGGCTGGCAGGAGCACAGCCATTACGCGGCGGCCAAGGCCGGTGTGCCGGGGTTGTGCCGCTCGCTGGCGGTGGAGCTGGCGCCGTTGGGGATTCGCTGCAATGCGGTGATCCCGGGCTTGATCGAGACGCCGCAATCGCTGGATGCGCAGAACTCCCTCGGGCCGCAAGGCCTGGCCAAGGCGGCGCGGGCGATTCCGCTGGGCCGGGTGGGCAGGGCGGATGAAGTGGCGTCGCTGGTGCAGTTTTTGACCAGTGACGCGTCGAGCTATTTGACCGGGCAAAGCATCGTCATCGACGGTGGCCTGACCGTGCGCTGGCCCGACTGACCCCACCTGGGTACTGTGTTTTTTCAGGAGTTTGTGTATGCCCCAACTGACTAACCGCCGCGCCGTGATCACCGGCGCCGGCAGCGGCATCGGTGCCGCCATCGCCCGTGCCTATGCCGCTGAAGGCGCGCGCCTGCTGCTGGCCGACCGCAATGCCGTCAGCCTCGCCGAAACCGCCGTCACCTGCCGCAACCTCGGCGCGCAAGTGTTCGAGTGCCTGGCCGATGCCGGCACCGTCGAAGGCGCCCAGGCCAGTGTCGACCGTTGCGTCGAACATTTCGGCGGCATCGATATCCTGGTCAACAACGCTGGCATGCTCACCCAGGCGCGTTGCGTCGACCTTACGATCGAAATGTGGAACGACATGCTGCGCGTCGACCTCACCAGCGTCTTCGTCGCCAGCCAGCGCGCCTTGCCGCACATGCTGGCGCAGGGCTGGGGACGGATCATCAACGTCGCCTCGCAACTGGGGATCAAGGGCGGCGCCGAGCTGACCCACTACGCCGCGGCCAAGGCCGGGGTGATTGGCTTTACCAAATCCCTGGCGCTGGAAGTCGCCAAGGACAACGTGCTGGTCAACGCCATCGCGCCGGGGCCCATCGAAACGCCGCTGGTGGGCGGTATCAGCGACACCTGGAAGCGCGCCAAGGCCGCCGAACTGCCCCTGGGCCGCTTCGGCCTGGCCGACGAAGTGGCGCCGACCGCCGTGCTGCTGGCCAGCGAGCCGGGCGGCAACCTGTTCGTCGGCCAGACCCTGGGCCCGAACTCCGGCGATGTCATGCCATGAGCGGGGTATAGCCATGTGCGGACTCTGTGGGCTGCTCGGCGAAGACCTGCACTGGAGCGACCCCCTGGGCGACGAGTTGCCCCGGCGCCGCGAACGCCTGCGCCGGATCGCCGCGATCAACCAGGTGCTGGCGGTGTTCCGGCTCAAGGTCGAAGACTTCCAGGGCGTGTCGTACCTGCTGCTCGGCGCGACCGGCAAGCAGGCGTTGGCCAGCGGCCTGGATCAACTCTGGCAAGCGGCCGAAACCATGCTCGGGCGCCAGCTGGACCCCCTCGACCCGCAACTACTCGATCACTTGGAATGCCCCTTGTAGGAGCGAGCTTGCTCGCGAAAAGCCCGAGAACGCCGCGTGCATCCAGGATGCCCGCGTCATCGTTGACGATTTTCGCGAGCAAGCTCGCTCCTACAGGGGGCGGAGGTAACATATGAGTATTGCCCTCAACGTCATCACCGGCTTCCTCGGCAGCGGCAAGACCAGCTTGCTCACGCGTCTGCTGCAGGGCGAAAGCCTCGGCGACACGGCGCTGCTGATCAATGAGTTCGGCGACGTCGGCATCGACCACCTGCTGGTGGAAGAGGTCGCGCCGGACACGGTGCTACTGCCCGGGCGTGTTCATATCGGCCTGGATCAACTCTGGCAAGCGGCCGAAACCATGCTCGGGCGCCAGCTGGATCCCCTCGACCCGCAACTACTCGATCACTTGGAATGCCCCTTGTAGGAGCGAGCTTGCTCGCGAAAAGCCCGAGAGCGCCGCGTGCATCCAGGATGCCCGCGTCATCGTTGACGATTTTCGCGAGCAAGCTCGCTCCTACAGGGGGCGGAGGTAACATATGAGTATTGCCCTCAACGTCATCACCGGCTTCCTCGGCAGTGGCAAGACCAGCTTGCTCACGCGCCTGCTGCCGGGCGAAAGCCTCGGCGACACGGCGCTGCTGATCAATGAGTTCGGCGACGTCGGCATCGACCACCTGCTGGTGGAAGAGGTCGCGCCGGACACGGTGCTACTGCCCGGCGGCTGCGTGTGCTGCTCGATTCGCGGCGAACTCAAAGACGCATTGCTCAGCCTGTTGCAACGCCGCGAGCGCGGCGAGATCCCGGCCTTCAAGCGGGTGATCCTGGAAACCACCGGCCTGGCCGACCCGGCGCCGATCCTCGCGACCCTCAACAACGACGTGCAACTGCGCGGGCGTGTTCATATCGGCCTGGTCATCACCCTGGTCGACGCCAGCCACGCGGCCCTGCAGGAACGCCTGCACCCGGAATGGCTGGCCCAGGTGGCGGCGGCGGATCGCTTGCTGCTGAGCAAGACCGACCTTGTGGACGACTGCACGCCGCTGCGCCTGCACCTGCAGGCGCTGAACGCGGGCACGCCGATCCTTGATAGCCGCGACATCCACAGCGGCGATCAACTGCTGCTCGGCGCAGGTCTGCGCAGCGCCGAACCGGCCGCCGAAGTCAGGCGCTGGCAACTGCACCGGACCACCACCGCCCGCCACGGCGCCGCGCAAGTCTGCTGCCTGAGCTTCGACCGGCCGCTGGATTGGGTCGGTTTCGGAGTGTGGTTGTCGATGCTGTTAAGATGCCATGGCGAACGAATCCTTCGCGTCAAAGGACTGCTCAACGTGAACGCAAGCTCGGCCCCCATCGTCATTCATGGTGTGCAGCACTGCCTGCATGCGCCGGTCCACCTGCCCGCGTGGCCGGGCAGCGACCGCCAATCGCGCCTGGTGTTTATCCTGCGCGGCCTCGACCCGGTGCTGCTGCGCCGCTCGTTTGAGGCGTTTTCACGGCGGTTCGCGGCATGATCACCTTAAGAGTCCTCGGTACGTCGGTGACCTTGCTCGAATGCTTGCGCGTGCGGGCCGAACAGGAACTGGGCATTCGCCTGGTGTACCAGGTGCATGACGTCGAACAGGCCCAGCGCATCGCCGTGATGCAGCCCGACAGCTACGACCTGTACGACCAGTGGTTCCACAACGTCGACTTCGTGTGGCCCGCCCGCGCGATCCAACCCATCGACACGCGGCGCATCGCCTTGTGGCACGAGATCAACGACCTGCCCAAGCGCGGTCGCCTGTCGCCCAGCGACCGCCTGGGCAGTGGCAGCGTGCCCAGCGAGCGGTTGTTTGTGCAGCACGATGGCAGCCTCGGCAGCACGGTCACCGAACGCATCAGCATGTTGCCGCTGACCCACAACGCCGACAGCTTCGCCTACCGCCCCGAGCGCCTGCCCGAGGCGTTCAGCCGCAGCAACGAAAGCTGGGGCTGGCTGCTCGACCCGCTGTTGCGCGCGCGCACCGCGCTGCAAAGTGACGCGGCCATCGGCGCGCTCGATGCCGCGTTGGCGGTGCAGGGCGCCGGGCTGGCGAGGTTCAGGGACATCGGCAACATGAGCATCGAAGAGATCGACGTGCTCGCCGATATCCTGGTGCGCAAGCAGAAGGAAGGGCACTTCGCGGCGTTCTGGTCCGACGATGAAGAAGCCGCGCAATTGATGCTCAGCCCGAACATCGATATCCAGAGCCTGTGGTCGCCGACCCTGATGCGCCTGCATCGCGCCGGGGTGAAGTACCGCCTGGCAGTGCCGCGTGAAGGCTATCGCGCCTGGTTCGGCGGCCTGTCGTTGTCGCGCCATGCCCAGGGCCCGGTGCTCGACGCGGCCTATGCGTACCTCAATTGGTGGTTGTCCGGCTGGCCGGGCGCGGTGATGGCACGCCAGGGTTACTACATCGGCAACCCGGCACGCAGCCGCGATCATTTGACCAGCGCCGAATGGGACTACTGGTACGCCGGCAAGCCCGCGCGCGAAGAGTTACCGGGCAGCGACGGCCTGCCGCTGATCGATATCGGCGAAGTGCGCGACGGCGGCTCCTATGAGCAGCGCATGGGGCATATCGCGGTGTGGAATTCGGTGATGGATGAACACAACTACCTGGTGCGGCGCTGGGGGGATTTCATGCGCGCGCGAGGCTGATGCCAACCAAAAAAGGCGGCTACCTGTGAGGGTAGCCGCCTTTGTTTTGCTGCAGGTTTTGCTTAATCCGGCAGTTTGAACGCCATCACATAGTCACCCTGCTTGGTGCCCAGGGAGCCGTGACCGCCGGCCATGACGAGCACGTATTGCTTGCCGTCCTTGCCGGTGTAGGTCATCGGTGTGGTTTGCGCACCGGCTGGCAGGCGACCTTCCCACAGTTGCTTGCCGTTTTTCACGTCATAGGCACGCAGGTACTGGTCGAGGGTGCCGCTGAGGAAGGACACGCCACCGGCCGTGGTGAAAGTGCCGCCCAGGCTAGGCACGCCCATGGTCAGCGGGAGCGGAACCGGCGAGCTGTCGCGCACGGTGCCGTTCTTGTGCATCCAGATGGTTTTGTGGGTGGTCAGGTCGACCGCCGCCACATAACCCCACGCCGGTGCCTGGCACGGCAGGCCCATCGGCGACAGCATCGCTTCGAGGATCACGCCGTAGGGCGCGCCTTTGTTCGGCTGCACGCCTTGGGTTTCGCTGATGCGCGGGCCTTGCTTGGCAATGTCGGCGGCCGGGATCAGTTTCGATTTGAACGCCATGTAGTTCGGGTTCACGAACGCGATCTGGCGCACCGGGTCGACGGAAATGCCACCCCAGTCGAACACGCCGAAGTTACCCGGATAAACGATGGAACCTTGCAGCGAAGGCGGGGTGAACGCACCGTCGTAGCGCATGGATTTGAAATCGATGCGGCACAGCATCTGGTCGAACGGGGTCACGCCCCACATGTCACGCTCTTTGAGCGGCGGTGGCATGAAGTTCAGATCAGACTTCGGTTGCGTCGGCGCGGTGTGATCGCCCGCGACTGCGCCTTGCGGCACGGCCACTTCGTGGATCGGCACCACCGGTTGGCCGGTGGCGCGGTCCAGCACGTAGATGCTGCCTTGTTTGGTCGACGCCATCACCGCTTGTTTCACGCCGGCTTCGGTCTTGATGTCGATCAGCGAAGGCTGGCCGCCCACGTCCATGTCCCACAGGTCATGGTGGGTGAACTGGAAGGTCCACTTCACGTGGCCGCTGTCGATGTCCAGGGCGGTCAGGCCGGCGCTGTATTTTTCCGAGTCTTCGGTACGGTCGCCGCCGTATTGGTCGGGCATCTGGTTGCCCATCGGCAGGTAGAGCATGCCGAGTTTTTCATCCACAGAGAACATGGACCACATGTTCGGCGAGTTGCGGGTGTAGGTCTTGCCTTCGGCCAACGGGGTGGTGTCGTCCGGGTTGCCGCTGTCCCAGTTCCACACCAGCTTGCCGGTGTGGACGTCGAACGCGCGGATCACGCCGCTGGGCTCGTCGGTGGAGACGTTATCGGTGACATGACCGCCGATCACCACCAGGTTTTTGGTCACCGCCGGTGGCGAAGTGGAGTAGTAACCGCCTGGGGCGAAGCTGCCGATATTGGCACGCAGGTCGACCTGGCCTTTGTCGCCGAAGTCTTCGCACATCTTGCCGGTGTCGGCGTTCAGGGCGATCAGGCGGGTGTCGGCGGTCGGCACGAAGATGCGTTTCGGGCAGGCGTTCGGCGCGGCAGCCGGGCTGGCGCTGCCGGTCGGGCTCTGTTCGGAGGCGTAGGCGGCGTCATCGTGATACGACACGCCACGGCAGGTCATGTGCGCCCAACCCTTGAAGTTTGCGGCACCTTCGGTGCTGATCTTCGGGTCGAAACGCCAGATTTCCTTGCCGGTATCCGGGTCCAGGGCAATCACCTGGCTGTGCGGGGTACACACGTAGAGCATGCCGTTGACTTTCAGCGGGGTGTTTTCCGCGGTGGTCTCGCCCGGGTCGTTCGGGCCTGGGATGTCGCCGGTGCGGTAGGTCCACGCTGGAACCAGTTTGTGGGCGTTTTCCGGGGTGATCTGCGCCAGAGGCGAGTAGCGATCGCCGTAGGCCGAACGGCCGTAGGAATTCCAGTCGCCATCGGCCTGGGTCGGCGCGGCGCTGGCCATGCCCGGTACTGCGTCGCGGTCCAGTTGGCCTTTGATTTCACCCGGGTGGGTGAATTGGCTGGCCACGGCGGCAGCGCCGGCCAGGACCACGGCCACGCTCAGCGCGCCGGTGCCCAGTGGTGCCGATTGGCCACGCAGCAACGGACGGCGAAACCATGGGAGCAGCATGACGATGCCCAGGGCGAACAGCAGTGCCAGGCGCGGTACCAACTGCCACCAGTCCAGGCCGACTTCCCACAGTGCCCACACGGTGCTGGCGAACAGTACCAGTGCGTATAGGCCCAGCGCGGCGCGGCGGGTGGCCAGCAGCAGAAGGCCGGTCAGGGTGATGCCGATGCCGGCCAGCAGGTAGTACAGCGACCCGCCGAGCAGGCTCAGCTTGATACCGCCGGCCAGTAGGGCCAGGCCCATGATCAGCAGCAAGACGCCTAGCAGCCTGGGCAGTAGGCGGCTTGGGCTTGAGGCACCATCAGTGCTCATAGTGTGTTTCTCCGTGACGTTGGAATTATGTGTCCCCGTGTGTCTTCACTGTAGATGACGATTTGGCACGGGCTTGGTTCAGCGTGAGTCGGTTTTTCCTGGGGATAGCGGGGGGTATCCACAGGGGGGTGATTTATTTTTAGGCGCGGTCGGGTGTGAGACAGCGCTGTCTTTGTGGCGAGGGGTGTTCGGTAGGTTGGGGTTGACCGAGAGTGAATCGTTTCAGGTTATTGCCGCCAAGGATAATGCGGTGGGGCGTTGAGAGAAAGTGAAAATCGCAAGATGCATTATTTCGAATTTGGTAACAGTGACAGAATGTCGCTGTGGGATGAGGGGGTGGGGTTGTTGTTAGGGGGCTGGTGGATGGCCTTGGGGGAGGGGGCATATCCGTTTCTTCGGTAACGGCGGCTATGGGTTCCGCCCTTACGGCGGGTCACTTTGGAAAAAAAGCCCCAAAGTAACCAAAGGGCTCTTGCCCCACCACTCGGCACCTCGCCTAGGCTCGGTGTGCCCGAACGCAGGCTTGAATCCGTGGGCCGCCGTCATGGGCCATCCCTGGCCCAGGACGGCTAACCCGGCGTCCTGCCGGGTTACCCACGGATTCAAGCCTGCGTTCGGCCAGCGTGGTTTAACGGGGCGCCTCAGATCAAGATCAAGAGCCTCGCTTCGCATTGTGGAGTGCTTTGGATCAAAAGCGGATCAAGAGCCTCGCTTCGCATTGTGGGGTGCTTTGGATCAAAAGCAGGTCAAGAGCCTCGCTTTGCATCGTTGGGCGGTTCTTTTTGGGGCGTTAGAAGGTGGTGCGCAGGCCCACTTGTACGCTTCTGCCTGCTGCCGGGGCGATGTCGCGCAGGATCGAGCTGGCGTAGCGCACGGTTTGGTTGGTCAGGTTTTCGCCATTGACGAATGCCAGCCACTGGCTGCCGCCGACGTTGAAGCGATAGCCGGCGCTGGCGCCCAGTGTGGTGTAGCCGTCGGTGCCGCTTTCGTTGGAGGGCACACGGCCTTGTCCGGCGGCGTGTTCGATGTCGATGCGCGCTTGCCAGCGGTCCAGTTCCCACAGCAAGCCGCTGTTCAGGCGCAGCGGTGCGATGCGCGGCAGGGCTTCGCCGGTGTCGAGGTTGGTGGCGCGGGTGTAGTCGCCCGACAGTTCCAGTGCGAACTTGCCGTAGGCGCCTTCGCCGAGCTTCCAGTGATCCTGGGCTTCAAAGCCGGCGAAACGGGCGCGCACTCCCGAGTATTCGTATTCGGGGATGCCGCCGGCGTCTTCTTCACCTTCGTCGTTCAATGTGCGACCTGTGCCCAGCAGGCCGATGTAGTTGGAGAAACGGCTGTAGAACACGCCGAAGCTGCCCTTGTGCGTGCCGTTGTCAAAGCGCAGTGCGAGGTCGCTGGATACGGCTTTTTCTTTCTTCAGGTTGGCGTTGCCCAACTCGTAGGTGCCGGTGGCGACGTGAGCGCCGTTGGCGTACAGCTCGTAGAAGGTCGGCGCGCGTTCGGTGTAGCCCAGGGTTGCGGCCAGCGACCAGATCGGCGTGAGGGTGTACACCGCGCCGGACGACAGGCTGCCGGCGGTGAAGTCGTTGGTCTTGTCGGCATTGGCGAAGCGCGCGTTGCCTTTGCTGTCCGGGTCGACGCTGGTGTGCTCCAGGCGCCCGCCGAGGCTGAGTTTCAGGCGCTCGGTGGCCTGCATTTCTTCGAGGATGAACAGCGCGCCGGCGTTGGTGTCGGTCTGCGGCACGAAGGCTTCTTCGCCAAGGGCCGAGAACTCGTTGCGGGTCACTTGTGCGCCGACCACGCCGTCGAACGGGCCGAGCGGCTGGTGGCGCGCTTCAACCCGGGCTTCATAGCCTTTGTTCTTGAAGATTGTGCCGGTTTCGCCGCCTTCGATTTCGCGGTGCTCGTAGTCGGTGTAGCCGGCGTCGAGTTTCACCGAGGTGAACGGGCCTTGCAGGTTGCGTACCTCGGAGGCAAACGCGTAGTGGTCCTGCTTCATGCGGATTCGCACAGCCTGTTCGGCGGGTGAGCCGTAGTTGCTGTCGTAGGTGCTGTAGGACAGCCCGGCATAACCGTCGTCCCAGGTGTAGGAACCGCCCAGCGCACCGCCGTCCTGGCGCCCGTCGCTGTTGCCCAGGCGGCCGTTTTTGCCGGGGCCGTCTTCGGCTTCCGGGGCGTGGCGGCTGCGGGCTTGGCCCGGGATTTTGAGGTCGTTGAATTCCCGCGCATTCGCGTCCAGGTGCAGGGCGAAGGTGCCGTTGCCGGCTTCGAGTTTGCCCGCGCTGCTGCGCGTGGTGTCGGCGCCGCCGTAGCGTAATTCGCCGGCGCCGTGGATGCCTTCGATGGCTTCGGTGGGGATGCGATTGTCGAAGGTGTTGACCACCCCGCCGATGGCGCTGCCGCCGTACAACAGGGCCGCCGGGCCGCGCACGATTTCGATGCGGTCGACGTTGACCGGGTCCAGCGGCACGGCGTGGTCGTAGGACAGCGACGACGCATCCAGCGCGCCCACGCCGTTGCGCAGCAGGCGAATGCGGTCGCCATCCTGGCCGCGGATGATCGGTCGGCTGGCGCCCGGGCCGAAGTAGGACGACGACACGCCCGGTTGCTTGTTCAGGGTTTCGCCGAGGCTGCCTTTTTGCTGCAGGGTCAGCTCATCGCCTTCCAGCACGGTGGTCGGCGAAGCCAGTTGCGCGCTGCCCAGGGGGTTGGCGGTGATGACTTGGGGTTGCAGTTCCAGCGCATGGGCTTCGGAGCAGATCAGCAGGGTGGCGGCGAGGGGCGACAAGCGCCAGGCAGAGGAGAGGGACATCGGACATTCCTTGGCAAACGACAAAAAGAGAAGGCGGCAAACGGTAACGAACAGCTTACGGCTGATAACTATCGTTACAATATAACATCTCTTTTTGCCCTGAAAAGGGCAACTTTCCCCAGGGGCTATATTCAATGCGGTGCTTCCACCTGTTCGCCCCGTCGGCTAAGGTGCGCGGCTGTATTTCCTCTTTTTGCAAAAGGCCTGGCATGACCGCGACAAGCAACGACCCGCTTCACGGCGTGACTCTGCAACACGTCCTCACCACCCTGGTGGAACACTACGAATGGAGCGGTCTGGCCGAGCGCATCGATGTCCGCTGTTTCAAGAGCGACCCGAGCATCAAGTCGAGCCTGACGTTCCTGCGCAAAACCCCGTGGGCGCGGGAGAAAGTCGAAGGGCTGTACGTGAAACTGATGCGTACCAAACGCCCGTTGGACTGAGCCCATGAAACGCTGTGTGACGGCGGCGGCCCTGGCCGGTTGGGTGGGGTTGGCGATTCAGCAATACCTGATTTTCTATTCGCGCTGGTCGACGGGCGCCAGCCTGTTGGGCGGGCTGGTCAACTTCTTCAGCTTCTTCACCGTGTTGACCAACACCCTGGTGGTGGTGGTGCTGAGCTACGCCGTGGTTGATCGTGATTCAGCGGCGAAGCGGTTTTTCCTGGCGCCCAGGGTCAGCAGCGCGATTGTCGCCAGCATCGTGCTGGTGAGCCTGGCCTATAACCTGTTGCTGCGGCACCTGTGGCAGCCCGAAGGGTTCCAGTTCATCGCCGACGAATTGCTGCACGACGTGATGCCGCTGCTGTTTGTCGTCTACTGGTGGCGCTGTGTGCCCAAGGGCACGTTGCAGTGCAAACACATTGGCCTGTGGGTGTTGTACCCGTTGGTGTACTTCGCCTATGTGCTGCTGCGCGGGGATTTGCTCGGGCAATACCAGTACCCGTTTTTCGACGTCGGCACCCTCGGTTATCCACAGGTGTTCGTGAATGCCGGGGGGATTCTGGCGGGGTTTGTGCTGATTGCTCTGGCGGTGGTGGGGTTGGATAAAAGCATCAAACCCCACGGATGACTCACTCTTCCTCACTGCCCTCGGCGCGCCAGTAGCCGACGGCCTTGAGGAACGCTTCATCGACCTTGTGCGTATCCAGCAGCACCCGGCGCACCTGGCGCGACAGCTTGGTTTCCATCGCGACGAAGGTGTACAGCGCACCGCTCGGCAGCGTCAGTGCGCGCACGGTGTCGAGCAGGTCGGCCTGGCCGCGCACCACCCAAATCACTTCTACCTCGGCCGCGCTTTGCAGTGCTTGCCGTTCCGCCGCATCGGCGATTTCGATCACCGCCAGCACCGTGCGCCCGGCCGGCAGTTCTTCGAGGCGGCGGGCGATGGCGGGCAGGGCGGTTTCGTCGCCGATCAGCAGGTAGCTGTCGAAGATGTCCGGCACGATCATCGAGCCCCGTGGGCCGCCGATGTACAGGTGCTGGCCGACTTGAGCCTGCTCGGCCCAGGTGGAGGCGGGGCCGTCGCCGTGCAGCACGAAGTCGATGTCCAACTCACCGAGGCTCAGGTCGAAACGCCGTGGCGTGTAGTCGCGCATGGCCGGCTGCGGGCCATCGCCCTTGATGCTGAAGGTCGGGCTTTGCAGCGCGGCTTGCTCGGCGGCGTTCTGCGGGAACATCAGCTTGATGTGATCGTCACTGCCCAGGCTGACAAACCCCGCCAGTTCGGGGCCGCCGAGGGTGATGCGGCGCATGCGCGGGGTGATATCGACCACCCGCAGCACGTCGAGGCGACGGCGTTTGATCTCGTGGCTGACGCGATGGATGACGGGCGTATTCATTGATTTTCCCCCTGGACAGCTTGAACGGCCGGGCCGTCGACGATGGCTTGTGCGGTGCTGTTGAGCAGCGTGGCGACCCGCGCGATTTCTTCGGCGCTCCAGCGTCCGTGGTGCAGTTGCAAGGCATGACGCAGGTTATGCACCGCCTCGTGGATTTCGGGCGGGCGATCATGGCCGCGCAGCGAGCGTTTGCTCACGTCGATACGCATTCGCACGCCTTCCAGTGCAATCGCCTGCTCACTTAAAGAAAGACGACCGGCGTCGGTGATGGTGTAGCGTTTTTTTCCGCCTTCGGCATCGCCGCTGATCAATTCGCTTTCTTCAAGGAAGGTCAGGGTCGGGTAGATCACACCGGGGCTGGGGCTGTAGGCGCCGTCGAACAGGCCTTCGATCTGGCGGATCAGGTCGTAGCCGTGGCACGGCTGCTCGGCGATCAGCGCCAGCAACAGCAACTTCAGGTCGCCGGGGGCGAACACGCGTGGGCCGCGACCGCCGCGTTCACGGCCGGGGCGTTTTTCGAAGCCGTCGCGGCCGTCGCCGTGGGAATGGGGATGATGCTCTCTCATTTTGGGTCTCTCCGTTTTGGTTAAGATATAACTTAAGATATATCTTTAGACTGTTCAAGATCAGTCGACCAACGGTCGCGGCCTACTTAACTACCACCGTCCCGCGTGATGCGCCCAGCATGCTGATGGCTCTTCCCATGTGCATGGAGCCAGTGCGATGAGCACATTGATTTCTCCCCCCTACTCGCCAACCTCCTTGGAAATACGCGGTTATCTGCATCAGATCGGTCACCAGTTGCTCGAAACCGACACCCCGTTACTGTCCAAGCGGCCGCTCCCCGTCGAGTTACAACAGCTTGAAAAACTCAACCAGACGCTCACGGCGCACGCGCGCGCTCACTTCGACCGCGGTCGTGCGCTGTATGCCGATGTGGCGCAGGCCGACCTGCAAAGTGACGAGGGCAAGCAACGGCTGGCGACGCTCAAGCGCGACCTCACGGCGCACTTGCAGAAACTGGACGAAACCGGGGTGTTGGGCGGCCAAAGCCTGCGCACGTTCATGGCCAACGACGCCGGCCTGGTCGCGTTGGAACTCGAAGCCAGGCTCAACATCCAGGACTCTCTGCTGCATCGTGAAGAGGCCCGTCTGGTGCAGAACCTGGGGCTCGGGCCGAGCTTTCGACCGGGCATCTATGCGCTGACTTTCAGCTATCGAGCCCAGACGATCGAGTTCGCCGGGGCCTTTGTGTTGACCGAAAAAAACACCCCCGTGGTCGCGCAGCTGACCCCGGCCGACGATGCCGGCTACGTCGTGCTGTTCACGCCGGCCCGCGGCTTCGAGTCGTTCAGCTCGCTGGCCGAGATGAACCGCCGACTGCGCGAGACGATGGCGGTCGGCAGCTGGCGCAAGGAGTTCATGCGCCTGCTGCCGCGCCAGTACTGGGGGCTGTCCGTCATGGGCGTCTGGCCGTTGCAGTTGGTCCCCATCAACAGCGAACCGCTGTGCGAACACACCTACGACGCCAGGCTGGCCAAACGCGCGCTGGATATCGATTGGGCCTTGAGCCTGGACGCCAACCCCGACCATAGCGCCCGGCAGCTGCTTGCCGAGCTGGACGACGCGATTCGCGCGGCCTTGCCCGACCTCAGCCCGCGCCTGGAATTGCGCGCCCAGCGCCTGCTCGACCGTTGCCTGGAGCACAGCGCCCCGGCCTGGTATCGCAACGCGCCGAGCCACCAGCGCGAGGCCCTGGCGCGGCAGCTGAGCGAGTACGACGAGGCCCGCCAAGCCCTGCTGAACCTGTTCGGCCATGCCGCCTCGCCGCAGGCCCTGGCGCGCTATCAGTTGCTCGAACAACTGGCCGCTGACCTGGAAATCACCGACCTGGACCCCGACCGCCTGCAAGTCCGCACGCGCCGCAGTGTGGCCAGGGTCGGCGCCTACGAGCAGAAACACAACCTGACCGCGCTGGCGCTGCGCGGCCTGCACACCGGCGACGAACTGCCCGGCTCGGCGTTTTTGCTCAATACCACCCTCACGTATGCCGACGCGCCGCTGCCCGAGCGCTATCAAGACCTGACCCCGGCCTATCTGGTCAGCCTGCTCGACAGCCTCAAACCGCGTGCGGAGTTTGAGGCCGTGCGCCGCGAGTACTACGCCAAGCCGCAGATTCACGCCGCCATCGAACAGATGCTCGACCGCCGCATCAATGCCCTGGCCTACACGGCCTCGCTGCAAAACCACATCACCGAGGCCGACTATCAACGCGTTACCCGCCTGCGTCGCGGCACCGCCGCGCAACTGTACGCGAGCAGCGTTGCGCTCAATGGCTGCGTGCTCAAGGACCTCTGGCTGCTGCGCGAGCGCGACGAGCAGGGCGCGATCCAGCGCTTGCTGCTGTGTACCCCCGAAGCGCCGCAGGCCCAGCAGTTTCATGGGTTCGACACGGAAATCGGCTGCCAGGCGCATATCCTCGGCTGGTGCGCGGACGAAACCATGCGCGCTTATCTGCTGGGGCAAGTCGCCCTCAAGTCCCGCGCGGGTCTGGAAACGTTCATGGCTGGCCTGGGCTTCATTCCGGCGCGCCAGGAATATCGCCATGTCACCTTCAGCCAGGCGGCCGACCACGCCGATTGCCTCAAGGCCCTGCGCGCCCAACTGCTGCAGGTGCAGACCGACGATTACCACTGGGGCACCCCGACGTGGTACCGGGCCGCCACCGAGGCCCAGCGTCGACAACTGACTCAACTGGCGGAAAACGCCGAAGGCGCGGCGAACACCTATGCGCAAAACCCGTTATCCGACGCCCGCTTCATCAGCTTCGAGCGCTTCCTGCATGCCCAGGCCAAGACGCAGCTCAACGCCCTGCTGGGACGCCAGCGGCAAAACGATGTCGACCCCGATACGGTGTGGGTGCATTACCCCAAAGACTTCCCGGCGTTGATGCGCCCGGCGTCGGTGTCCTACACCCGCCTGTATCGCGATGGTTATGAGGATTCGCTGGGTTTTCTCGACGCCAGGTTCGACACCGTCGCCACCTTCATGGGCCCGGCCGGGGTCGACCTGAGCAAGCTCACGCCGCGCAACGTCGCGCTTTCGGTGCGCGGCGTATGGATCGGCCAGCGCTACGCCGATGAAGTCCAGGCCAAACTGCAAAACCCAGCCAGCCCCGGTTATGCCCTGCGCCGCGACGCAACGCTGGCGATCAACCAGTTGCAGTTGCACAGCGCGGCGCTCGAGTCGCGCCTCAAAGGCCATATCGCCCAGGTCGATCTGGATTGGTTTGAACGCGCCATCAAGAGCCTGGACGACACCTCGGTCGAGACGCGCAGCACCTACAACGTGCATCGCCTGATGATCGACGGCGACTGGGTGATCGACACCTTGCTGTTCAGCCACGGCGCGAACCCGGTGTTGCTCTATACGCCGCAGGCGCCGGACGGCGTGTTCTTGCGCGAAGCCCGGCTGTTCAACTACCTGCTGAAAAAAGTCGACGGCATGCTCGATTACTTCAGCGCCCGCGTCGGTGTGCAGTCCCGGGTGCGGGTGCGGCGTTTTCTGCAAACCGCCCAGGCCGGCCTGCCCGCGGACCTCAACAGCACCGACCTGAGCCTGGCGCGCTACGACGCGATCGAGCGCGTGCCGCCCGTGCTCGACCTGCGTCACCTGTTGCACGACATGAAGCTGCAACGCAAGATCGATGACGTCGCCGCCACCACGCTCAATCGCACCGACATGATCATGGGCCTGGTCTGGAGTTGCCTCGAACCGCTGATCGCCATTGCGACCGCGCCGTTCCCGGTGTTGAGCCTGAGCCTGGGCCTGCTGCTGGCGCTCAAGGACGGCATGCTGGCCCTGCACGCCTACAACCAGGGCGACACCGACGCGGCGCTGCAACACTTCGTCGGCTACCTGAGCAACAGCCTCGGCGCGGTGTTCACCGACCTGCGCCCGGCACTCAAGTCCATCGGCCCGCTGCTCCGGCCGATGCGCCACCTCATGCGCCCAGCAGCGCCGCGCCAGGCCATGGCGTTGATCCAGCAACTGCAGCCGCCGAGCCCCGCGCTCGCCGGTATGCAGGCGGTGTGGTTCGAGGGCCGGCCGTTGTGGGCGGGCAAAACCCCCGATGCCCTGGGCCGCTATCTGCTGTTTCGCCAGGACCCGGTGAGCGGCAAACTCGTGTCGACCGCCCGCCTGGTCAACCAGAACGCCGAGGGCCGCTGGGTGCGCTCGGGCCTCACCGGCGGGGCGCCGAAACGCCCCGCGCCAAGCCCCCACGCGTTGCAGCGCTATGAAGTTCCGCCGGAGCTGGCCACGGACTACGAAAGCGTTCTGAGCGTGGAGTTTCGCAACACCTCCAGCGTCGATGAGTTGTTGGGCGAGGGCACCCGCGACAGCCTGCTGACCTATGAAATGGCCCCGCTCCAGGCCCCTTACCTGCACGCCTACCTGCAGTTGCGCGGCGATGCCGACACGTTCTTCGCCCAGCTCAATCCCATCGTCCCCAGGGCCGATGTACTGGCCTTCGAAGCCAGCGCGAGCCATCGGCACATCCTGGAAAGCGCCTTCAAGGAAAACCCCGGCTTGGTGGTGGGCGCCGTGCCTGGCTCGCTCGCCGCCAAACAGCTGCTGATCGACAATATGCACACCCTCTACGAGCAGGGCGTGCGGCGCCTGTACATCGAGTACCTGCCGGCCGACCTGTTCCGGGGCAAACTGGACAAGTTCAACGCCGGCGGCAGCTACCGGCACATCAGCGAGTACCTGAAAAAAGTCGAGACAGCCCTGGGGATCGCCAACGACTCGCCGCATTCCTATCGCGCCCTGATCCTTGCGGCGCGCCGGCAAAACATCGCCGTCTGTGGGCTGGACGCGTCTACCGGCTACGAGGTGGACAAAGCCTTCAACCTGAAAAACGGTGCGCTGGTCAGCCCTCGGCCCAACGCCCAGCGAAACTTCTACTCCCACACGCTGATCGAGGCCGACCTCGGCGCAAAACCCGGCGAAGGGTGGGTCGCCCTGGTCGACAGCCGCCGTCTCAACACGCACACCCAGACCCCGGGCCTGGCCGACCTGCAAAAGACCCTGAGTGTGCGCGTCGAAGACGTCGCCCCCGGCCAACCGGTGGGCATCTGGAACGATACGCCCGGCGCGATCGTCGACGACCCGGCGGCCAAAGCCGACTTCAAGCTGACCCTGCAAACCGCCTACACGGCGCCCCCGGCATTCGTCACCGCGCCTGGCCGCGCAAACGCGTACAGCGAGTTCGACATCGACTCGCGGTTCGTCCCCGAGCTGCATGAAATGGGCAAAGGCGCGCATGCGTTCGACACCCGTTATGGGTCGCTCAACCCGAAAATCGCCGCTGCCGAAAGCGCCTTCCGCAAGACCCGCGAGCGCCTGAACACAGCGGCGCAGGCGTTCTTCAAAACTCCTGAACTGCCCCCCAGGCCGACGTTGCCGGACCTGCCGGCGAACACCACGCCCGCCGACTTTATCGCGCAAAGCTACCAACACGCTCGGGGGATGATTGTCTGCGAGAGCCACGTCGAGCAATCGAGCAAGGCGCTGCTGATCGATCAGATGAAGGCGCTCAAGCAGCAAGGCGTCAAAACCCTGTACATGGAGCACCTGTTCACCGACCTGCACCAGGCCGACCTGGATACCTTCCAGCGCACGGGCGTATTGCCCCCAGCGCTCAAAGACCGCCTGTGGACCCTCGACCGGGGCCACATGCCCGAGTACCGCGGGCCGCACACCTACACCAGCGTCGTGGAAGTGGCAGGCAAACACGGCCTGCGCATCCGCGCATTGGATTGCGTATCGAGCTACCACACCAAGGGCATGAGTGCGCCGCAGACGTCGCGCATTGCGATGTTCAACTTCTTTGCCGGCGAGGTCATCCGTCAAGACCAGGCCGCCCAGGGCGCGCACAAGTGGGTGGCGCACATGGGCAATGCCCATGTGCATTCGGTCGAAGGGATTGCGGGGGTGGCCCAGACGCAAGGGGCGATCAGCCTGCGGCTCTCAGATGTACCGGCGGGCACGGCCAGCGAGCTGCGCTCAGGGCTGCAATGGACCGTCGCCTACGGATCGTCGTTGTACCCTAACCGGCTGACGGCGATCCGCAGCGACTTCACCCTGGCTGTCGGCATCCCTGGCATGCGTCCTCCTCTCGCCTATGTTCCCGCCGATCGTTCACGCTTGATGCGACCGGGGCAGTTCATGGTCGAGCAGCTTTCACCCCATGAAGTGAATCTGGTGCATCACTCGCGCAGCGGCGAGATCCTTTCCACGCCGGTGCAGATCGACGATCAAGGCCGCTTCTTCATCGAGCGCTGGGCAGAACTGAAGGACGAGCGGTTCAGCGCGTTCGAACGGCTGCTCTCGGCCCTCGATCAGGTGGTGAAACTCACCCACGTCCAGTAAACCTGACCCCCCTGCCGACGCGGGCAGGGGGGTGGAAAAGTCCAGATCCTACGTCAATAACAGCGTCGTCAATCTAGGCGGTGGCCGTTGAAGGCGTAGAGTGATGCCCTCGTGTAGTTCCAATACTACAGATATGAAGTTGTGCGTTAAGTGTCTCCTGATAACTGTACTGCTTTTATTGAATTATCTGTGTGTCATTAACGTCTTACAGTCGTTTTTTTAAAAATCGTATTTATTGTATTTCTTCCTCCAGCGTAATGGCCTATTGGCCTGCATGTTTCTCGGAGCTTGCCTGCTTACTTTTAAAGCGCATTGGTCGAATATTTCCCGGCGTTGAATGTTCAGCCAAACAATGAACATTGCGCCGCGCTGTTAGTTGGAAGTGAGTCTTGACTTGCTTTTTAGTTAACCGCCTTCCTTTAAATGACTACTAGGTATTCAAGCATGATCAAGAAGTTTGCTGTTCTGCTCCCGCTGGCTGTTGCGGTATTGGGTTCTTCGGCTGCCATGGCCGCCAACGATGCAAGCACCACGATCAACATCAAGGCCGACATCCCTACCAAGCAGTTCCACGCCCAGCCCCTGGACCCCAACTTCGGTCGCGACGAAATCATGACCTACAACACCGTGACTGGCGAACTGAGCACGCTGTCCTCGATGTTCACCCTGAAAAACACCGGTGGCTCGATCGACGCCTACCTGCAGGACGGCCCGGCGGCGCTCACCAACGGCACGGACTCGATCCCGCTGACCATCACCCTGGGCACCGTGGCCCTGACCGGTAGCCCGCAAGAAGTGGCCGCCGACGCAGAGTCCAACCCCGGCCTGCAAAAGCTGATGACCATCAAGGCCGCCAAACCGGCGGACACCCAGACCGGTCTCTACACCAGCGTCGCCACCGTGATCTTCGACAACGTGCCGCGCACCGCTTTCTAAGCACCCGGCACGCGATAAGGCCGCGCCTTATCGATCACACCCACCGCCCGCAGGTTGTGTTCGCCTGCGGTCGGTTTCCAGATGGTTTGCAGTTCGCCATAGAGTATTAAGTTCATGTTCCCGATGAAACCCATCGCGGCGGCGCTGGCCCTGCTTGCCTGTTCGGCTGCCTGGGCGACGGCTGATAACAGTTATACGCCACGCAGTTTACTGGCTCAGGCGAAAGGTTTGCCGAGCGAATTCGAAGAGCATTTTTTTGATGTGCCCCTGGCCGTGCGTATCGAACGCGACGAAGTCTTTCTGGGCGAGGCGATGGTGATACTTTCGCGCGATGACCGCCTCACGCTGCTGGACTTTACCGATATCAGCGACAGCCCGATACAACCCGCTGAGCGCGATACCTGGAGCGACTACCTGCAACAAGGCGCGGCCCTGGGAAGTTGCACGCAAACCTGCCCGGAGAAGATGTTGGCGGTGCATTACAACCTGGAAAACTCGCTGGTCTCGATCCTCACGGAGAACGCCGAGCATGACACCGATCATCAACGTTATTACCACCAGCCCCAGGACGGCAGCACGGGCTTGATTGTCAGCAACCAGTTGAACCTCAACGGCGGCCAAGCGCAGGAACTCGGCGGACGTTTCGGGGTTGAAGCCAGCAGCAGCCTGGGGAACTGGAGCCATGCGCTCAACCTGCAACTGGCACGCCTCGGCGGGCCGGACACCCAGCTTTATCACGCACTGTATTCGCTGTACGCCCAGCGCGAATTCGAAGGCCAGTTCCTGCGCCTGGGCTATTTCACGCCCACCTCCGAGGGGCTCAATCGCCAGCCGCGCGCGTTCGGCGCCGCGCCGGATATCGCCGTGGGTGCGATGCTCGGCAGTTCCGACAGCCTGGCCATCAACAACCCCAAGCCCAGCGTGTACCCGATCTACGTCACCTCCAACCGCCAGGGCTCGGTAGAGATTTACCGCAACGGCCTGCTGATCAACACCCAGGCGGTGGCCGCCGGTTTGCAGAGCATCGATACGCGGCCGTTGCCCGGTGGCATTTATGAAGTGGAAGTGCGCCTGGTCGAGGACGGCCAGGTCACTGCCACCACCCAGGAGTTGGTGTACAAGCCCAACAACTGGCGCAACCATGACGAGCGCTGGCGCTACAACGTGTTCGCCGGCCGCGAAAGCACCTTGTTCAACAACTGGGAGCAACGCGACAAAGGCGACATGACCGCCGGCGCTTCGCTCAATTACCTGCTGCACCCGCGCGTGATCGTCGGCTTGTCCGGGCGCCAGGTGCAGGAGCGCATGCAATACGGCGCTTCCATCGACTGGACGCTGGCGACCCAGGCGAGCCTGTACGCCAACGTCTACCAGACCCAGGACCACGGCACCGGCATGGACGTGCAAGGCCTCTACAGTTATGGCGCCGGCAGCGTGATCGCCAGCCACAACCGCAGTTGGCTGGACACCCGCAACACCTACGACACGCTGCCCGACGGCACGCGGCTGCGCACCCGGCAAACCTTCGTCGGCCAGACCAGTACCTCGTCGCTGTCGATCAACCACCGCCTGATCAACCAGCATTCGCTCAATGCACGCCTGTCCCACAGCCAGGGCAACGTCGAGGGCGTCGGCCTGGACCTGGGTTGGAGCAAGCACGACCGGTTGTTCGGCAGCGATGCCAATTGGCGCCTGTCGCTGTTCGACCGCCCCGCCAGCCGCAGCACCGGCGACCGGCGCAACCGTGGCGTCGACCTGACCCTCAACCTGGCCCTCGGTGGGCCGGGCGAGCAGTGGTCGGGTAGCATCGGCTCGCGCACCTCGCGCGACGGCAAACGTGACAACAATGGCTCGCTGACCTACCGCAAAGACCTCAGCGGCCATGTGCTGCAGAACGTCTCGGCCACCGTGCTGACCGACACCTATGGCGTCGGCCTGTCCGGCATGACCAGCTTCCACGGCGACATGCTCGCAGGCGATGCGTTTGCCCAGCGCTCCTCCTTCAACGGCAACCTCACCGGCGGCCTCAACCTGCACAGCACCTTCGCCGTCGGCGGCCAGAAGATGGCCCTGACTAGCCAGTACCACGGCGACGGCGCGGGGATGATCGTCGATGTGGAAACCGACCTCGACGACATCACCCTGCGCGCCGACGACCTCAGCGGTGGCAGCACCGCGCTGCGGCCGGGGCGCAACTTCGTGCCGCTCACCGCCTACCGGACCGGCTCGGTGGCGTTCGACTTCGACGGCAACCACCCGCCGGCGGCGAACATCCAGCCGCCGCGCAGCGCCTACCACATCAACAAGGGCGGGGTGGACTACCGCAAGATCCGCGTGATGAAAACCGTCACCGTGCTCGGTCGCCTGCTCGACCCGCAGGGCCGCCCGCTCAAGGGCCATCACGTGATCAACCATGCCAGCCGTGGCGTCAGCGAGGTCGACGGGTTCTTCTCGATGGAAATGAACGCCGGCTCGCCCACCCTGGAAGTGCGCCGGGGCAACCAGTTGCTCTGTCAGTTCCGCCTCGATCCGAGCAAGGCCCGCAGCGAAAACGATGTGCTGATGATCGGCGACCTGCGTTGCACGCCGGATACCTTGGCCGATGGCGCATTCGAGCGGCCGACGTCGGGGTGATTCGCACAGGGTGTAAGCCATGAACATCGATACGGATAGGCCTGTTCGGGCGCGGGTATTTGCGCTTCGCAAGTCGAGTGGGTTGGCTTCAGGCCAACCGTTAATGAGGTGTAAAGCAATGAAAGTATTAGCCGCAATCCTGGGCGTGTGGATGGTTTCCCTGGGGGTCCAGGCGGGCCCGAATATCAACGTCGGCGTGGTCTATGACTACCTGGACGGGAGCAAGAGCAGCTACCTCAAACGCATCTTCAACGGCGGCACCAGCACCGCTTTCGTCAAGGTCGAGATCCTCGAAATCGTCTACGACGCCAGCGGCGTGCCCCAGGAAATTCCCGTGCAATCCCAGGCCGACGCCAGCGCCCGCGATGGCCTGATGGCCAGCCCCGCGCGCCTGATCGTGCCGGCCAACGGCATGCAGGGCACGCGCTTGCTGTACATGGGCGAGCGCGCCAGCGAGCGTTACTTCCGGGTGCGCTACATCCCGGTGGTGCCGGAAAAAGAGGACGCGTTTGCCCTGTCCGAAGAAGAGCGTGAGGAATATCAAAAGACCCTGCAGGCCGGCGTCAGCGTGCTGGCCGGCTATGGCACGGTGTTTTTCGTGCGCCCCAAGGACACCCGCTACGACACCCGCATCAACGATGGTGCCACTCGCTATGAACTGCGCAACAACGGCAACAGCGTGATCGTGGTCGACGAGTTCAAGAACTGTGTGGCCGGCAAGCCGACCGATTGCCATCCGACCACCAAGAACCACGTGCTGCCGGGGCGTGCCTTTACCTTCGATAAACAAACCGGGCGCCACTACACCTTCAAGCTGGTGGAAGGCGACACGCAGAAGAATCAAGAGGTGAAAGGATGAGCCGCTGGGCCGTGTTGGCGCTGTTGAGCGCGCTCAGCTTCAGCGCCCTGGCCGCCCGCGAGGAGGCGGTGTTCCAGGTGTCGGTCAAAGTCCCCACCAGTGACTTCTATGTATTGCCGCTCAACCCCGGCTTTCTGGAGCGTGAGCAAACCCTGAGCTGGAACCCGGTGACTGAAACCCTGAGTGCGCTGCGCGAGCCTTTCGATGTGAAAAACGTGTTGGGCGCGGTGGACGCTTACCTCGCCTATGAACCGGTGCTGTTCAACGGCCGCGACAACATTGCGCTCACCGTCACCTTCAATCAGCAGGTGCTGGGGCTCGACGCCATGCGCGTGGTGCCGGAAGCCGAGGCCCGTGTCGGCAAACGGGTGCTGCTGGAAATTGCCGCGCAGAAGCCTGAGGACGGTTACCTCCCCGGCCAGTACTTCGGCAACGTGCAGATCATTTTCGATGCGTTGCGCCCATGAACCGGGGGCCACGCTTGAGTTTTTTCAGAACGAGTGAACCCATGCAAATCAAAAACAAGGTGTTGGGGCTGTGGTTGGCCGGGCTGCTGGTGGGGCTGCCCGCCGACGTAACGGCGGCCACCGTGGACATCCTGGCCTCGTTCCGGCCGGACCCCAGCCAGCCGGCGCGCAACGTGTTCAAAAACCACACGCCGCCGGGTAACAGCTATTGCACCTGGGCGCCGCAGTACTGCAACGAGACGCGCTACAGCATCGGTCTTCCGATCGATTTTCGGATGAGCGCGCCGATCGTGCCGGGTGGAGACGATCGCAATCATCTGTTGTTTCATGCGCCGACCGAACGCAGAAACATCACCGTCGTGCATGACGAAACGGGAGAGGCCGAAACCCTTCAGTTCCGGATCAGTGGCATTGGCATGGTGTTCCGGTGGCTGCGGCAGGACCCCACTGTGCGTTGGGAACACGATTATCCACCGCCACCGTGTCAATCCAGCGGGGTGAGTGTCGGCAACCAATGGCTTTTCGCGTTCACCTGGTTTTTGCCGGAAGGCGTCAGGGGGTGTGCGCAAAGAGCCGCCAGCCATATTCCCGCCGAGACATTTTGGTTCGATGGCCTCGGTTTCACCTACGAATTGGTCACGCCCGACCCCCTGGGGATGAGGGCCGGGACCTACCGCGGGCAGGTGACGTACAGCGTCGGGCCGCACAAGGACTTCGACCTGGGCAACGTGATGTTACCCAACGATGAGCAGATCACCCTCAATTTCATTCTTTCGGTCGATCACATCCTCAAGGTCGAGATCCCGCCGGGCGGTGAGCGCGTCGAGTTGCTGCCCCAGGGTGGCTGGCAAGGCTGGTTGAGCCAGGGGCGCAAACCGACGCGGCTGTTCAGGGACCAGACCTTCAACTTCTATTCCACCGCGCGCTTCAGGATCGGCATGGAATGCCAGTACGTCGAGGCGGCAGACAACACCTGCCGGATCCGTGACGCCAGGTCGGGGCGCTCGGTGCCGTTGCAGGTCGGCGTGACCATGCCCCACGGCATCGTCGACCCCGAAGGTCAGCCGGTCCAGCGCCGTCCACTGCGGCTGGACGGCAGCGGCACGCACCTGTTGCTGTCGACGATGTTCGTCGACCGCAAGCCTGGCACCCTGCATTTCGAAGTGGCGCGCGACGATGTGGAGACGATGTTGCAGCCCGGTGAGTCCGGCACCTATGAAGGGAACGTCACAGTGATCTGGGATTCGGAGGTGTGACCCGCAGGGGTTGCAGGCGCGGGCATGCGCGCGCCTGCAGTGCCCTCATGTGTCGGACAACGGCGCCCGGTTACGCTGTTGAGCGGCGTTTTTCAGGGCTGTGCGGGTCAGGTCGCGCATCCAGTCCTTCTCCTTGTAGCCCAGGTCGTTGAGCAGGCGGTTGTAGAGCGCGTCGCTGATCGGCGTGTCGCTGAGCACGAGGTTTTCGGCCGTGTCCAGTTCTTCCGCCAGGGCCTTGAGCTGCTCGGCGAGCCGGGCTTTTTGCTGCGGCTCCTGTTCTTCGCGCCATTGCGCCTGCAGGGTTTGCAGGTCGTCCAGGCGGTAGAACTTGTGCGTGTACTCGGTGAGATTCTGTTGATAGCGGTTGTCGTAGGTTTCCTGCAGGAAGGTCTCCCAATACGGCTCAAGGAGGATCTGGTTGACCAGGCCGTCGCCCTGGCCCATTTCCCTTACCGTGGTGTACGCCTGCTGGATGCGGTCCGGGCTGACATTGGCGGTGTCGCGGTAGAGCATGTGGTCCGACAGCCAGGGCAAATCCAGCCTGTTGGCCAGGGCGGTCTGGTAGGCCAGGTGGATATCCACTTCGTCCACCGCGCCGGCCTCGCCGTCCACCAGCTCGGAGCGCAAGCGCTGGCCTTCGCCGCCGGCGTCGATGGGCCGCAGGCGCCGGGCGACGTCCGCCTGGGCCACCAGGTTCAGGTGCTTGAGGCGCGCCGCGCCCTTGGCCAGGGTCACCAGTCGGCCTTCGAGTTCAGCCAGTGACGCGGAAAAGCGCCGGGCTTCGCTGGCCATGACCTCGATCCCCATCTCATTGAAAATCTGCGCGCCGCCGTCGCCGCACAAACCGGGGAAGCTCGACAGCTTGAACAAGCGCTCGCGCAGGGCGCTGTCGGCGTGGGTGGCGTTGATCAAGCGCCACACCCGTTGCGTCAGCTCCGCTTGGTTGCGGGCGTAGCGCTGCTGGTCCTGGGGGTTCTCGAAAAACTCGGGCGGCTCAAGCAGCTTGATGACTTCGAAAAAGCCCTGGGAGCCGTGTTCGTCTTCGACGGCGTCCCACAGCTGCTCGCGGACAAGCCGGGTGTTGGCGTCGACGCCTTCCAGCCAGGGATCGCTGCTGCCCTGGGGCTCATAGGTGCGATAGGGGTCCAGCCCGGCCTCGTTGCGGTAGCGTTCGTACAGAGTGCGCTGATCGTCGTTCAGCGTGTTGCGGTCCAGGCGGGTGCGCGCCACGGTGCGCGCAGCCGTGGGTTCCGGCGTCAGGGTGGGCAGGGCGCGGATCGGGTTGCCGCTCAGGTTCAGGTCGAACGCATCGTTCCTGGGGTGGGCAAACAGGCCGCGGGGCCATTGGCCGATCTGTGTGTGGCTGAGGTCGAGGCGGCGCAGGTTGGGCATGCGCGTGATGTCCGGCGCGAGGCTGAGCGGGTTGTGGCTGAGGATCAGGACTTGCAGTCGGCGCAGGTTGCGCAGGCGCGTCACGTCTTCGGGGAACAGGGCCAGGCGGTTGCTCGCGAGGTTGAGGTTGCGCAGCAAACGCATCGCGCCAAGCTCGACCGGCAGGCTGGTCAGGTGGTTGTCGCTCAGGTCCAGGGAGTGCAGCGCCGGGAAGTGCTTGAGCAAGCCGCAATGGGTTTGCCCGACGCTGCTCTGGCTCAGGTCCAGGAATGTCACATGTTCAAAGTTGACGGTCAGCGCGGGCAGCGATTCGGGTAGCGGCATGCCGTTCAGGTCCACGCGCGCGCCGTGTTGGGTGCGGCCCCAATCGTCGGTGTATTCGGCGTAGCGGTCGGCCCAGGTCTGTTCGAGGAGCAGCGCCAGGCGTTTGCGGCTGGCCAGTTGTTGACGCTCCTGGACGCTGCCTTTGGGGTGATGGGTGGGCGATTGTTTCCAGGTCTGCAATTGGCTGTGCAGGGTTTGTTTCTCCAGGGTCAGGTCGTTCAGGGTGGTGCCCAGTTGGTCGGTGGGGATCGCCTCGATGAAGCGGCTCAGCCGTTGCTCGCTGAGGCTCGGAAACAGGCGTTGCAAGACCTCCCTGGCAAACGTCGCCGGGTGATCGGCAGGCGCGGCGCGGCAGCGGCTGAGCAGCGGGCCGCCGAGCAACTGTTGGGTGTGCCGCTCCATCACCCGGTGAGTCGCCGGCTCAGCGAGGAGCGTGCGGCGCTCGGCCAAGGGTTCCAGGGCGGTCATCAGCCAGCGCCGCAGGTCTGCGCCTTCGCCGGGGCGGTAACCCAGCCCGCTGTGCGACGCGGCGGGCAGGCTCGACAACACGGCTTCGTACAGATTGGCCGGGCGGTGCAACGGTTGGCCGGCGCCGTCATAGACCGCATAACCGAGGCTGTTGTGGACCAACACCCGGCGAGTGGTGGCAGTGTCCGGGCCGGCCTGGCTGCGCAGAGGGCCGGTGACGGCGCCGTTGCGGATTTCAAGGTGCAGGTCGCTGAGCACGTCGGCGTGCAATTGCAGGGTCTTGAGCACCAGGGTTTCCGTGGCCGGGCTGGGCGACGCCGGTGGATAGAAGCCTTCGTAGGCGCGTGCCGCCTCGGCGGCCACGTGCAGCTCGTCGGCCAGGTTGCGCAGGCGCAACGGCCCGCGCCGGTGCGCGGCCAGGGCCTGGCGTTCGGCGGGGCGGGCGGTGTCGAGCAGGCGGCGGGCCAGGCTCAGGTCGAGGTCGGGATGGTCGTGGCGCAGGCTGATAATGCTGGGGTCGTCGCTCTCTTCACGGGCGCGGTAGACCGCCGGGGCGATGTCGCGGCTCTGGCTCAATACGTAGTCGGCCAGTTGCTCGCGCAACGCGTGTACCCGCTGCGACTTCGGCACCTCGGCGCCCAGCAGGCGGGTGATTGCCGCTTCATCGAGAAAGCCCAGCACCCGTTCCGGCAAGTGCCCGGACAGCACTTCCCCGAGGCTGATGCGCAAGGTGTCGGCGGCGCTGGCTTGCGCAGCGCCATAGCGGTGCGAGCTGCCGCTCAGGTCGGGCTTGAGGAACACTTGCAGCGCTTTGTTCGGGGGCCAACCGTCGAGTTCGGTGACCATCTGCTCGAACCAGTCCGAACTCGGGTCGGCGCTCAAAGCCATCCCGGCGCGGATTTTTTCGCTGGCCGCCTGGATGGAGTCGGCCGCTTCGAGCCGTTTGAGGCCGGCATCGAGCAACGGTGGCAGTGTTTCGTTGTACTCGTACATGCGGCGTAGGGCGCCGTCTTCGGTGGCGCTGGCGACCCTTAGCTGTTCCAGCTGCGTGTCACTGAACGGTTGCACCCGATGCCCGAGACGTCGCAGCAACTGCGCACGCTCCCAGGTGCGCGGGCGTTCGCCCTCGTGGGTTGCCGCGCCGTCGCCGTTCAATTGCAGGCGCGGCCGGTAGGCGTCCGGGCGATCGGGGTGGACCACGCGGTGCGCGTCGCTGAGCGGGTCGTATTGCACCTCCAGGTGATGCTCGCCCAGGGCCAGCAGGGTTTTGCCCTCATGCTGATGCAGGCCCGCGGGCGACGGTATCGAATCGGCGGGGATCGGGGTTTTCCGGGCGAACGCGCTGATGTCCGGGTTCCACAAGCGCCGGCTGCCGTCGGCCCGCTGCACCGGGACCAGTCCTTCGATGAAGGGCGAGAGCTTGAGCCGCGCCAACTGACCGATGTGGCCGCCCGCGGCAAACAGGGCGAACTGGATCACGCTGTCGGCCACCCCCGCCACATGTTCCCAGGCTTCGGTGCGCCGGCCTTCGCTCCAGTCGACGACGCCTTCGCACACCTCGTCCATGATCTGGTAGGCGCTGTAGACCAGCATCAGTTCGCCGAGCACCGGCACGAAGGGCGTCAGCACCAGCAACGCGGCATTGAGGAGGTCGGCGAACATCTGCTCCAGGTTGTCCCACCAGGCCCAGCGGGCGTGGCGTTCGACGTCGGTGCTGGACACGGCGATAGTCCGCGCATCGTTGACGATTTTGTTCAGTTGCACGCGAAACAGGTAGCTCCACAGGGTGTCCGCGTGGGGTGTCGGCGGGCGCTGGTGATAATCGTCCTGCCAGCGTTGCACGCTGAAGTGCAGGTTGGGGTCGCTGATCGGCGTGTCTTTCCAGCTCGGCCCGCTGTCGGTGCGGGCTTTTTGGTGCCATTGGATGTGGCTGAGGCGCGCATTGAGCCCGGCAAAAAAAGCCCCGCGCTCGGCATGGGGCACGAACTGGCTGAAGAACACCTGGTAGCGCGCCTTGTCGCGCAACTGACGGGTCAGTTCGGCCATGAACGCCTGGGGCGACGGGTATGCCTTGAGCGGGTGTTCGGGGTCTTCGGCGACATAAGCGATCACCCGAGGGCCTGGCGCGGCGATAAACAGCACGATGCCCACCAGCGCGACGTTCATCACGCTGAGGGTGTAGGCCTGGAGCGGGCTCGGTCGGTCGTTCAGCAGGTCAAGCATCAAACCGTGCGTCTCGGGCTCGAGGTCGCCCTTGGCCAGGGCCAGGTGGGCGGCGCTGTTCAGCGCGGCTTTGTGGCGTGCGACCACCTCGTCGTGAACCGTGCGGGCCAGCGGCGGGTTGTTGAAGCCGAGGGCCTGGCTGAGCTTGAGTTGATACTGCGCGCCGAGATCCAACTGGCGGCAGATAGCTTTGAACCCCTGCGCCGTGAGGCGGGCGCCGCTGGTGCGGTGGGTGATCGACAGCACATCGCGCTGGCCGCGTGCATCGCTCGGGCCGAGGAAGGCGAAGTCGAGAAAGTCGTCACTGGCGGCGAAGTTGCCCAGCGCCGCATCGAGCAATGACACGGTCTTGCTGGTCTGTGCGCCGCTGATGTTGATCTTCCACCAGGCCAGGCTGGCTTCGACATAGAGGCGCAGGTAGGTGTTGCGCACATCCACCGCGCCATAGTCGCGCAGGGCGTGTTTGAGCAGCGGTTCGGCGAAGGCGTACACGTCGTTCAACGCGGCGAGCCGTTGGTCCAGGCGGTTTTGCCGCTGCCAGTGCTCGGCAATGGCGGCCTTGAGCGGGGCCGGTGCGGTCAGGCTGTTGAGGCGCGCGGTTTTCAATGCACCGAGGCGTGCGGGCGTGGCCTGGGTGAGCCAGGCCGGCAGGGCGTTGCGGATGTGCGCGTAGTGGGCGCCGTTGAAGGTGCTGTCGAGTGACGGTAGAGCGGGCATGGATCAAGTCCTGTAAAGGGTGATCCATGAGTGTGTGTGGCGGCGTCGCGCCGCGGTGGCAGATAGGTAGTGCAGCCGGGCGTCAGGGTTGGCGGGCCAGGCACAGCGTCGGGTCGCCCGGTTGCAGCAGCGGGTTGAGCATCGGCGCCATGCCCTTGAGCACCTGCACCGGCAAGGCCGAGGTGAAGGTGAAGTGCTGCGCCGACGCCCCCGGAACAAACGCGGTGAGGGTGCCGAAGTGATGCGCGCCGATGTAGAACACGAAGGTCGCCGTGCGGTTGATCGATTTCGAACTGAGCATGCGCCCGCCGGGCCCCATGGCCTCGATGCGGTTATCGCCGGTGCCGGTTTTGCCGCCCATCGCCAGCGCCGTGCCGTCCGCCAGTTTGAAGCTGCCGGCCACCCGCTTGGCGGTGCCGGCGTCGACCACTTGCGACAGCGCGCCGCGCAACGCCGTGGCGACTTCGCTGGGCAGCACCCGTTTGCCGCGGTTCGGGTCGTTGACCACGCGGGTTTCATAGGGCGTGCCGCTGGCGAATTGCAGGCTGTCGATACGCAGCACCGGCAAGCGCACGCCGTCGTTGAGGATGATGCCCATCAGTTCCGCAAGGGCGGCGGGGCGGTCGCCGGAACTGCCGATGGCGGTGGCCAGCGACGGCACCAGATGGTCGAACGGGTAGCCCACGGCCTGCCAGCGCTGGTGGATATCGAGGAACGCTTCGATCTCCAGCATGGTGCGGATCCGGCTGTCACGCGCACTCTGGTGACGGCTCTTGAACAGCCAGCTGTAGACCTCCTGGCGTTCGAATTCACTGGCTTTGACGATTTCGTCGAAGCTCGCCTCAGGGTGGTTGAGCAGGTAGCCCAGCAGCCACAGGTCCAGCGGATGCACCTTGGCGATATAGCCCTGGTCCGGCAGGTCGTAGGCGCCGGGGCCGTAACTCTGGTAGAGCCGTTCGAGGCGCTCGTCGCTGAGCGTGTCGGGGGTTTTGAGGTTTTTCAGGTGCGAGCGCACGAAGGTGTTGAAACTCGCCTGGCTGGCCTGGGGCAGCAAATAGCGGTGGACGGCGGCCAGGCGGATCGCGGTGGGGTGCAGGCTGTCCATGAAGGTGTCGAGCCGGGCCTGGGTGTCTTTGTGGCGGTATTTTTTCCAGAACTTGAGCAGGAACGCGGTGCCTTCGTGGTCGGCGAACTTGGCCAGGTATTCCTGGCGGCGCGGGTCGTTGTCGTCCTTGAGCAGCCGTGCGCTGTTGTCTTCGCCCGAATAGGTGGTGTAGCGCACCAGGTCGCGCATCAGGCGAATGAACGGCAGGTTGATCGACTCGCGCAGGGCATCGCGCAAGGTCGGGTTGCGGCCGTTGTCTTCGTTGCGAAAGTTATGGAAGCGGTGCAGGCCGCCGCCGGTGAAAAACGCCTCGCCGGGGCTGGCCGAGTAGGTGCGGTCGAGGGCGGCGTCGAGCATTTTCGCCAGGTCGCGGTCGCTGTGCTGGATCAGGTAATTCAGCGCCCAGCGCGAGAGCACATCCTGCTCGGGCAGCTCGACGCTTTTCAGCTCGGCGGGCGTGCGCGCCTGGTAGCGTGCATGCAGCTCGGTGATGATCTGCAGGTAGGTGGTCAGCACCCGCAGCTTGGCGGTGGAGCCCAGTTCGAGTTTGCTGCCTTCGTTGATATCGAACGGCTGGTCGGTGTTGTCGGTCTGCACCCGCACGCGTGCGCCGTCGGGCGTCAGTTCGTAGAGGGTGAAGCTGTAGCGCACCTGCGGTGTGCTTTGCGGCGTCAGCAGGCGCGGGCCGAGCAGGCCCATCTGCGCGGCGAACGTCGGGTCGGCCAGGTGCTTGAGGTAGTCGGTGGCCTGGGTTTGCAGCGCGTAATGCAAGGTGCTGGTGGCCGACAGGTCGAGGCGGTCGAGGTCATACAGCGAGCGGTTGAGCAGGCTGGCGAGACGGCTGCGGGCGACGTTGATGGCTTTGTTGGTTTCTACCGGCTGGAGGGTCGGTTGCTGCTGCCAGTCGCGGTAGGTCACGTGGCTGGCGAGGGCGGCGGCGGACAAGGTGGCGGGGATCACCTGGTTCTGCGCGAGCAGGCGGATATGGCTGTCGGTCAATTGCGCCAGCTCTTCGCGACCTTTGGTCAGGTAGTGCGAGGGCCGGCGTTGGGCAATCATCAGCGACAGCACTTGGCGCAGGGCCAGGCCGCGTCTGGCCAGGCTCGCCGGGTCTTGCGCGCTGTCGCTCAGCGCCTGGTTGACCTGATTGAAGTCGGCGCCGTACCACACCCGCAGGCCTTCGGCCAGGCCATGCACTTCGCCGTGGCCCGGCACGGCGGACAACGGCACGCTGTTGAGGTAGTCGCGCACGATATTGCGCCGACTGCCCGAGGTGTCCGGCCCGGCCTGGTAGGCCCGCACGCTGGCGGACATCATCTGGCGGATTTTCTCACCGCCGGACAAGGTCAAGCCGTCGGGCGAATGGCGATATTTCTCGAGCTGTGTGGCCAGGGTGCTGCCGCCGGCGGTCTGCCCCGGCAGATGCAGGAGTTTGGCCACTTGCGACCAGGCCGCCTTGGCAAAGCGCGGCCAGTCCACCGCCGGGTTGGCCAGCGGTTGCGTGGGGTCCAGCAGGTCGCGGTCCTCAATGAACAACAGGCTCTGCACCACCAACGGCGGGACCTCGGCAAAGCTGGCGTAGAGCTGTTGCGGGTAGGTGAAGGCATACAGCGGCGCGGCGCGGCAATCGGTGATGCTCAGGCCGGCCTGGACTTTTTCCGCGTAGGGCACGAACAGCCCGTGCTCGGCATAGCCCAGCAAGGCCGGGGAGAAGCGTGTCTGGGCCTGGATCAGGTAATTGCGCTTGAGCAGGCGCGGTAGGAATTCATTCAGCGCGCTGTAGCCCAGGCGCCGGTCGAACGGGCCGTCGCCGGGGTACACGATGGCATCGCTGGCGCCGGGCTCCAGGCGATAACTGAGGGTGGCGGCCAACGGGCTCAGGTAGCGGGCCTGCAGACGCGAGGTGTGCATTTCCACGCTGGCGGCCCAGCCCAATGCCAGCAGCGCGAGCAACATCACCAGCCACACCAGGCGCCACCACCCGGATCGCCGGCGGGCGCTGTGTGGCAATGGCAGTTGATCCGGGCTGTCGGTTGGCAGCGCAGCCTGTTTCGAATCGGTTTGCCATAAAGCGCCCATAGTCGATTCATCCATTTACGCAGATTGATCGGACTTGGGTGAAGCTTAGTCGTTGGTGACGAAATGTGTCGGCTCACGGCTGCGGGCGTTTCACGCCGTTGCGCAGCAGTGCCAGCCAGTTGCGGTCGTTGGCCTGGCCCCAGCGGTAGGTGCCGCGATCGTTGAAAAACACCGAAATGTCTTCCAGGTACCACATGTGCATTTTGACGTTGAGTTGACGCACATAGTCGCTTGCCGGGCAGACGATGGCTGCCCAGGGGTCGCATATCCACAGGCCGACCCAGCCCGCTTCGCTGAAGTCCAGGGTCGAGCCCAGCGTCGCCGGCGGGTTCCCCACCACCACAAACGCGTGGGCGGGCGGGCTGGTGCCCCAGACGCGCGCGGCGCCGCCGTTGAACCTGATCAGTTCGCTCGCCACGTGGGCCATCTGGTCGCAATTGCCTGCGCCGGTCTTGAGGATCACTTCGGTGTAGTTGGGCTGGCCCGCCCGGCTGTACTGCCACATCACCAGCGGTTCGGCGATGGCCAGCCGTTCCAGCTCGTCGACCCCCGTGCCCACGATGTTGGCCGAGCCGATCCCGGTGCTTTTGACCAGCGTCACGGTGCTGGCCTGGGCCTTGCTGGCCAGGTATTGATTGAGGGTCTGGCCAGGCTGGGCGAGGTAGGGCGGCCAGGTGTCGAGTTTCAAGGGTGTGACGGCCACGCTCATGCCCAGGCGCTGCCCCTGATCGCTGGCGTTGAGCAACAACTCGCGCTGCTTGATGACCCGCAGGCCGCGTGACTGCTCGAGCAGGCGCTTGAGTTTGGCCGCACCGAAGCCGCGCCTGGCCAGTTGTTGGCTCAGTACCTCCAGGGTGGGCAGTGTGACCAACGGGCGGTTATGCACAAACCCGGCGGCGCTCAAGTAGTCGAGCTTGCGCTGGCTGAATGCGCGGATCAGCTGTTCGGGTTCACCGCCGAGGTTGAAGTCCAGGCGGTTGAACAGCATCGCCGGTGCGGGGGCGATGGCGATGCCTTCGTAAAAGACCCCGGCGTCGGCCTCCACGATAATCCGCGTGCCTCCCGCCGGGGTCAGTTCGATCGCCATGGCGCGCAGGGTTCGGCTGTCATCGGTGCCCACTGTCAGCCCGGTCAGCTCGACCACGCGCGTGTCGCGGTTGAGTTGATTGTCCAGCTGATTGTTGGGCAGGCCGAATTGCGCTTCGTTGGCGATGAGCCGACCGGTGAGCTGGGGCTTGTAGGTCAGCGGCGCGGTCCTGGCCACTGGCGTCAGTTCAAAGCTGGTGCCTTGGGGCAGCGCTTCGTACAGCCGGCGGTTGTGGACCAGCTTGCGCGGGTCGGGGCCGACGGCGGGGGCGGGGATCAGGCGCAGGTGCTCGATGGCCTGGGCGCGGCGTTGCTGGATCGAGGCGTTGAACGCGGTGAGTTTTTTGGTGAAGCAGATCAGTGGGATCGGGCTGCGTTTGCTGCGCGCCGCACCGCACAGGCTGTCGAAGCCTTCGGCGGCCTTGAAGTAGGCGGGCGAGGCCAGGTCGTCCAGGTGGGTCGGCGCCTGGTGCTCCAGGCGGAACAGGTTGTCGCCGTCGAGCAGGTCGGTGGCGTCGCGACGCGCAATCAGCAGCGGCTGGGTGGCGAACAGCCGTTCGCTGACCAGCACCTGCTGCCCGCGGGCGTTCTGCATCGGCGCCACGCCAAGGGCGCTGTCCAGGCGAAAGGTGTGGCTCGGCGGCCCATAGGGTTTGCCGGTGAACGGGTGGCACGGGTACCAGTGGTTTTTGTGCAGCAGCGCGTTGATCCGCAGCAGGTCGCTGCCGCGCAGCAGCGTGCCGCTGCCGAGGTTGGCGCCGGCGAGCAGCCGGGGGTAGTCGAGCAGGAACCGGTCGGCGGTGCGACGTTGAACCTGTTCGATGGCCGTGTGGAGGATTTTCCGCGCACCGCCGCTCAGCCGGATCACCCCGCTGCGAGCCAGCCTGAACAGGCCCGGAAGGCCGTCCAGCGGGTTCAGCGCGGTGTTGAGGAAGGCGCCGCTCAAGCGGGCCAATTGCAGCAGTTTGATCGGCAACGGCGCGGTTTTTTTCAACACCGCCAGGGACGCCGTGAGAAAGCGCTGGGTGGGGAACAGCAGCGCCAACAGGTCGATAAAGCAGGCGTAGCCGCCGTCGATGACACGGCGGGTGTCGCCGGAACTGAGGTCCTCGGCGCAGGACCAGAACGGCACGAGGGCTTTGAGGCGTGTCCACAACCGATCCCAGCGTTGTTGCATCTGCTCGCGCTGCGTGGTCCCCCGGGCTTGCAGGTGCAAGGCGTCGACTTCGAGGAAGAAGTGCTCGCGCACGATGGCTTGGGCAATGGCGCGGTTGAGCGTCGAACCATAGGTCAGCGCCGCCGCCGTCGGCGGCTGGGCGGGGGGCGGGCTGAATGACCACAGCGTCTGCACAATGACCTTGGCGCGCACCCCCGGCCGTGGCGGGCGCCCGTTGGCATAGGCGTCCCAGTCCAGCGGCAGTTCATCGCCCATCAGCAGTTGGGTGACCGGGCGGGTGGCGTGGGGAGTGCCGGTGGCCACCGACATCAGCGTGCCGCCCTCGCGGAATGCCAGCGGTGCGCCGCGGCGTTTGTCGACGCGGTTCAACAGCGGGAACAGCTCGTATTCCTGCACCGCGCTGGGCGATGTACCGCGCAGGATCACGCCCATTCGGGCGCTGCGCGCCAACGCTTCCTCCGGGCTCAGCAGGGCGAGGTCTTTGCCGGGTTCTTTTTTCAGTACCAACAGCTGCAAGTCGGCCTGTTGCAGGTGGTGTCGGTCGGCCAGCGGCAGTTGCGCCAGCAGGTCTTCGATCAGGCTGCTGTAGGCCTGCTTCAGGCGTTCGATGTAGGCCGCGAACGCGCTGTCGAAGCGTTGATGGATGTTGCCCAGGCGCCCGAACGATGGGCGCAGTTGTGCCAGGTCCAGTTGGGGCTCGATGGACTGCCAGCGGCTGTCGCCCAGTTGGCCATCCATGTGCAACTCCACCAGGCTGTGCAGGCTGTAGTTCCGGCGCTCGTGATGGTGCATCGGGAAGCGCAGGCTGCCGCCGGCGAGCGGCGGGACGGGGCGCCACAGGCAGGCTTTGTCCAGCAGCGTCTGGTTGGGGAATAGGTTTTTCAGCTCGGCCAGGGCAATGCTGCGGCGGGTCGGTGGCGCGTCGGCAAAGGTGATCAGGGCTGCCTTCAAGGCGTGCAGGCGTTGGCTGAGGCGCAGCTTCAGCGCGTCGATTTCATGCGCGAGGTAGGCGGTGTTGTCGCGTTCGGGCAGTTCGCCCACGGTGATGGCCCAGTCGAGCAGGGTGCGGGTGGCGAGGTATTCGCGCCACTGTTGTTGCTGGCCGGTCGTGGCGGGCATGGATGCCAGGGCGAGCATGTCGTGGTAGCTCAGCTGGCGCGGTGAGCCGGGCGCCATGGCCTGCGCGATCAAGACCCCTTGCTTGAAACTCATCCAGGCGATCGAGCTGCGAAAGCGCATCGTCGCGGGCAGCCCGCGCACCAGAAACTCCGGCGCGGCGCCGGCCAGCAACAGGTGGGCGGCGAGGGGCGCAGCGCGGGTGGAGACCTTGCAGGTCCGCACCAAATGCAGTTCCAGGTCTTGGCGCACTTCGCCGTGGGGCTTGCCCGCGTGGGCGCTCAGCTCGAAACCGGCGATGGGAGCGCCTGCTTCGCCGGCTCCAGGGTCGAGGTCGAGGATCAGAGCGCTCAACACCAACAGGTCGAGGCTGGTCTGGCTGGCGGCTTCGTCCGGGTGCTGGCCGTACCAGTGCAGCGCCGTCACCAGTTGTTGGCCCAACTGCCGCGCCGGTCCGCGCCGCAGCAGTTGTTTGAGCAAGTGGTCGGCCTGGGCGCGGATCGCGTCAGCACTCAGGTCGCTCAGCAGTGTGCCGCACAAGCGGTCAAGCAGGCGTGGGTGGCCATCGGGCAGGCCGTGATTGGCGGTGGCGAGAACGCTGTGGCGCTGTTCGCTGAGCAGTCGCACCGGCGAGTGGGGCGTGGCGCTCAACAGCCCATGATAGTCGTCGAACTCGGGGCGGCGGGGCAGGTTCATCTCCAGGGTTTGCAGGGTGTCCTGGGCTTCGTCGACGCTGGTCGGTGGGGCAAGATCATGCTGTTGCAGCAGTTGCTGGAGGGTGAAGGGGCCGCAGATGGGGTGCGGGACAACGGCGGGATGGTGCGGCGCGCCGGAGTCCGGTGCGGGGTGCAACGTCACGCTGGCCGTGTCGATCACGTGGTCGTTGGGCGGGGCTTGGATCAGGCCTTTCAAGCACTCGGCCATGACGTCGCGGTCATGGTCCTGGGCCAGCCACTGCTGGTGCTGCATCAGGGCGAGATCGGCGTTGGCCAGGTCGCTGACCGGCAGCGTGGTCAACGCCGTCGACTGGCGCAGCGTGTCGATCAGCACGCGGGCTTCGGCGGGTGTGTCGGGCACCGGCAGATCATGGCAATTGAGCAGTTGGGCGAGGCTGAACTGGCCGCTCTGGTGGACAAAACTCCCCAACTGCTCGGCGACTTCGACCAGTTGTTCAAGCTGGCCGTCCAGGGGCAGCGCCAGCAGTTGTTCGATGCCGATATCCACCAGCCCGCCCCAGGCTTTTTTGCCGCTGAGCCGGCGTGTGGCGGGATCGAACATATACGTGCCGGGTTGCAGGCCGTCGACCGCTTCCAGCGCCAGGAACGACGGGTTGCGGGTGATGGCGTCGAGTAACGCGGCGCCGGTTTGCTGGGCGGTGGCCCAGAACGAACCGGAGTCGAGTTTGAAATAGCTCCTGTAGCAGGAAAACAGGCTGAAATCGTCGTCGTCGAGCAGGGCTTGCAGTTGGTCGGCGATCTGTTGCCGGTCTTGATTCAACCGCTTCAACCCGTCATCCAGCCCCGCCTTGGGCTCGGCGAAACTGTTCGATTGATCGAGTGCCTGGGAGATCACCCTGCGCTCGCCGCGATGCTCGGGGTAGGGATAGCCATAGAAATTCAACACCGATTGCGCCGGCAGTTCGAGCGGCGCGGTTTCGAGCGGCACGTCCAGGCCGGCCAGGCCCACCGGCAGGCGCGTGGCCCAGGCCCGCAGGTGTGGGCGGCTGAGTGCGCGGCGGTACACCTGCAGCCAGCAGCCCAGGGTGGAGTGCTCGGGCACGATCACTGTGGTGGAGTCGCCGTTTGTCAGGTGATTGAACAACGCGCTGATCAATTGGCCATCGGCGGCCAGGCGTCGTGCCCGGCCTTGCTGGAGTACGTCGAGGGTGGTCGGCATGGGGAGATCCTTTCGCTGGGATTGCCGTCCTGGCAATCGAAGCACCCCATGGTGAAGGGGCGGCCCGGCGGCGGGTATGGCGATGCTTCCCGTTCGGCCGTGGCCGGCTTCCGCGTTGTCCGCCCGATGGGCTGAAAGTATTGAAGCAGAGCCTTCGGCTGGGTATATACGGCCTAGGTAGGGGCATGACGCTGCACCAAAGCTGTGCAATACTCGGCGCGCGTCAAACGGAGAAAATCCTTACGCTATCCAGGTAATGCCCCTCCACAAAAGCCGCTTTTACCGCGAGTTCTCGCTGAATCTTGCCGTTTATTAAGTGAAAAACCCTGGGTTGAGCTTTTTATACTGCACCCCCGCTGAACTGGCCCTGGCCAGACGGGTTGGCCCATGAGGCGAACCCGGTGTGAGGCGTCCTGGCGGACCTGCTGCGACGTCGAGTACTCGGTGGCTTAATCCAATAACAAGACGAGGTTGTACCCCTATGCCAGTTGGCAACCACCTGCCTCATGGCGAGACCGCTCAGGGCGGCCCGCTGAAACGTGAACTGGGCGAACGGCATATTCGCCTGATGGCCCTCGGCGCCTGCATCGGTGTCGGCCTGTTCCTTGGCTCGGCCAAGGCCATTGAAATGGCCGGCCCGGCGATCATGCTCTCTTACATCATTGGCGGCCTGGCGATCCTGGTGATCATGCGCGCGCTTGGCGAAATGGCGGTCCACAACCCCGTCGCCGGCTCGTTCAGTCGCTATGCCCAGGATTACCTCGGCCCGTTGGCGGGCTTTCTCACCGGTTGGAACTACTGGTTCCTGTGGCTGGTGACCTGCGTTGCGGAAATCACCGCCGTGGCCGTGTACATGGGCGTCTGGTTCCCCGATGTGCCGCGCTGGATCTGGGCCCTGGCGGCCTTGATCAGCATGGGCACGATCAACCTGATCGCGGTCAAGGCGTTCGGTGAGTTCGAGTTCTGGTTCGCCCTGATCAAGATCGTCACCATCATCGCCATGGTGATCGGTGGCGTCGGCATCATCGCGTTCGGTTTCGGCAATGACGGCGTGGCGCTGGGGATTTCCAACCTGTGGGCCCACGGCGGCTTCATGCCCAATGGTGTGCAGGGTGTGTTGATGTCCCTGCAAATGGTGATGTTCGCCTACCTGGGCGTGGAAATGATCGGCCTCACCGCCGGTGAAGCGAAGAACCCGCAGAAGACCATCCCGAATGCCATCGGCTCGGTGTTCTGGCGCATTCTGTTGTTCTACGTCGGCGCGTTGTTCGTGATTCTGTCGATCTACCCGTGGAATGAAATCGGCACCCAGGGCAGCCCGTTCGTGATGACCTTCGAGCGTCTGGGCATCAAGACCGCCGCCGGCATCATCAACTTCGTGGTGATCACCGCTGCCTTGTCGTCCTGCAACGGCGGCATCTTCAGCACCGGGCGCATGCTCTACAGCCTGGCGCAGAACGGCCAGGCCCCCGCGACCTTCGGCACCACCTCGCGCAACGGCGTACCGCGCAATGCGTTGCTGCTGTCGATCGCTGCGTTGCTGCTGGGCGTGCTGCTCAACTACCTGGTGCCGGAGAAAGTCTTCGTCTGGGTCACCTCGATTGCCACCTTCGGCGCGATCTGGACCTGGGTGATGATCCTGTTGGCGCAGCTCAAGTTCCGTAAGAGCCTGAGCCCGGCGGAACAGGCGGGCCTCAAGTACCGCATGTGGCTGTACCCGATCAGTTCCTACCTGGCCCTGGCGTTCCTGGTGCTGGTGGTGGGCCTGATGGCGTACTTCCCGGACACCCGCGTCGCGCTGTATGTCGGCCCGGTATTCCTGGTGCTGCTGACGGTGCTGTTCTACACGTTCAAATTGCAACCGACCCAGGTTGCCCAAGGCGTCGCGCGCTCGGCGTAACGCTTGTTCAAGGCGGCCTGTGGCGCACAGGCCGCCTTGATGCGCTCAATCGCGCGGCAACGCGTGAAGGGCGGCGTCCGTCAACTGGCCGATGAGGCGGTTGCGCTCGGCGGTCTGCGTGTCGATCAGCGCTTGCAGGCGGTCGAGGTGTTCATCGGAGTGTTTGTCCGGCAGCTCCTTTTGCAAGAGCCCGATCTTGTAGCGGGTCACTTCCTTGATCGTTAAGAAGGGCGCGGGAAAGCGTCGTTCCAGGTAGTCGAGCCAGAAGTCGCAGGTTTTGTATGCGTTCGCCAGCCCAGGGGAATCCTTCAACCCGCGCAGCATTTGACGCGCCTGTTGGACATCGTTGTCGACCACGCCGTACCCCTCCACTGAATACAACATTTGGTCCGCCTGGACCGGCAGGTTGAATTCCTCGCGCAACATCACCCGATAGAACAGGGTGATTTCGGCGGGGTCCGGCGAACGCCCTTGCGCGGTCAAGCGGCTGATGTGATCGTCGGCGAACTGGTCGAGCTGCTCCAGGTAATACACTTGTTTGGCCAGGCCGAGCAGTTCGCGGTCGATGCGGTTTTCGTCGTATCGAGCGAGGGTCTGATGCACTCGGTGCATGAGCTCCATGTTGTTGAACAGCAGTATGGCGCCGTCGCCACAGGTGCCCGCCGCATGGGTGTTGAGGAACACTTTTTCGCGCAGCTCGGTGGAGTTGCTCAGGCCATCGAGCAGGTTCCAGACCCGGAATGTCAGTTTTTTACGTGCATTTCCAGCGATGGTGTACTCCAGAGACTTGGTCAAGTCCGCCAACACTCTGAAGACATCATCGGGACGGGCGCCTTCATGGCTTGACAGACCGTTCCACAGTTCTCTGGCGCTGTCGTGTTTAAAGGGTTTCAGGTGGACCAGCCAAGGCAAAATGCCGCGTTCGGCGGGCGGCGTGTGGGCGATGCCGGGGAGGGAGCCCCCTACGGCCATGCCAATGTCGACGTGGTATTGCCTAACGCGCTGCAAGGTTTGGGGCGACAGCGGATTGTCATGCAGGAACGTCGAACGATTTCGGATGATGGCTCTGGGGTGGGTAAACACGCGCTCGGGAATGCTGGAAATCTGGTTTTCCTGCAAGTACAGGGTGTTCAGATTCGCGTGATCTGCGGCGCCGATCGGCCATTGTTGGGTATGGGTTGCTCTTAAATCCAAGGTCGAGAGTTGGCTCATTCGCGTGACGTCGAGCGTGATCCCCAGGGGGTTGTAACCCAGGTTGAGGTTTTCCAGGTTGACCATGGCGGCGAGGCGTGCGGCGGACTCCTCGGTTAAAACCAGCGCGTTGCCTTCCAGGTTCAGGCGGGTGAGTTGCGTCATCTGGGTGATGGCGCTCGGTAGCTCGCTCAACTGGCAGTCGATTTGCAGGGCCCGTAAGCCTGGGAAGAGCGCGAGGAATGCATGGCCCGAGGCGGGGAAGCTGTCCCCGGCGATACTCAGGTGCTCGATGTGCTCGAAGCCCCTGAACCCGTTGATAAAGGCCGCCGTGGGCAGATCGATGGTGTCCAGTTGCAGTGTTAATGACTCCGCATGAAACAACCCATCGATGTAGACCTGTGGCGGCTCATCCCGTCGCCAGGCCCTGCGCAGTGTGTTGGCGATATGGCGACGACGGCCCAGATGGAGGCCCAGTGGGTCGGTTTCGTCGTTGTCGGTGTCACGGGGGGTGTCGCTCCAGCGGGTCAGTTCAATGTCCAGGAAGCTGTATTCGGCCTGGCGTCGGTCAAGCTCGATCAGGGCGGCCGGCTCATCCAGGTTGAGCCAGCGGATGAAGGTGCGGGCGGTGTCATTGTCGAACCGGGGGTAGAGTTCCTGGACCCTGTTCACCAGGTCCGGCGCGCGATTACCGCCGAATGGCCACAGCCAGTTCCAGACGGGGTACACCAGAAATGAGCGATCCAGGCCCATCGGCGGTTGCAGCCAGGGTTGCAGGTGCGGCAGGTCCAGCAGGCTTTTTATCGCCACGCGCTGGGACAGCGCGAGCTTGGCGATCTGCTCCTGGAGTGGCGCGAGGTCGTCTTCATGTGTGATTCCCAGCGTGCTCCGTTCGGTATCGGTCAACGTCTGGATGATGGCCGACAGCAGGTTGCTGCCGCTGCCGACGGGCGCGGCGAGAGGCGCTCCTTGTGAGTCGTAGGCGTGGTAGACCTGGTGTTGCTTGACCAGCACTTTTCGGCGCGTCCCGGCCGGGTTGCCGGCGGCTTCGATGCTGGAGCCGCTGAAGTGTCGGTCGCGGACTTCGATGCGCAGGTCGCTGGGCCAGCCGGGCACGGTGTTGAGCAGGTGCAGGATGATCCGGTCGCTGTCCGGGTTGATCAGGTTGTCCAGGTACAAGCCCTCGAAGGCGCGGTTCAGACGCACCTCGTGGGCGGTCAGTCGGGCTGTTTCGCCGAGGCGCAGGCTCACCTTGCCGTGCTCGTGCAGTTGCTTGAGTTCGCGGGGCGTTGCGTGGCCGAGGATGCTGTCGACGGTGTTGTTGGGTAAGTCGGCATGTGCGGCCTTGAAGCGTTCGCGCGCGACGTTGGGGCTGCGGTGCTCGCTCTCTTGGTAGAGCGAATTGAACAGATGGTTGGTTTCTTTCTCGGCGAACTCGACGATTTTTTTCACCAGTTTGAACAAGCGCTCTTCAGCGGAGCTGGGCAATTCGCCCAACAAGGCATTGATCAGCGTGTCGTAGCCGGTGAGTTGGTTCAGCAGGCGGGCGTCCCTGTAGTCCTGCTCGGTCACGAGGATTGTTTCAGCGTTCGGGCCCGCACTGGCCGGGTATTGATAGCGCACCTCGTTCCCGGGGCCGACGATCTGCAGTCTGTGGTTGTCCGGCCATCCCGGCAACGCGGAGATCACCAGCAATTGCAGGGCCGGCTCGGCTTCCTGGGTGTTGGGGTTCACCCGCAGTGCGTTGATGAAGTGTTGAATCTGTTGCTCGATCTTGAAGCGTTTGCAGGTGTCGGCCAACAACGGCGGCACCGGGTGGGTGGCACGGTGTACCTGGCGCAGCACGTGGTCCGGGGTGTCGGTCAGGGCGAGGATTTGACTGGCCCGTTCCTGCGTAAACGCGTAGTCCTCGTGCCCCAGGCGGTGGAATAGCTGGTGGGTGTCCCAGGTCATCGGGTTCTCGCTGGCCAGGCGCCAGGTGCCCTGGCCGTTGTGCTCCAGGAGCGGGGTGTCGACACCGATTTTTTTCGGGTGCTTGAGTCGCCATTTGAACAGCGTTTTATCGAAGACGATGCGGAACAGGCTGCCGAACAGCGGCAGGTATTCGTTGCCCTCAATCATGAAGACCCCGTCGGTCCTGGGTTTGAGACCAGGTGACAGCATTAGGTTGTGTTGGTAGGGCACCAGCGAGCCATTGACCAGGCTGACGTGACCTTGGGGGTTGCGTCGGGCGCTCATGTTGTCCCCCAGGGTTTTGCGCAGGCCCTTGGCGTCGGTGACACTGCTCATGCCCAGTTGTTGACGTTCGTGGGGGTGGAGCACCGAGGCGATGGCCAGGTAGAAGCTGTCTTGGGCGGGTGAGACGGGGATTTCACTGTCGTTGCGGATGTCATAGGCCTGGTAGCGACCGCCGGGGTGCAAGCGCAGGTTGACGGTGAGGTCGTCCGCACCGCTGGGCACGAAGGTCTCGCCCTGGCTGACATCCGTGACCACGAAGGGACGCTTGAGGGTGTCGCGGATCAGCGCTCCAGCAAATTCCCGGGCCCAGAGGTCGGTGTCGGCATTGAAGTCGCGGGGGTTGTACAGGCTGTCGATCACCGCGTCGATGCGCAACGCGGTACGTTGGCGATCGAGTGTTTCAACGAACGCTACCGGCAGGGTGCCACCGCTCAGAAACGCTTCTTGCTGGCGTGCTGTCAGCGGGTGCTCGGCGAGCAATCGCGCAAGGTTGGCGGCGGTCAGGGGCGGGTTCAGGTCGCGCAGTTTTTTCAACAGGGGCGTGACGGTAATCAAGGCCGGTGACACCTTGACCGGCAGAAACCGTCTTGCCGCCGGTGCGGCGGCGAGTTCCGCTTTTTCGTAGCCCCAGTAATCGAACAGCGCCGAAAACAGCGCGTGGCGCTCGAGGCTTGCCAATGCGCCAACCTGTTGGCGTACGCTGCTGATGCGCGCGTCCTCGGAGGCGTTGGGTTGGTCCTCTTTACCCAGGGCCGAGTCGCGTGGTTGCTGGCGGATGATCAGTTGAAGCAGGTGCTCGTTGCCCTCGGGGCCGCTGCCCGCGTCGTTGAGGTCTGTGTAGCTGCCATCCTCGCGGCGCTTGAGGTTGATGGCATGGGGGCGCGGGGGTGGTTGCTCGGTTTTGCCGTAGGTCTCGATCCGCGTGCCTTGTGCATCGTGGACATGCAGCAGGGTGTCGGTCGGCCAGCCGTTGAGTTGGGTCAGCAGGCAGAAGACCGTGCTGTCGGCATGCGCCGGCAGTTGGCCGGGTTGGGGGAACCGCTCGATGATTTGCTGGATGAGCTGATCGACCTGCAGTCGCCGGGCGCCTTCGATCAGGTTCAACGGTGCCGGCTGGGCGCGCCACACGCGATCCAGCGTATCGCGAGTGGTGGCGGTGCTGCGTAGCATGTGTTCAAGGTCGGCCGACGGGATCGTCGACGCCCCGTTGGGCAGCATGCGTTGCAGCAACTCCGGGTTGGACAGGAGATGGGCATTGTGCAGATCGAAGGTCCAGGCCTGGAGCTCTGGGGCGAATATGATCGCTGGGGTGTAGCCGTCTTTACCGCGTGTGAGTACATAGCGTTTGTGCGCGTCGTCGAATTTGACTTCGATCAGCACGTCCATCTCGCCCTGGCGCAGTTTGGCGTAGAGGTGACCCTCGACCGTGTAAATGCCCAGTGCGTTGGGGGTGATACCGTTGACCAGGCGCTGGTTGTCGTGGGCATACGGTTGGGCGTCGGCTTTCCAGAGCCCATGGCTGCCGTCGGCGCGCGTGATTTTGTACGGGTTGCCGAGTTTTTCCAGGTACGCGTGCATGCGTTGGCGATGGGCCCTTCCGGCGGTTGAGATCAGCTTGCCGCTGACGGCCAGGTCGGTGACATCGGCCAGCGCCGAGGCAAATCCGCTGGCTTCGCCCTTGGCCAGCTCATTCACGCCCTGGGCGGCGCTGTAGGTCAGGCTGCCCATGACCGCGAGTTGCATGACCCGGTTCATGCCGGTGACGCCGCCGGGCAATGGCGTAAGCAGCATCTGCAGCACTTCACCGGCAATCGCCGCCGCCGCATCTTTGAGGGCTTGCCAGTCTTTTTCCGAGCGGGTTTGCGCCAGTGTGTCGAGGTCTGACTGAAAGCGCTGGATCTGGCGATAGGCACACGCCTGCACCAGGGTGATTGCGCGCCCGGATTTGATGTCGGTGTTGAAGCGGATGTTGTCCAGGGTCTTTGTTGAGAAGGCCAGGTGAAAACCGTCGTACACATAAGCGCCTAACCAACTGAATCCCTTCAGATGCGGCGCTTTGTTGATCAGTGATCTGAACACAGACAGCCCGATCAAGGGCAATTGCCGGGAGAACCAGCCCAGGTCTTTTTTCGCGTGGCTGTCAGTGAGTTGTGTGCGAAACGCGTACTCGGCGGCCTGGGTATCGTCGTGGTATTGCAACGCCCCGCCGGGACGGAAAGGGAAGTAGGACAACACGCCCAGGCTGGCCACGCGAATCAGCATTAAGGGCACGGGGATGCAACTGTCCCAGGGGACGAAGGGCACCGAGATCAGGGGGGTGATACCGGAGCTCAGGTTCAGCGTGTCGAACGGCAATTGCGCACCAGTGCCTTCGATGGCGGCGTTGAGTCGCGTGTAGATCTCCAGGGTGACGCCGGTAGTGGCACGGTTGCGGTAGGCTTCGATTGCGTCGAACAGCAGGCTGGCCTTGGCCGACGCCTCGAACAATGGGCGCAACGGCCCTCCCGGCGCCATGGCGGTACGGGCTTTGTCGCGCAACTGAGCGCCCAGGTCCAGCGTGCGGGCGGCTTCGATGAAGGCCAGTGCGCCCAGGCTTCTGTCGTTGTCCGGCCCCACGATATAGCTGGCTTCCACCAGGCTGAAACCCGAGTCCCCGTGAATGGAGTGGGTGAAACCGTAGTTCAGGCAGGCCGCTTCCCACAGCGACATGTGCTTGAGATGCTCAATGTAATGGAAGTCGTAATGGGCCCGACGATAGCGCGCGGCGGGCAAGGGCACGGTATTGAGCGGAAGGAGCGGCTGCGGCGGGTCCCAGGGGAAGCCCTGCTCCCGTTTCTCCTTGTAGCGGGTGAACAGGGTGTATTGCTCGGGATCGCGCCCGCCGATTTTTTCCCGCAGTTGCGCAAGGCCTTGAGTCTTGAAGTCGCGGGTCAGCGCTTGCTGGGCGTGTTCCAGAGCGGTCAAGGCGCTCAATGCTTCGCGTTGCAACCTGACGTAGCGGGCTTTTTCCTGTGGGTTCAAGCTGCTCATGGCTTGAATCACGTTGTTCTGAATCTGCTCAAGGGCTTGTTGCCGTGACCAGGAACTGCTGGACTGCAAGTTGCCTGATAACCCGTTGAGTCGTTGATAAGTTGACATCAGCCATACCCTTTCACGATAAGTGGAAGGGCATGGAAGCACCGTCGCGAAAACGGCCGGGGCTATCTATTTAATGATGACGTGGGCAGTGCGCGACGCGCTTGCAACCTGCTGTCCAGGCGTTTGTTGAATTCCAGCCAGGTCGCCAGAGCGCCCATCAACACCACGCCTGCCAACGCGCTGAATAGCTGCATGGCCAACGCGTCGCCGGCCAGGGCGTTGAGCATGTCCGCCAGCGGTGCGAGCAGCACGCCGAGACAGAACACCTCCAGGGAATAGCGGCCCATGCGGCAAGTCTGTTGCGCCAGCCAATGGCGGGTCCAGCCGGCATGGGGCAAGAGCTTGGCGGTGACATAAGCCAGCGCCAGGAAATGCACCAGGCGCACCGGCGACAGGTCGGTCTTGCTGATGGGGTACAGCCGTTCGCTGAGCCACGCGGGCATCAGCGCGTCATGCACCTCGGGCCAGCGCCAGGCCAGCGTGATGATCGCGGCCAGCAGCGAGTAGCCCGCCGCTGCCACAAACAGCGGCTGACGCAGCAGCGCGCGGCGCTCTGCCGGGCGTGGCCGGCGGGCATGAATCGCCGCCGCGCCGCCGAGCACAAACAGCAACTGCCAGGTGACGGGGTTGAAGTACCACACGCCATCGGCAATCGCCCGCAGGTTCCAGCCCATCCACGGCGCCAGCAGGTACACGCTCAACGACACGCCCACCACCGCCCAGGTCTGGCGCAGCAGCAACGGCAGCACCAGCGGCAGCCCGCCGAGCAGCACGATGTACAGCGGCAGCGGGTCCATCAGGTTGGGCTTGAAGCGCAACAGCAATTCATCGGTGAGCGCCTGCTGCGGGTGGGTGACGAAGTGCGTCAGGCCCATCTCTTCGACCAGGTCGCGGGTTTCCACATGGCTGTTGGCGAAGAACACGATGCCCATCAGCATCGCCAGCAAAAAGATATGCACCACATACAGCACCCAGGCGCGCCGCAGGATTTTCAGCGAGGCGATCCAATAGCCGTCGCGTTGCAGGACTTTGCCGTAGGCCAATACGGCGGCGTAACCGGCGAGGAACACAAACACCTCCGCCGCATCGCTGAAACCGATGTTGCGCAGGGTGATCTGGCCGAGGGGGTTGTGGGGGACGTGATCCCAGAAAATGAAGATCAACGCCAGGCCCCGAAAAAAATCGATGCGCGGGTCGCGTCCGTTCAGCATGGCAGCGGGCTCTTGTACGAAAGGTTTAGTAATGACTGGCGCGCGCGGCTGTTGTCTTACGCCGCACGTCGAGCGGGCGCAGGTTGGCGGTATTTGTAAGCGATTGCAAAGGCTGGGTATTACTGAATGTCTCAATGGCGGCACGGGGGCAACATGGGCCATCGCCAGAAAAATCTGGCGATGGTCGCGAAGTCCCGCAACGGCATGTGAACCTGCTGGTTTCAATAGTGCCGTCGGTGGTCCGCTTCAGCGCGGTAAAGGCTGGGTCAGAATGCGTCCATCAGCAGCACCCTGCAGGGCTTGGCTTGGTGCTCATTGATCTGCGGCACCAGCCGGGTGAAGTGTTCGGTCTGGCAGTGGGTATCGAGTGCCGCCTGATCGGGCCATTGCTCGACAAAGATAAAGTGCCCCGGGTCTTTCTGATCGACAAACAGATCGTAGGCGATGCACAGCGGTTCCTGGCGGGTTTTTTCCACCAGTTCGGCGTACCACGGGCGCACCGTGTCCAGGTGTTCGGGCTTGATGAAATCTTCCGCGATGACTTTCAACATGTGATGGCTCCCTTACGCCGCAACGACTTCATGCGGCTCAAAACTATCCGCCCGCGCCATCTGCCACATGCGCGAATAAAACTCGCCGTTCACTTCCCCGGTCAGCAATTCCCCTGGCTTGAGGAACACATGCAGCTGTGAGAACAGCTTGATCTCGGTCGCCGACATGCGTCGCACCAAATGCTTGGCCGACAATTGCGACGGGTGTTCAAGGCCCGCTGCCGCGAGCATTTCGGCCAGGGCCTTGAGGGTGTTGCTGTGGAAGTTGAACACGCGCTGGGCCTTGTCCGGCACGACCAGGGCGCGTTGGCGCAGTGGGTCCTGGGTGGCGACGCCGGTCGGGCATTTGTTGGTGTGACAGCTTTGCGACTGGATGCAGCCGATGGCGAACATGAAGCCGCGCGCCGAGTTGGCCCAGTCGGCGCCGATGGCCAGGACGCTGGCGATGTCGAAGGCGCTGACGATCTTGCCGCTGGCGCCGAGTTTGATCTTGTCGCGCAGGTTCAAGCCCACCAGGGTGTTGTGGACGAACAGCAGGCCGTCGCGCAGCGGCACGCCGATGTGGTCGGTGAACTCCACGGGCGCGGCGCCAGTGCCGCCCTCCTTGCCGTCGACCACGATAAAGTCGGGGAGGATGCCGGTTTCGAGCATGGCCTTGGCGATGCCCATGAATTCCCACGGATGACCGAGGCAGAACTTGAAGCCCACCGGCTTGCCGCCAGACAACTCACGCAATTGGGCGATGAAATGCATCAACTCGATAGGCGTGGAAAACGCGCTGTGGCGCGACGGCGAGACGCAATCTTCGCCCATCAGGATGCCGCGTGTCTCGGCGATTTCCTGGGTGACCTTGTGCTTGGGCAGAATCCCGCCGTGGCCAGGCTTGGCGCCCTGGCTCATCTTGATTTCAATCATGCGTACTTGCGGGTTCTGGGCCTGCACCGCGAAGCGTTCCGGGTCGAAATGGCCGTCGCGGGTGCGGCAGCCGAAGTAGCCGCTGCCCAGTTCCCAGGTCAGGTCGCCGCCGTTTTCGCGGTGATAGGGGCTGATGCTGCCTTCGCCGGTGTCGTGGGCGAAGTTACCCAGCTTGGCGCCCTGGTTGAGCGCGCGGATCGCGTTGGCGCTCAGAGAGCCGAAGCTCATGGCCGAGATATTGAATACCGAGGCCGAGTACGGCCGCTTGCATTGCGGGCCGCCGACCATCACGCGAAACGAGCTCGGGTCAGTCAACGGCGCGGGGCGCATGGAGTGGCTGATGAACTCGAAGCCCGACTGGTACACGTCGATCAGGGTGCCGAAGGGTTTGTCGGCGGTTTGGTTCTTGGCGCGCGAGTAGACCAATGAGCGTTGCGCCCGGGAAAAGGGCAGGGCGTCGCTGTCGGACTCCAGCAGGTACTGGCGGATCTCCGGGCGAATGCCCTCGACCAGGTAACGGATATTGCCCAGGATCGGGTAGTTGCGGCGTATCGCGTGGGGGCTTTGCAGCAGGTCGAAGAGGCCGAGCAGGCTGAGGGCGCCGGTGACCAGGGTAATGGGCCATAACCATTCATGTTCGACAAAGGGCAGGCTGGCGAGGGTGAACATCACGCATACGGCAAACACCGCGTAGCGGCTTAGCAAGGACAGGCTCATACGGTTACCTTGGGATCGGACTCTTCTGGTCGGTGCGGCATTCTGCGCCAGTAAGGAAACCCTGAACAACCTGTAGGTGCATTCGCTTGGGTCGCATAGACACGGCGGACTGGCCCGATATAGACAGTTGGCGTGAGGCGTTCCGGCCTTACCTCTAAGGCCGTTCCAGTGTCTGGAGCGGCTTTTTTTGACGGCGGCACTGACCGCTCGTCGCCCTCCCTCAGCGCCTATTCAACTGTCGGTTGAATATATCGACAACCCATGTAGAACTGGTCATTAACGAATAACGTTAAGCATTAAGCGATGATCAGAAGCTTTAAATGCGCCGAAACCCCAAAACTGTTTGAAACCGGTCGAACCCGACGTTGGTCCGCTGTCGTTTCCGTGGTGGAACGACAGCTGAGCATGCTGGATGCGGCGGTTGAACTCGCTGATTTGCGCTCACCGCCCGGGAATAGGCTGGAACCGTTATATGGTGACAGAGAGGGGCAACACAGTATCCGAATCAATGGTCAATTCCGGGTCTGTTTCATTTGGGGGCCTCACGGCCCTGAAAATGTTGAAATTGTGGATTACCACTGAGGTGAATGATGTTTAAGAATGGCATGCGACCTGTACATCCTGGGGAAATACTCAAGGAAGAGTACCTGGAGCCGCTGGGCCTGACCGCAGCCGCTCTCGCAAGGGCGCTGCATGTTTCCGCCCCTACGGTGAATGACATCGTATTGATGCGTCGGAGCATCAGTGCGGACGTTGCATTACGCCTGGCAGTCGCGTTGGAGACATCTGCACAGTTCTGGCTGAACCTGCAGACCGCCTATGATCTGCGCACTGCGGAAATTGCCAAAGGCGCCCAGATTTACAAAGAAGTCGAGAGAGTTGCGCATTGCGCATGAGCTCGTATCGGGTCCTATTCGAACTCGATGGAAAGTTCGGGCGTTGATCCAACCGTTGCGTGATGCTTTTTCGAACGGGCCTACACCGCTGTTTGGCGAATGGGCAGCACCACCCGGAACGTGGTGCCTTTGCCCAGTTCGCTGCTGACGGAGATTTCGCCATGGTGTTTCTTGACGATGCCGTAGGAGAGTGACAGCCCCAACCCCGTGCCTTCGCCCACCGGCTTGGTGGTGAAGAACGGATCGAAGATTTTCAGCTGGGCGTCCGGGGCAATCCCGCAGCCGTTGTCCGCGATTTCCAGCCAGATGTTCTCGCCGTCCACGCCGTCGCTGATGGTTATGGTGCCGCGCTCCGGCCCGATGGCTTGCGCTGCGTTGATCACCAGGTTCATCACCACTTGGTTGAGCTGCGAGGCCAGGCATTCGATTTCCGGCAAGGGCGCATAGTGCTTGATGACGTCGGCTTTGTACTTGAGCTCGCTGGCGACGATGTTCAGGGTCGAATCGATGCCTTGTTGCAGGTTGGCCCACTGCCAGGTCTGGTCGGTGTCCACTCGGGAAAAGTCTTTCAAGTCCTTGACGATCTGCGCCACACGGCCAATGCCCTCCTTGGATTCGTGAATCAGTGTCGGAATATCTTCCCTGAGAAAGTCCAGGTCCAGGCGTTGGCGCAGGGCTTGGAGCTGATCGTCGCCGATCGCGGCTTCGGCCTGGCGGTAGGCATCGAGCATCTGCTGCAGCTGTTTGAAATAGCCTTCGAGGGTGCCGAGGTTGGAGGAGATGAACCCTACCGGGTTGTTGATCTCGTGCGCCACGCCCGCGGCGAGTTGCCCCAGGGACGCCAGTTTTTCCGATTGCACCAACTGGCTTTCGAGCTGTTTGCGTTCGTCGATCTCCAGTTGCAGGGCCTGGCTGGTCTGGGTCAGCGCTTGGGTACGCTGTTCCACCAACAGCTCCAGCTGGCTGGTTTGCAAGGACGCGCGGCGGGCCATGTCCCATTTGGCGGTCAGGGTGTTGGCCATTTGCTGGACTTCGATATTGTCGAACGGCTTTTTCAGGATCAGCAGCCGGTCATGGGCACGCAGGCGAAACAGCAGCTCTTCCCAGGAATAATCCGAGTACGCCGTACACACCACCACCTGCAGGTTCGGGTCGACCTTCCACAGTTCTTCGATGGTTTGCGCGCCGTCCCAGCCCTGGGGCATACGCATGTCGACGAAGGCCAGGGCGTAGGGCAGTTGCGCCGCCATGGCCGTCTCGAGCAGTTGTAAACCTTCCTGCCCACCGTAGGCGGAGTCCAGCTCGAACAGCGGGCTTTGCGGTTGTTTGTCGCTGGTGCCGAACAGCGCGGCTTCCATCGCGTCCAGAGCCTGGTTCTGTTCCAGGGGCGGCTTGAGGATCTTGCGGAAATCTTCGTGAATCGAGGGCGTGTCGTCGATCAGCAGAATGCGCCGGTTCGGTGGTTGGTTCATGCGGGGCCTGCAGCATCGTTGAGGGGGATTTGCAAGGTGAACAGCGCGCCTTTGCCCGGACCATCGCTATAGCCGGTAAGCCGGCCATTCATTTCAATCGCCGCCAGGGCGCAGCTGTGCAGACCGAAGCCATGGCCTTCCTTGCGAGTGGTGAAGCCGTGGGTGAAGATCCGCGTCATGTTTTCGGCGGGGATGCCTTCACCTTCGTCTTTGACGCTGATTTGCAGGATGTTGTCCTCTATCGTCTGGATCGACAACGTAATCTGCCGAGGCCGGTCGGTCAGGTTGGACATGGCGTACTTGGCGTTGCTGATCAGGTTGACCATGATCAGCAGCAGCCGGTGTTTGTCGGCCATGATCTGCGGTACGTCGGCGTATTCCTTGACCACCGTCACATGATGGCGATTCAGCGCGCCGGAATTCATGCGCAGCGCGTCGTCCATCAGGGCGCTGACCTGCAAGGGCTCCAGCACGCTGGAAACGCCGGCGTAGGATTGCTGGGTGGAGACGATGTCCTTGATGTGGTCGACGCTTTTGCTCAATTGCGCCAGCTCGTCGGTCAGGCCCTGTTGCTCGACGGCGATGGCTTCCACCAATTGGTTGAGGTAGCCCGGCAGCAGTTTGCCTTTTTCGTCTTCGCGCAGGTAAGTGCCCAGGTCATCGGGGTGTTCGTTGATCAACTGCATGGCCTTGCCCAACCCCAGTGCTTTGCTGGTACGCAGCTTACGCGCGACCAGGTCGGCGGAGATGTTCACGCTGTTGAGCACGTTGCCCACGTTGTGCAGCACATTGGTTGCGATTTCCGCCATGCCGGCCTGGCGGGCGCTGTCGAGCAGTTCGCTTTGCGCATCCCTGAGCTGGCGCGTGCGTTTTTCCACGCGCTGTTCCAGGCTGGCATTGGCGGTGTGCAGGGCGCGGTTGACGCGGTTGATCACGGTGAAACTGCGCAACAGCCTGATGGCCAGGTACAGCAGCAATGCCACCAGCAGGGTGGAGAACACCAGCAAGTAGTTGTGATACTTCTGGTCGATCAGGTCGGCGGCCTGCTGATCCTGGTTGAGGTGGGTGGTCAGTTCGTCCAGGCGTTCGGCCACGGGAACTGCGGCGATGCGTTCCAACAAGGTGTTGACCAGCGGCTGTTCGCGCAGGATCAGCGCGACGTGGTTGCTGAGAATCTCCACCGGCAGGTGGAAGTCGGCCGGCAAGCGTTCTTTGTTCACCGCCAGCAGGTTCAGGCCCAACAGAATCTCGGCCGCGCGGTCGGCACTGGCGACCTGGGCGAACTCCATGCTGCTGAGCAACAGGTCATAGGTGTCGGTGGCCACGCTTTGCAGTGGCAGCCGCTGTTCGTCGTCGAGCCGTGTGAACGCGGCCTGGATATCGTTTTCAGCGGTCGGCAGGAACGCCAGGGAGTTGCGCAGTACGGCGTTATGGGACTTGAACTGGTCGACCAGTCGCGCTTTGTCCTGGATCGCCGCCTGACCGGCCTCCAGGCTGGCTTGCCAGCCGGGCAGGTCGTTGGGCGCGTGATACGACTCGTGCTGGCGCAGTTCCTCCCAGATTCTTGTGATCTGCGTCAGCGGCGTCACCAGGGGGTCGTAATTGTGGGTCAGGGCGATTCTGGCCTTGAGCACCTCACTGTCCCACTGCGCGTTGAGCTGCTGCATCTGGCGGATCAGGTCGCGGGATTCGGTGTAACGGCTGGTCTGGTCAGTACTTGATTTGATGTACAGGAACACCAGTATCGATGCCAGCAGCAGGGTCGCGGTGCCCAGTAGTAGTTGGATGACGTAGTGGCGGGAGAGTCTCATGACCGTCTGCTCATAAAGGTTTGCCCGCCCATTGGCCGGTCAGGGTCTTGAGAAACTTGATGATCTGGTCCTTGTCTTCCGCTGAGGGCACGCGCCCCAGCTGGAATCTGAACATCACATCCACGGCTTCTTCCAGGGTCTTGGCCGAGGCGTTGTGAAAATACGGCGCGGTGACGGCGACATTGCGCAGGCTGGGCACCTTGAACACGTTACGGTCTTCTTCGTCGTGGGTCACCAGATAGCGGCCCAGGTCGGTCTCGGCGGGCGGGCGGCCCTTGAAATAATCATCCATCACGCCGAACTTCTGGAACATGTTGCCGCCGATATTCATGCCTTGATGGCAGGCGATGCAGCCATATTCCTTGAAGCGTTGGTAGCCGTATTTTTCTTCGATCGTGAGGATCTCGGTATTGCCCAGCAAGTACTGGTCGAAGCGGGAGTTGGGCGTGAGCAATGTGCGTTCATACGTCGCCAGGGCATTTTGCACGTTGGCCGCCGTCACGCCGTCGGGGTACACCTGACTGAAGGCGGCCTGGTACTGCGGCATGGCGGTGAGGCTGTCGACCACGGTTTTCCAGTCGCTGCCCATTTCCACCAGGCTGATGACCACTTGTTCGATCTGGGCCTCTAGGGTATCCACCCGACCGTCCCAGAACTGCTTGAAATTCAGGCTGGCGTTGAACACCGTGGGTGTGTTGAGTTTGACCGGCTTGCCATCAAAGCCCAAGGAAAACGGCTTATCGTCGCCCCCGCCCGTTGCCAGCTGGTGGCAACTGGCACAGGACAGGCTGTCATTGACCGACAGGCGTTTCTCGTTGAACAACTGGCGACCCAGCTCAACTGTTGCCGCATCCAGCAGCGGCACTGGCGGCAGTGGTTTGAGCGGCTCATCCAGTGGTGCGGCCGCCGCGGGCAGGGCGGCTCCAACCCCGAGGGCGACGGCAAGGCCGAGTGCCCAGGGTGACGGGCGAGGAGAGCGGGTGAGGGGACGGATCAAGCGTTCGTTCCTTGAATAGACAGTCACTGGGGGGGCATCAGGCTGCGTTGCCCGGCTTGCATCAATTGGGCGAATTCAGCGGCCGCCACGGCTTTGCTGAACAGGAAACCCTGGCCCTCCTCACAGCGGTGGGCTTTGAGGAATTCCAATTGCTCAAGGGTTTCGACGCCTTCGGCAATGATGTTCAAGTCCAGACTCTTGCCCAGGCTGATGATGGCACTGATCAGTTGTGCATCCTGGCTGTTTTCGCCCAGGCCGCGCACGAAGGATTGATCGATCTTCAACACATCGATGGGAAACCGGCGCAAGTAACTGAGGCTGGAATAGCCGGTGCCGAAATCGTCGATCGACAGCCGCACGCCCAAGGCTTTGATGTCTTGCAGGGTGACGAGCGTGTCCTCGACGTTTTGCATCAGTACGCTCTCGGTGATCTCCAGTTCAAGCAAACTGGGCGTCAGGCCGGTGCGTTGCAGAATGGCCGCCAGGTTGGCGACAAAATTGCGCTGGCGAAAATCAATCGCCGAAATATTCACCGAGATACACAGTGCAGGCAGGCCGGCGGCGCGCCAGGCTTGTGCTTGCTCGCAGGCTTGGCGCAACACCCATTGGCTCAAGGGCACGATCAGGCCGCTGTCTTCGGCCACGGGAATGAAGGCTGACGGGTAGATCCAGCCGTGATCGGGCTGGTGCCAGCGAATCAGGGCTTCGGCGCCGACGATCCGCCCGCTGCTCAAATCCAGTTTCGGTTGGTAGTGCAAAATGAACTCATCGCGCTGCAAGCCCTGCCGGATCGCGCTTTCCAGGCTTTGCTGGGCCTGGGCGCGCAGGTTCATCTCGTTGACGAAGAAACTGAAGTCGTTGGGGCCATGGGCTTTGCTGGTGTGCATGGCGGTTTCGGCGTTCTTGATCAGCTCCACCGCGCTGAAACTGTCGTTGGGGTAGATGCTGATGCCCAGGCTTGCGGTGACACTCAAGTCATGCCCGGCCACATAGTGTGTCGTGCTGATGGCGCCGAGCAGTTTTTCGGCAATGTACTGGGTTTGCTGGGGATGCTTGATGTCGTTGAGGATCAGCACGAACTGGTCGGAGCCGTAGCGAAACACCGAATCCGACGCGCGCACCGTGGCCACCAGGCTTTGGCTGACCTGCTTGAGCATTTCATCGCCGACCGGATAGCCCAGGGCATTGTTGATGCGCTTGAAGCGGTCCAGGCCGATAAACATCACGGCCAACTGGGTGTCATGGCGCCTGCAGACGGCAATGGCCTGCGTCAGCCGGTCGCCCAGCAGGGTGCTGTTGGGCAGTTCGGTCAGGGCGTCGTATTGCAGCAGGTGTGAGACCTTCAGCAGTTCCTGCACGCGTTCTTCGACCGTGCGCTCCAACCCCATCAGTTTGAGCGCGGCATCCTGGGCCAGCTGCCATTTCCAGGTCAGCGCGCTGGCCATCTGGCGGATTTCCAGGTTGTCGAACGGCTTTTTCAGGATCAGCAACTGGTCGCTGTATTGGATGCGCGCTTCGATGGCTTCGAAGGAATAGTCCGAGTAGGCCGTACACAGGGCGATCTGCAGGTTCGGGTCGACGTTCCACAGTTGTTCGATGGTTTCCAGGCCGTCCCAGCCCGGCGGCATACGCATATCGATGAACACCAGGGCGTAGGGCGCGTTGTCGGCCAGGGCCTGGTTGACCAGGGCGAGGGCTTCCTGGCCCTGATAGGCGGAGTCCAGCACAAAAGTCTGGCGCACGGTGGGGGCGGTGCCGAACAGGGTTTCTTCGATGCTGTCCAGGGACTGGCCGCCTGTGGTATCGGCGCACAGGATCTTGCGGAAATCCTCGTGGATGGAGGCCGCGTCATCGACGATCAGCACCCGTCGATTGGCCCTTCCTGAGCACGGATTCATGGCTGACACCGGGACGCAGGCAACTGAAGATTCTTACGCATCGGGCTTCCTTACCTTGAATGCTTCAATAAACGGGGAACAGTCATGGCTTCATGCTACTAGCATAGTCGGGTCCCTTGAATAAGTACGCCAGTTGGCGTCAAATCACCCTCAGTTACCCCAGCCTGCATCTAGCGCTCATTGCTTATGCAAGTACAGTGATCGATCACGCCGGGGCGCAATGAAGCAACCGAGTACCATCGCCAGGAGGTGTCGCCATGGATGAACAAACTGCTACGACGTCCCCTTACAGACCTACTATTTTGCTGGTCGACGATGAAGAATCGATCCTCAACAGCCTGCGCCGCCTGCTGCGGGGCCAGCCTTATGATGTGCTGCTGGCCAGCAGTGGTGCCCAGGCCCTGGAAATCATGGCTGCCGAGCCCGTCGACCTGCTCATGACCGACGCGCGCATGCCCGCGATGGACGGGGCGATGCTGCTGGCCGAGACCCACCGACTGTACCCGGCCACCACGCGCATCCTGCTGACTGGCTATGCCGACATGACCATGATGATCAAGGCGATCAACGAAGGTCAGATCCACCGCTATATCAGCAAGCCCTGGAACGACGAGGAAATGCTCCTGACGTTGCGCCAGTCCCTCGAACACCAGCATTCCGAACGCGAGCGCGTGCGTCTTGAGCAGTTGACCCGCGATCAGAACGAGCAGTTGAAGGCCCTCAACGCCACCCTGGAAAAGCGCGTCGAAGCGCGCACCAGCGAGCTGCAGCAAACCGCCGACATGCTCGACCTGGCCTACGACGAGCTCAAGCGCAGCTATGTGACCGGCACCGAAGTGTTTTCGCTGCTGGCCAACCTGCGCCTGCCCAAGCAGAAGCAGACCAACCGCCAGTTGATCGAGCTGATCCGCGTGTACTGCAAAGCCCAGGTGCTGGACGAAGCCAGCGCCCGTGACCTGACCATGGCCGCCGCGCTCTACAACATCGGCAAATTGAGCTGGAGCGACGGCATGATGGCCGTCCCGTCGGAACTGCTGCACAGCAACGACCGCGAACGCTATCGCGCATACCCGGCGCAGAGCGAGTCGTTGCTGATGACGCTCGAGCCGATGAAGGACGCCGCACGGCTGATCCGCCATCACCAGGAGCGGTGGGACGGCACCGGGTTTCCCGATCACCTCAAGGGTGAAACGATTCCCGTAGGCGCGCGCTTGCTCAAACTGGCGGTGGACTTCATCGAACTGCAGAAGGGCCTGATCCTGGAACGGCAGATGAACAGCGATGAAGCACTGCTGTACATCCGCAAGTACGCGGGGCGGCTCTATGATCCGGACATGGTCGAAGACTTCGTCCTGGCCTGCGCCGCGTTCCTCAACGACGTGACCCTGGGCGACCCGAGTGTCAAAGTGCTGAGCACCCGCGAACTGGCCGACGGCATGATCCTGGCGCGCAACCTCAACGCCGATAACGGCATGTTGCTGCTCAATGCCGGCAAAGTGCTCAACTTGCCGCTGGTGGACAAGCTGATCGCGTTTGAAGCCATGGAGGGCGCCAAGTACAGCGTGTTTATCCGCGAACCGGAAGAGCCCCATCTTTTGAGCTGAGGCGATTCATGGGATCATTGTGTCTTTGCATTCAAGGTGATTTTGTCCATGCCAACCACTATCCGTATCGCCGCCGCGCTCCTGATCGGCGGCGACGGCCAGACGTTGCTGGTGCGCAAGCGCGGCACCCAGGCATTCATGCAACCGGGCGGCAAGATCGATGCCGGCGAACAACCGGTCGAAGCGCTGGCCCGTGAGCTGCACGAAGAGCTGAACTTGCGCATCGAGCCGAGCCAGGCGGTCTACCTCGGCCGTTTCTCGGCCCCGGCCGCCAACGAGCCAGGTTTTACGGTGCAAGCCGAACTGTTCCAGGTACGGATCGACGTGCCGGTGACCCCGGCCGCCGAGATCGAAGAAGTGCGCTGGATCGACCCGGCCGGAGACGGCGGCCTGCACCTGGCGCCCTTGACGCGTGAGCTGATCCTGCCGTTTTATCGCAAATCGCTGACCACCACCGCCTGATTGGCGGGTTCCAAGGACTGAGCCGTGCCCCTCAACGCACGGCGCTGACCCCATCCAGTGTGGAAAACGACGTGTCCTTGGCCGTCAGCAGGAAGTCGCGCATGTACGGCGCGTCCAGCATGTCTGCACGAATCCCCGCATACAGCGTCGCAAACAGGCCTTTCTCACCCAGGCGCTTGGCCTTGACGTAACCGCGCGAGCTGTATTCATGCAGCGCCCAATGCGGCATGCCGCAAACACCACGACCGCTGGCGACCAGTTGCATCATCATCACCGTCAGCTCCGAGGTGCGTACCTGGGCCGGTTCGACATCGGCGGGTTCGAGGAAGCGGGTGAAAATATCCAGGCGGTCGCGTTCCACCGGGTAGGTGATCAGGGTTTCGCTGAGCAGGTCTTGCGGCACGATGTACGACTTGTTCGCCAGGGGGTGCTGGTTGGCCACGGCCAGCATGGCTTCGTAGGTGAACAGCGGCACATACGTGATGCCCGGCAGCTCCAGCGGGTCGGAAGTGACCACCAGATCCAGGTCGCCACGGGCCAGGGCCGGCAGCGGGGCGAAGGCGAAACCGGACGCCAGGTCCAGCTCGACCTCGGGCCAGGCATCGCGGAACTGGTCGATGGTCGGCATCAGCCACTGGAAGCAGCTGTGGCATTCGATAGCCATGTGCAGGCGCCCGGCGGTGCCACCGGCCAGGCGCGCGATGTCACGCTCGGCGCCGCGCAGCAGGGGCAGGGTGGCGTCTGCCAGTTGCAGCAGGCGCAGGCCGGCGCTGGTGAAACGCACCGGTTTGGTCTTGCGCACGAACAACGGCATGCCCAATCGCTCTTCCAGTTCTTTGAACTGGTGGGACAGGGCGGATTGGGTCAAGTGCAGGCGTTCGGCGGCTTCGACCAGGCTGTCGGCCTCGCGCAAGGCGTGCAGGGTTTTCAGGTGGCGGATTTCCAGCACCGTGGTCTCCATGAGCAATATTGATGAGCAATTCGAATAGGGTGAGTTTGTCTCATGTTGCGCGAGCTGTCGACCTGCCGGCCGGCGCACGAGGTTCATATCCCGCCATACATTGCGAAACGGCGCTGGCCCGGAGCCCCGGCGGGCCCCGCGTGTATCGACATAGTCAATTACGCATTTCTTGTTTCACCGTAGGGATGAGTGGGTATTTTTGCCGCGACATTCGTCCCGAAGAGCGCTCCATGCGTCGTTGGGACGACACCGTATTGCCCCGCCAAGGATGTGCCCCATGACCGCTAGCGCCGCTGCAATGCCCTTCATCCCTCGTCTGTACCCCGCTGTACCACCGGCCAATCCAACCCCTTCGCCCCCTGCACCCGCGCCCACCTCCCTGAGCCGTGCCGGCGCCATCGCCGAGGTGCAACCCCGGCCCCGCGCCAGCCACCTCGCCGCCCACGCCGTCAGCAGCCAGTTCGCGACGCGGCCCGACGTGCGCTCGGTTGTCAGGGACATGCTCGGCGAGGCGATCAACAGCCTGTATCCCACGCTGGAATTCGACGTAGCGCGGACCTCGGTGGCAGAACCGATCGCGGAAAACCCGGTTCAATACCGCTTGACCCCGCTGCTGGATGTCGCGCTCAACCACCTGGCCAGCGGGGCCGATATCGATTTCACTGACAAGTATTCATGGCCGCAGAAACTGGTCAAACAAGGAACCGGCACCACCCTCAGAGTCCCCGACGCTTCAGGCAACCGGCGCGAAGACATCGACATGTCAGCCATCGAGCTGGCGATCCGCAGCCTTCGGCCCAGCCTCAAAGACGCGTTTGCGCGAGCCTTGACCCGTTACTGGGGACAAAATGCTGGCGGGGCGGACAACCGCTGGTTGTGGCTCAGCGGCATGCTCAGCGACAACCTGCGCAGTGCGGCGCTGAAACAGCCCGGCCTTACCGATGCGCAACGCGCCACCCTTGACCAGGTGGTCACCTAGCCCGAGCGTGCGCAACGCGTGAGTGCCAACGGCGACGATGCGGCGCGGGTCTTCGTGCTCGACACCAGCGTCCGCTACGGTGGCGGTGCCTCCACCCAGCTCAGCCCGGATCTTTTGCTCACCCGTCAGATCGGCGCCAGCACCCAGGTTCTGCATGCCGCGGCCAACGGCCAGATCACCCCTTACGACTCGCTGGAAGCCTTCGGCAAGGCCTGGGGCGAGACGCTGGAAAACGACTTCGTCTTCGACCACTTGACCTGGAAACGCCAGGAGCCGGACGCGAATATCTTCGATGCGCAAGCGGGCATCATTCTGAATAACCAGTTGCAGGCGATAGACAGCATCGAACTCCCGCCAGCCGGCAGCCTTCAGGCTCTGGAGCAGCGCTTCAGCGTGCTCAGCGATCCGAGCCCGTGGTTTGTCGGCGCCTATGCCGCAGATTCCGCGGAACTGGCACGGCTGCAGGAAAAACTGCCGCAGTGGATGCGCAACGCCGACCCGGCCGATCGCCTTGCCTACCATCGCCACGCCCTCGAACTGGCCAGCGATGTCCAACGCAACCAGGGGCGTAACTTTTTTTCGGACATTCCCGATATTCGCACCTATACCCAGCAACAGCTGCAAGCGCAGTTGCAGAACACCGGGCTGCTCGCGGACCACCTCGACATCACCTTCAAAGTACCGGTCGGCACGTTGGGCAGCGGCTACATCGAGCGCGTCACGATGAGCCTGACCGACATGGCCTTGCGCAATCTGGCCGGGCTGCCCAAGGGCGAAATCGAAGTGCGCCACTTCGGTCAACCGATCAGCGACCCGGCAATGCCGCAGCGCTTGAAAGACATCGTCAGCCAGGTGGACATCGGCAAACACTATCCTGCGTTGCTGCAAACCCACCTGCTGGGTGACAGCGATGAGTCACGTCGGCGCAGCGCCTTGTTCGCCCAACAAGTCCCGCGCCAACTGGCGATGCAGGCGCTGGAACTCAAGCTCAAGGGCGAAGCAGGCATCACCGCGCACGGTTACCGGTATGTGGAGGCGCTGCTGACGCCCGGCGCTGGAGCGAAACAGGTCGACGGGCAAGACATCGTCATGCGGCCCCTGGCGTTTATCCGCAAGTCCGGCGCGACACCCGATGTGGTCCAGAACATGTTCGTCATCGAGCCAGCGAATGCGGCTGTCGGCCCGCACCTTCTCTACCGGCCGATGTTGTCCCCGGTATTGCAGGAATTTGCCACGCGCCAAGCGCTGCTGGAGGCGGTGCAACAGCCCGGCCCCTTGCAGCAAAGCGTGCTGGCCTGGTTGCCCGACGACAGGACGCGCGCGGTGTACGGCAACGGCGGCTTCAAGATTCCCAACATTGCCCGCTACAGCGTCTTCAACGAGTTCGACGCGCCCGCCCAACCGGCACCGACGACACTCGCCGTGGACGGCTATGACGCAGCAAGCACATTACGCCAGGACCTGGAGCAAGGGCGCCTGATGCAGCACCTGTACCAGAGCAACACCCACAGCCTGGTGAACCTGGCCCAGGGGCAATCGGTATCGGACGCGCAGAGCCGCTGGGCTTCCTTCAAGGAACTGGGCGGGTTGTTGTTCAACACCCTGTTACCCGTGTTGCGTGGGCCTGGGGCGATGGCGGGGTGGTTGTTGCAGTTGGCCGGTAGCGAGGACGATATCCGCACACTGTCCAACCCCGCCGCCCAGGGCGACAGCACGGCCAGCGTGGTGGACCTGTTGCTCAATATGGGCATGGTCTTGACCCATTCCGCGCCCGCCGACGCCGCGCCCGCCGACGCCGCGCAGCCGCCGCTGACGCTCGACGCTCTCAAAGCCATCGCGCCAAACGATGGACCGCTGCGCCGCGCCCCGGGCCAGACGCCGGGCGCCCATCGCGCGAGCATCCGCCAAGGCAGTGTGGAGCCTTCTGCCGGCGCCATCGGCGGTCATGCGAGCAGGCTGGATTTTGCGTTCTCCAGCCCGCGCCGCCTGAGCTCCGGCCAGCTCGCGCAGATCGAGTCATTCCGGGTAGCCGCGCCGGTCGATGTCGGTGCGGCGATTGCCGAGGGGCCAAAACAGGGCTTGTACCTGAGCCAGGGCGGGCTGTACGCCAACATCGACAAGCAGTGGTTCCGGGTGGCCAACGACCTCGACGGGGTGTTCATCATCGACGCGAACAACCGCGCGCGTACCGGCCCGCCGATCAGGCGTGACGCACAGGGGCGCTGGAGTTTCGACAGTCGCCCCCGGCTGCGCGGTGGCATGCCGCGCAAGAACGGCGTCGCCGAGCGGGTCAAACAAAACAGGCAGGCACAACAGGCGCGAGGGGAAGCGTTCAGTCAGGCCGTCGAGGCCGCACTTGTATTGGATGGACCGAGGGCAGACTCCCGTAATCAAGTGATTGCGAGCATTACCGACTACTACAACGGCCGTAAAAAACTGCGCACGCTGTGGGGGCTGTCTACCACCGGGGAGCATCAACAGCGCTTTATCGCGCCTTACCTGGCGCAGTTGGAACTCACGAAGAACCTCAGGCAGACCATCGACCAGCAACTCGTGCAACTCAAGCAACGCACTGAGGTACACAGTGCGGCGGCTCAGACCGCCATTGACCATCTGGTGCCGAAAAAACTCGGCGCAGTGGATGATCTTTCCGAAGAAAAACAGGCGCGCTCCAATCTCTATGAGACGGTGCTCGACAACTACCGTGAAATCGAACAGTTCTACACCACGCTGGCCGAAGACAGCAATCAACACGTCCCCAGCGGACGCTCGATGGCGGAGGTGGTGAGCGAGGCAAGGACCGGCTCCAAAAGCACGTATATCGAACTGATGGACAACTTCGCCAGGGTTTACCGCGACTTGGAAAGCGTGCGGGAAGCCGCCCTGGCCTCCGCCGCCGTGCTGGAAAAATGGACGGACGATTCGTCGTTCGGCAAAACCAAGGCCGCGCACTTCCTCAAGCAGCAAGAGCGACAGCCACCTGCGATTACGGCCCTGCGCATGAAGCTGACCAGCCTGACCAACCTCAAAGAACTGAGCCTCGATCGCTATGCGCGAACGACCGACCCAGTGGAGTCGTTTTACCTGCAGCGCTTGAGTTCAACCAACCTGATCCCCGTCTACAACGCTCACCTGGACCTGCGGCAGTACACCGGTTACAGCTTGAGCGAACGCAAGGCGACGCTAGAAACCGTCATCGGCACCTACCAGCGCGTGCTCAGCGACAGCCTGGCGATACAGGACACGAATCCCGGCCTTCAACGAGCCGAGTATCAGCAGCTGTTTGCCGAACGCCTGCGCGATGTGATCAACGATGCCCAAACCGACCTGGCCGAAGTGATGCGCGAGGAACAAGCGCTGGTGCCTGCCGCCGTCGTGCGTATCGATCAACGGCAAAAACCGGCGGGCCAGCGCACGTTCAAGACCCGCGACAAGGAAACCCTGATCGGCACCGCGCGTCCCCAGGCGGCAGGCTCCGGCGCGATCATCGATGTGCTGGACCCGCAATCCGGCCGGTCGGTCGCCAGTTACAGCGAACACGCGAGCGAGGGCGAGTGGGTGAAGATCGTTCCCGCGCAACCCGCACGGCCCGCGTCATCGCCCAAGTCGCTGTCAACGCTCAAGTCCGACGCCAGGAAACTGCTCGAAGAAAGCGCCGGCATTGAACGCACGATCGCGTTCCAGAAACGCAAACTCAACGACCCGCAACGCCGGGAGGGCATCAACCCGCTGGACTGGAACGACATGCTGCAAGCCCAGGCCGAGCGGCTTCAGGCGACCGCCTTGCTGGCCGAAACCCGTCACGGCAGCAATCCCGAAACCGAACAATGGGTCAAACAGTGGCGCACGGCGGCGGACGAACTGCTTGCCAAGGCCCGCCAACATTGCGCCGATGGCTACAAGGTCCTACCCCCCAAACCGGAAAACATCGACTACCTGTGGAAGCACGGGTTCGTCGACATCAACCTGGTCCAGCGAGACGTCGCGACCAAAAGCGGCGATGTCTTCACCGAGTACGCCGTGCGTGAAAAAGGCAAGGTCGACGTCTTGTGGTATGCCCATTTCCACTACCCGGCCAAAGGTTCGCCGCGCAATCTCTACACGGCGGCGCACCTGAAGATCCCGTCGCAGCGCACCAAGACCCAGAAAGACCTGGTGGCCGAGGCGGGCAATAACCGCGTGGTGGAACAGATCGTCAGGGCGCGGATCGGCCCGCCGCTGGATGAAAAACTGTTTCTGACGCTGTGACCGGAGCGCTCCGCTGACAGCCGCAGGCCGGCGCGGTTATTGGGCAACCCATAGCGGCCGGATATGCGGCAATGCAGCGGACTGCCTGCCGATGTCCGAAAACGGCAGCGACGGGTCGTCGGCATGGGTCAAGTAACGATGCTCCGGCAGTTTCAGGTGGGCCTTTTCGAACTCGTCGAAGATCGCCGTGCGGCGGTTGTAATGAAAGTGCGCGTACCACAACGAGCGCGGCGGGGTGGCGGTCAGGTCCCAGACTTCATATTCCTGCATGAAGTCGCGATGTCCGTTGGCACGCCTCGCCAGTTCGCTCATCGACGCGGTGCGACGCACCTCGACCACGTGATGCCTGACCAGGTCATCGAGCATGCCGTCGGTGGGTTTGCGGCTGGCCAACGATTGTCGGGTGCGCAAGGCGCGGCCGGCGGCGGTCAGTTCGCTGGCGGTCGTGCGCAATGGCTGGAGGCTCGGCTCCTCGGGGTCAAGGCGCGCGATGCGGTTTGCGCGCAAGGTGAGTTCGGCGGCTTCGCTGACCAGCATGTGTTCAAGGTCCACCGGCAACATGCCCTGGCGGGCATAGGCGTCAACTTTGGCCTGGTACGCCGGCACGGCGCGCAGGCGGTTCTGGGCTTCGCTCACCATCACCGACTTCACGTTCGCCTCCGCCGGGAACTCCACGTGCGGCGCCGGTTGGCGCTGGGCCCGACCGTCCGGGCGTTGCTCCCAGGTCTCGGTGTGGCCGCTGAGGTTGTCGATGGTGTAGCGCGTGGTGTTGGTGCGAGGGTCGGTGCTTTTTATGCCGATCAGCAGCCGGTTGTCTTCGCTTTCAAACACCGTCCCTTGGGGGGCATCGGGCTGCGGGCGCCGCAGGCGAGGTGTTGTGCCGATACGGTGGCGGGCCAGTTGAATCATGCGCTCGAGGTTGTTCAGCAAGGCGTCCAGGTTATCCAGGTCAAAATGTTGCGGGTAGCCTGCGCTCAAGGTTTTAACGCTGAGGCTGAACCGCGCGTAGGCATCGATACATTCATTGAGGATCCGTGTGCGCTGGCTGACGGTGGTGGGCGTCTTGGTCAATGCGAAATGCGTGTTCAGGGCCAGGTGAGCGTCGAGATAGACGCGATTGACCTCACTTTGCAAATACAACCAGGAAGGATCGCTGACGTGATCGTAGCGGTTAAACGTATCGATGCTGTGGACGGTGCGCAGGTGCGTGCGAAACCCTTCATCGTAGAGCTCGTTCCAGCGCGCCGCGTCATCGCGAGCCTCGCCCACCAGCGTGCGCGTATTTTGCAGGTCCGCGTCGATCTGTTGCGCGGTCCTGCGCGTGCTTCTGCCTTGGAGGCGCAGATCGGCCTCCAGCGCTGCCAGGTTGATCTGGCTGCTCCATTCGTTCATGACCAGGAAGATGCGGTCGATCCGGTCGAGTTCCTGCACGATTTTCTGGCTGAGACCTTTGCGGGTTTGCAGAAACTGCAGAATGGCGGCGGGGCGTGCGGGCGGCACCTGGATATCAGCGAATTGCCCGGTCAATTCCTGCAGCGCGGCCGCGGCGACTTTCAGGCGTTCCACGGCTCTGCTGGTGACAATCAAGGCAGCGCGGCTTTGCAAGCCTTTGAGGGCCAGGTGCTCTCTGTTGGGGGTGGAGGCGATCACGTCCTGAATGGCGTTGGCCTGCTGAATCGCCAGCTCGATGTCCTGGGTGTAGGCCTGATCAAGGGTTGGCTGCAATGTCTTGCGGGTGGCGAAGTCGCTTTGGTTGGACAGGTGTTGCAGGTTGCTGGTCGCGGCCAGTTGAGCGTCGAGCCGGCTGCTCAGCGTATTGAGCGCATTGCTGAGCGCCAGTTGGCGGCGCAGGACATGATCGGTCCACCAGATCGGCAGCCGTTGTCGAATCGCCATCGGCCAGAGCGGCTCGAGGGTGTCCGCCAGGTGCCCGAGCACGCCGCCGCCGCCCGCCAGGCCCGCCGGTTGCGCGGTGCCGTAGACGCCGAAGTGGGTGTCCCATTGGCCGGCGTCATCCAGCGCAATCGGTTGTTTGTAGGTTTTCAGCGCGTTGCCGCTCAAGCGCCAATGGCCGTTCTGCAGTTCGACCTGATAGACGTTGCCCTGCCGCACGATGAAGTGGCCGTCGGCATGGCGGTAGATGTTGCGGTAAATACCGTGGCTCGCCGGGGTCAGATGGGCCAGGGCGATCTCCTTGTCGTACTCATACCCGCTGAAGCGCTCGGCGATGCGGCGCGCCTTGCGGCTCATGGGCGGTTGCAGGTAGCGGCCGCCCTTGAAGGCATTGCGCAACTGGCGCCCAAGCGTGCGCGTGCGCGCTGCGTTGGGCGTGATCAGCACCCCGCCGGCCACATCCACGCCGGCGTCGATCATTGATTGCAGGACTTGGGTGATGTCGTGCATGCCTTGGGCATGATCGCCGCGTCGAAATGCATCTACCGCGTCATTGGCGCTGACCCAGCCGTCGTAAAGGCCGATCACCGTACCCACCACGGGGACCACGCCGAGCGCCATCTTGATATAGCTGAAGGCCTGCACGCCTTTGATGGCATAGCGTTCTAGGTACAGGTCGCTGTTGGAACGGGAACTGGCGCGGTGGGCCTCCTTGACGCGGCCCATTTGCGCGTTGAGCAAATGGCCGGCCAGCGACGTGGTGACGGGCCAGGGGCGGCCGACGCCGATCAGCGCGTCGAAATGCCGGAGCACCGCTTGATTGATCCGGCTGACGTGGTTGGCCACGTTGCCCAGCAAGGCGCGGCCGGCCAGGTAATTGACCATCGTGCTGCTCAGGCACAGGCGGTACAGCGCCAGCCGCGCGGCTTCAAGGTTGGCGTAGCTGCGCAGGTAGTGGCCGTCCGGGCTCTCGGGCAGATAGAGCAGGGTGAGCCCGGAGTTTTTCTGACGGATGAAGGTGACGCCGGACAACGTGCTTGAACCGTCCTGGGTGTCTGGCCCGCCGACACTGAGGTGGGCGGGGAGCAACTCAATGTCATTGCCATCGGCGCGCCAGGCTTCGGCCGTGCTGGCATTCACGGCGATGTTGAAGGTGTTCAGTTCGGTGGCCGTGATGTGCTTTTGCAGGAACGCCAGGCGCCCCTGGAGCGTAAGCATCAGGCGCTGAGGTTCGAGCAGGCATTCGAGGCGATAGTCACGGCTGAAGTCCGTTTCGCGATCCGAGCCTTGGTAAGCCTCGACGATCAGGTCTTCATACGCTTGGGCCAGGTCCAGTTCCGGCACCAGCTTGCGCAGGTAGTTGGCGCTGAGCCCGGCGGTGAGTGCCTGGCCTTCCGTGGCGTCCTGGCTGCTGACCTCGATCTTCATGAACGTCAAGCGCTCGGCGATCGGCGTATCGATGTTGCTCAGCGCCAGCTCATCCAGGCTCATTTTGACCCGGGTGGCGCTGGGGACCTGCACCGTCTTGGTCGGAGTGCCGGGCGCGCCGGGGGCCCCGACGAAATGCTGTTGATGCGTGACCGATTCGGGAACGTCGAGCTGAACGCTGAACGGTTGTTTGAGCGAGAAGTCCCGGGACAGCCTTGCGTGCAGGCGTTTTGTGCAAAAACTGCTGATCAGCGGCAGCTTCAGGTTCAATACCTCATCGGCGCGTTGCAACGCCACGATGTAGCGCTCCAGCAGGGCCTTGAGTTCGGCCCTGTCGGCCGCTGAAACCTGGCCGAGCCAGACCGGCAGTTGCGCCGCCAGTGCGCCGCTCTGCTGCTGCTCCAGAAGCTGCGCATAGGCCAGTTCGCGCGCGGTGTTGGTCGATACGCCCAGTTCCTGGATCGCTTGCACGCGCATGGGTTGCAGCTCCCGGGCTTGGCGCTCGGTGTCGTCCGGGGCGCGGCGAAGCATCGCTTCGATCTGGGCGACCCAGTCGTCGAGTTGCACGGTGAGGCTGTACTCGAACGGGGTCTGATTGAGCAGGGCCAGTTCCAGCGACGACGCGTCCGAGGGCGTTACGCCGAGCCACTGTTCAAGCGCCTGGCGCGAAGCGAAGTGCTGCAGCCCGCCCTGGCTGCCCGGCCAGTACAACAACAGGTCCTGAGGCGTTGACGCATCGAGCAGCGCCGCTTCCAGGGTGATCAGCAGCACGCCGTCCAGTTCTTTGCGCTGGGTGTTGATTGCGTCGTTGCTGCGCTCGCGGATCGACAGCGTCAAGGTCGCCACCGACACTTTGAGTTCGGGGTCTGGCGCGTTGAGCGGGTCAAGCGCGGCCAGGAGCATGGCGTACCCGGCCGGGCTGATCTGGTTGAGTTGGCGCTGCAGGCTGGCTTCGGCAAGCAGCCCGTTCAGCCGTGCCTGGAGCAAGCGGTGATAGTCGGGGTTGGCCTGTTGGGACAGCTCCAATAGCTGGTTCTGGGGTTGATTCCACAGCGCGCTGGCCGCTTCATGGGCTTGCTGTTGCGCCTCGTGCAAGCGGTTGAGTTGGCTGCGCAACGTGGCCTGTTGCTCATCGCTCGGCGGCGGCAATATGGCAGGCGCCTGCACCGTACCGAAGAGCGGCTGTTGTTGCCGCGACAGCGCGTGGCGGCGCTGGGCCAGGGGCAGGTCAGCGGTCAGTCCGGCGAAGACTATGGGCGCGCTGTCGACGGGCGCGTCGTCCTCGGCGGGAGCGAGCGCGGATGCCGGCGGCAAGGCGAAAACCCCCTGGCTGCGCTGTTGCCGGTCAACCTGATCGGCTGCTTCCAGCGCTCTGTGTCCATGTTCGGCGAGGTCCCGGCCGTGGGGGTATTTCAGGCTGGCCTGCTTTTCTTTGAGGCGATGTTCCAACAGGTGCGTCACGCCGGCTTGCAAGGGCTCGTCGACCTCGCGGTAGTCGATCAGGTTGTCTCGCGTGATGGCCGTCACGCCGGGGAACAGCGTGGGGTGATCGAGCAACCACTGCTCCATGCCGACGCGGCTGTTGAACAGGTTCAGCGCCGGTTCTTCAGAGGGCAGGTACAACAGCTGGAGGACGACCTCGGCATCCAGGGTAATGACCAGCGCACCGGGTATCTCGGCATCGGCCAACCCGGTGCGTTTGAGCAGCAGTTGCTCGGCGTAGATCTTCTGACCGTCGAGCTGCAACGCGCCGCTTGGCGGGTCGAGGACGGTGAGCAACGGTTTCAATTGATCGGCCGTGATCGCCCCCGAGGCGCAGGCCAACTGCGCGGCGGCTTGGAGATGGCTGCTGTACTGCGCAACCGCGTGATCGCGACGCGAGACCGCAGTGCCAGGCGCGCGCGTGAACCACCAGTAGCGGACCCACGCGGTTCGCAGGGCCTGTTCCACGTTGAGCTGGGTAAAGGGTTTAACCAGCTCGAACGGCTGCGCTGCGTACTGGGTTTTGCCTTCCGGCAGGCCGATCACCCGGCAATGCTGGTAAAGCGCGGCGTAGGCGGGAAATTGATGAACGAAGGCACTGGCCTGGGTCAGTGTGATGGAGCGCGCCGGTCTTTCATCGGAGGCGGCAAAGTGCAACTGCACGCTGTCGCCGTCCAGGTCCAGTTGCTCGTTGATGAACGCGTTGAGCGAGGCGTGGACACTGGGCGCATCGGTGCTGAGCCGGAGCATCTGTTCGCGGCTGGCGTGCCAGCGGGCCGTGGCTTCCAGCAACAGGCTTTCGTTCACGGGGCGAACCTGCGCGTGGGAAAACGGCGGGAAATCGCGCACGGCAAGGGGGGAGAGCGGGTTGGATGTATCGGTCATGTGACGGCACTCGAAAAATAGGGGCAGAACGGTGCTTTACCGGTCGGAGCCCTATTTAAAGGTGGAGAACGAGGCGCGCAGGGATAGATAGTTAGTGAGCCGACCGTTGAGCGACATTCATTAAACTGTCACGCAACTGTGGCAGCGCGCTTGAACAAACTTCATCAGACTCGCGCTCTACTGGGGTTCTGTGTTTCGGTGTTTTTCATGCGCGTGTTGCTGTTACTGGCCGCTCTACTGTTCGGCCTGCCGTCTTTTGCGGCGTCTCGATGTGATGTCAATGTCCCGACCCAAACGGTCGATCTGGCTCAGGTGAGCATCGCCTACCAGAGCATCGGCCGTGCGTCCGATCCGGCCTTGTTGCTGGTGATGGGCCTGGGCGGGCAACTGATCCACTGGCCTGACGAGGTTGTCGTCGCCCTGTGCCAGCAAGGTTTCCGGGTGATCCGCTACGACAATCGCGATGTCGGCCTGTCCACCTGGCGCCAGGCTCCGGCCAGCGCCAACCTGACGTTTGAAGTGTTGCGCTACAAACTCGGCCTGCCCGTGGCGGCGCCGTATACGCTGACCGACATGGCCGATGACGCCCTGGGCTTGATGGATGCGTTGCAGGTCCGGCAATTCCACGTGCTCGGGGCGAGCATGGGCGGCATGATTGCCCAGCACCTGGCCGCGATGGCGCCGCAGCGGGTGGAAAGCCTGACGCTGATCATGACCAGCTCCGGCGCCGAAGGCCTGCCGGCGCCGAATGCGGCGCTGGTGCAATTGTTGTCGCGGCGCAGCGCACCCAATCGCGCAGTGGCCCTGGAGCAACAGGCCGATTTGCTGGCCGCGCTGGGCAGCCCGTATGTCAAGGATGACCGCCAGGTGTTGCTGCATCAGGCCGCGCTGTCCTACGACCGCGCCTTCAACCCCGAGGGCGTGAAACGCCAGATCATGGCGATCCTCGCCGAACCGAGCCGCGTGCCGTTGCTCAACCAATTGCGCGTGCCGACCCTGGTGGTGCATGGCACCGCCGATCCGTTGTTGCCGGTGATGCACGGCGTACACCTGGCCGCGCATATCCAGGGGAGCCAGTTGAAGCTGATTCCGGGCCTGGCCCATCGTTTCCAGGAAGCGTTCAAGGCGCCGTTGCTGGCGGCGGTGCTGCCGTACCTGCAAGCCCATCGTGAAGACGCCGTCCATTGGGCGCAGATCGAGCCGCCGGTCTCGGCGAAGGTGTTGTGACATTGGTGTATCGTGCAGCTTTTGCGGCGCATTAATGCCAGCGAGGTTGCCTACCATGAGTACTGCCCTGAAAATCGATTTCGTCAGCGATGTGTCCTGCCCCTGGTGCGTCATCGGCCTGCGCGGCCTGACCGAAGCCCTCGACCAACTTGGCAGCGAGGTGCAGGCCGAGATCCACTTCCAGCCGTTCGAACTGAACCCTGGCATGCCCGCCGAGGGCCAGAACATCGTCGAGCACATCACCGAGAAATACGGCTCCAGCGCCGAAGAGTCCCAGGCCACCCGTGCGCGCATCCGCGACATGGGCGCCGAGTTGGGCTTTGCATTCCGCACCGATGGCCAGAGCCGCATCTACAACACCTTCGATGCCCATCGCCTGCTGCATTGGGCCGGGTTGGAAGGCTTGCAGTACAACCTCAAGGAAGCGCTGTTCAAAGCCTATTTCAGCGATGGCCAGGACCCGTCCGATCACGCGACGCTGGTGCGTATCGCCGAGAGCGTCGGCCTGGACCCGCAACGCGCCGCGGCGATTCTCGCCAGCGATGAATACGTCGCCGAGGTGCGCGAGCAGGAACAACTGTGGGTGTCCCGTGGCGTGACGTCGGTGCCGACCATCGTGTTCAACGGGCAGTACGCGGTCAGCGGTGGCCAGCCGGTCGAAACGTTTGTCGGGGCGATTCGCCAGATCATCCGCGAATCCCGATCCTGACGCTGGTCCCATGTGGGAGGGGCTCATTGTCCTCAAGAGAGTCCCTGGCCCGTCCCTTGCATTGACCCCCTAAAGCCCATCCGCAATCCGGTTGGGCGCTGCCATTGGGGGTGAAACATTACCTTGAATATTCTTGACCTCGACCACAGCCTTACGGGCCAGGCGCCGATTGCCCGGCGTTTGGCCAGTGGTCATGCCACCCGTCTCGACTTGCTGGACCTGGGCCCGAAACTGCGTCTGTGGTCCACCGAAAAAACCTGGAAGCGCTTCACCGAACGACTGGCGGCACGGCCCCGGCCCACGGACGCGCGGCCGGAAATCCTGTTTGTCGGCTCCGGCGACTATCACCACCTGACGCCGGCATTTCTGGCCGACCTGAAAGAACCGATCAGCCTGATCCACTTCGACAACCACCCCGACTGGGTCCGCTTTGCACCCAAGCGCCACTGCGGGTCGTGGGTCAACCGCGCGCTGAAGATGCCGGCGATCAAGCGCATCGTCACCCTCGGCCCGTGCAGCGATGACCTGCATAACCCGCAGCTGCGCGGCGGCAACCTCGGCGCCCTCACGCGCGGGCAATTGCAGCTGTTCCCATGGCAGCACCCGCCGTCGAAAGTCTGGGGGCGGGTCGGCGATGGCGCCGGCCACCAGCAGCAGGAAAACTACCTGTACTGGCGCAACCTGGCGGAGCTGGACTGGGCCGCATTCCTTGAGCAAATGATCAGCAGCCTGCCCACCGAAGCCATCTGGATCACCATCGACAAAGACGTACTGGCCAGCGAAGACGCGGCCACCAACTGGGACCAGGGCGGCATGCGCCTGAGCCATCTGCTCCAGGCCCTGCGGGCCCTGGCGGCGCGCAAACGGATCATCGGCATCGACGTGTGCGGCGAGTTCGCCAAGCCCGTGTTCAGTAACGCCTTCAAGCGTTGGGAGGCCAAGTCCGACCAGCCGCCGGCCGAGCGCTGGAGCGCCGAGGACCTGCAGCGCAATGCCGCGACCAACGAAGCCCTGATCAATCTGTTTGAGGAGCTGTTCCCGTGACTTTGACCGTGGTGTTGCTGGTGGCCTTTTCCATCGTGCTCGATGTGGTCGGCCAGTTGTTTTTCAAGATGGGCCTGGACCGTTTGCCGGAGTTGGAGGGCGGCTTTCGCCTGAACGCGTTCTGGGGCCAGGTGTTCAATGCGCCGTTGTTGTGGGCGGGGCTCGGGGCCTACGCCATCGAGTTTTTCGTCTGGCTTGAAGCCTTGTCCCGCGCGCCGTTGAGCCTGTTGTTTCCGGCGGCGGCGCTGGCTTACTGCGGGGTGGTGCTGGCGGGCAAGCTGGTGCTGGGGGAAACCGTCAGCCGCCGGCGCTGGATGGGCACGCTGGTGATTACTTTTGGCGTGATGTTAGTCGCGATTGCAGGGGGTCAGGCATGAGTACGCAAAATATCGATCAGGGCTGGTTGCACGAACGCCTCGGCACCGTGGTGCTGTGGGCGTTGCTGATATGCACCGAGAGCGCCGGGCAGCTGTTTACCAAGGTCGCCGGGGACCAACTGGGGCAGATGGATTTCAACTGGCAGTGGTTGTCCGAAGTGGCGCGCAACCCGGGGATTCTGGCGGCGATCGCCAGTTACATCGGCGCGTTTTTCGTGTGGATGCTGATCCTGCGGCGCAGCAGCCTGTCGCTGGCGTTTCCGCTGAGTTCGCTGGTGTTTGTGGTGGTGTTGCTCGGTTCGTGGCTGGGGCTGGGGGAACATATCAGCCTGCTGCACTGGGTGGGCGTTGCGGTGATTATCGGCGGGATCGCGTTGCTGGCCGAAGGCGAGGAAAACTGAAAGTATCGCGATGAAATACATGGCTCCATGTGGGAGGGGGCTTGCCCCCGATAGCGGTAGATCAGTCCCGTATGTATTGGCTGACCCTGCGCTATCGGGGGCAAGCCCCCTCCCACATTTTTATCGATGTGCATCAGTCGAACTTGTAGCTGATCGCCGTCTGCACCTGGCTCTGGTTCACTTCGCCGGCCTGCTTGACGATGCTGCTGTTCGCCGCCGAACCCACCAGGCGGACCCAGCTGGCACTGGTCAACAGCGACCATTTCGTCGCCAGGGGAAACTCGAAGCTCTGGGTGAACGTCACGTTCTGGAAGCCGCCGCTGGCGTTGTAGGGGCGGAAACCCGAGGCGGCGGCTTCGCTATCGCTTACGCCGAAAAACGTGTTGGTCTGGCGTCGGTCGGCAAAATGCGCCATCAGGTCGCTGCTGCCGATGATCCCGCCGACCAGCGGATAGCCCAGCTCGCCGCCGACCTTGCCGAGCACGCCGCCCTGACCCTGGGCGCCGCCCACGGCGCGACCCAGTTGGGCGTAGACGCGCCAGAAGTCGGCCGGCGCGTATTCCACGAACCCACCGACTTCGGCCATGCTCGACACTTCGCGCAACCCCGACAAGGCGCCGTTGGACGTGCGGCGCGACGGGTAGTTGATGTACGGGCCGGCGCTGAAACCGTTGGTGTTCAGGGCGCTCCAGGACAGGCCGTCATCGGTGCTCAGGCTGACGTCGCCCCAGTCCAGGTCGAGGTATGGAACGGCCGCGGTTTCATAGCGGGTGCCGGTGGGTTCCTTGGGCTGGTAGCTGATACCCGCGCCTGCTTCACCGGTGATGCCTTCGGCCTGCGCGGCTTGTGAAACGCTCCACAGCCCCAGTAACCCGGCGAATACAGCGGAGGTGATCCTGAACATGGTCACTGTTCCTTGATTGAATATGCGCGCATGAACGCGCAAAGCGCAGCCTTGGCGCAAGCACTCATCTTGTTTGTAGCAAGCTACAAAAATTGTAGCTCCTTCGACACAAAACCGTCTGACATCCGCGCAAACCCCCAGCGCCATTGGGTGCTGGCCAGTTGGCACAGTCCCTGCTCTACACCTTCTGCAAGCGCACAGAGCGCGCTCCTCCTCAAGGTAAACGCAGATGATCCACTGGCATATCGTGTGTGACTTCGACGGGACCATTACCCCCACCGATGTCATCGACAACGTCCTCCAACGCTTCGCCGGCCCCGAGTGGGAAACCATCGAGCAGGAATGGTTGGATGGGCATATCGGTTCACGCGAATGCCTGAGCCGCCAACTCGCGCTGATCAAGGCCACCCCAAGTGAGCTGCTGGCGTATTTCGACAGCGTCGAGATCGACCCGGACTTCCCCGATTTCGTCGATCACGTCATCGGCCTGGGTGCGTCCATCGAAGTGGTCAGCGACGGCATCGAGCAAGGCATCGCGCGGATTCTGTCGCGCAACTACGTGAGCTTGCTGCCGATCCTCGCCAACCGCCTGCGCCAGGTCGACCAGAACAGCTGGCGCATCGACTTCCCGTATGCCAGCGATGCCTGCCGTGCCGCTTCCGGCAACTGCAAGTGCAAATCCACCCCGCGCAACAAGCGCGTGCTGGTGATTGGTGACGGCAAGTCCGACATGTGCGTGGCCTCGACTGCCGACTTCGTTTTCGCCAAGGGCAGCCTTGCCCGGTACTGCGAGGCCAACAACATTCCCCATGCGCGCTTCGACACCTTCGCCGAAGTGAGCGCATTGCTGGCCAAGCTGCCACAGGGCATCGCCGCCAACGCCACGACCTTTGCCCCTACTGACCTCTCTATTGAAAATCAGGAACTCTTCCACCATGTCTGATATCCGCATCGCGAGCGCCGAAGACCAGATTCTTCTGGATAAAGAAGCCAAATACTGCTCTTACGGCGACACCGTTCACTACATCGAGCCACCGCGCATTTTCAGCCGTTGCGAAGGCTCCTACGTGTGGGACACCGAAGATCAGGCCTACCTCGACCTGCAAATGTGGTACTCGGCGGTCAACTTCGGCTATGCCAACCCGCGCTTGAACAATGCGCTGAAACAGCAGATCGACACCCTGCCGCAAATCGCCAGCCAGTACCTGCACAAAGGCAAGATCGAGCTGTCGGAAATGATCGCGGTCGACGCCAAGAAGAAGTTCGGCCTCGACGGTCGCGTCCACTTCAACGTCGGCGGTTCGCAGTCCATCGAAGACTCCCTGAAAGTGGTGCGTAACGCTACCAACGGCAAGAGCCTGATGTTCGCCTTCGAAGGCGGCTACCACGGCCGCACCCTCGGCGCGTCGTCGATCACCTCCAGCTACCGCTACCGTCGTCGCTACGGCCACTTCGGCGAGCGTGCGCAGTTCATCCCGTTCCCGTACCACTTCCGCGGCCCTAAAGGCATGACCAAGGAAGAATACGGCAGCCACTGTGTGCAGCAATTCGCCCGCCTGTTCGAGACCGAATACAACGGCGTGTGGGACCCGAAAGTCGGCCAGAGTGAATACGCCGCGTTCTACGTCGAGCCGATCCAGGGCACCGGCGGCTACGTGATCCCGCCGATGAACTTCTACCGCGAGCTCAAGCAGGTGCTGGACCAGCACGGCATCCTGATGGTGTCCGACGAAATCCAGATGGGCTTCTACCGCACCGGCAAGTTGTGGTCGATCGAACACTTCGACGTACAACCCGACGTGATCGTGTTCGGCAAGGCGCTGACCAACGGCCTCAACCCGCTGGGCGGCATCTGGGCCCGTGAAGAACTGATCAACCCGAAGATCTTCCCGCCAGGTTCGACCCACTCCACCTTCGCCTCCAACCCGTTGGGCACGGCGGTAGGCCTGGAAATGTTCAAGATGACCAACGAAGTCGATTACGGCGCGATGGTCATGGCCAAGGGCAAGTTCTTCCTGGAAGGCTTGCAGGACTTGCAGAAACGCTTCCCGATCATCGGCGACGTCGACGGCCTGGGCCTGGCCCTGCGCTGCGAAATCTGCGGCCCGGATGGTTTCACGCCGGACAAGGCGACCCTGGACTACATGGTCGAAGAAGGCATGAAAGGCGACATGGTGGTGGACGGACGCAAACTCGGCCTGATCCTCGACGTGGGCGGCTACTACAAGAACGTGATCACCCTGGCACCGTCCCTGGAAATCAGCTACCCGGAAATCGAACTGGGCCTGAAGCTGCTCGAGCAACTGCTGGTGCGAGCGACTAAACGGTGAGCAACGTCGGGATCGACCTCGGTGAGGGTGATGCCGGCTTCGTTCTCGGTGAAGGGCCGGTCGGCATCCTGTTGATCCACGGCCTGACAGGCACGCCGACGGAACTGCGCCAGGTCGCCAAGGGCCTGGCCAAGGTGGGTAATTGCACGGTGTACGTGCCCACCCTGGCCGGGCACTGCGGCGACAACAGCGACCTGCAGGCCACCGGCTGGTTGGACTGGTACGAAGGGTTGCGCCGAACCTTCGCCCAGGTCCGCCAGCGCCATGAACAGGTGTTTGTCGGCGGTCTGTCGATGGGCGCGGTGATGTCGATGTACCTGGCCTCGGAGCATCCGGGCCAGGTCGCCGGGCTGCTGATGTATTCGACCACCTTGAAGTACGACGGCTGGAGCATCAACAAGCTGGCGTTCCTTACGCCGTTGCTGATGAAAATTCCGTTCGGCGTGCATATCTGTCGCTTTGAAGAGAAGCCGCCCTACGGCATCAAGAACGAACGCCTACGGGCGATCGTCGAGCGGCAGATGAAGGAAGGGGAGAGCAGCGAGGCTGGCCTGCTGACCATGGAGGGCATCACGGTGCGCGAGTTGCACCGGATGAACGCCGTGGTCAAGAAGCGCATGCCTCAGGTCAAGGTGCCGGCCCTGGTGCTGCATTCGATCGAGGATGACATCACCAGCCGCTGGAACGCCGATTACGTGGAACGTCACCTCGGCGGGCCGGTGACCAAGATCCTGCTGGACAACTGCTACCACATGATCACCGTCGACCTGCAATACCGCCGGGTGATCGAGTTGAGTGCGGAGTTTGTCGAGCTGCACACCGCTTCCGTGGACGCCGGTGCATTGTGGCAAGGGCGCTTGCCCGCGTCAGGCAGCGAAGCGAGCCTGGAACCTGCCACCTCGTTCTAGTTGTAAGGAGCGCGTGTCATTGAGGGGGCTGCTGCGCAGTCCAGCGGGAGTACGCTCCCTCGCTACAAAGGATTCGATGTGATAACCACCCAAGCCTTCCCGACCATCCGGGCCATCCGGCGCAGTGCCTGGAACGACTGTTTTCCCGGCGCGCTGGAGGACTGGGACTACTACGTTGCCGTGGAAAACGCCGCGATCGACGATTTTCAATGGCGCTACCTGGCGGTATTTGAAGACGGCGCGCTGGTGGCCGTGGCGGCCGCGTTCATCACCCATTACCGCCTCGATACCACGGTGTCGGGCGTCGGCAAGCGCTTGACCTCGCGGCTGGAGCGGCTGTGGCCGGGTGTTTTGCAAGTGGGGCTGTACGCCATCGGTTCGCCGGTGGCCGAGCGTTGTGACGCTGGGTTTGCCAGTGGCGTGCCTGAGGTTCGGCGCGCGCTGTTACTCAAGCACCTGCTGCTGGCGGCACGCCAGGACGCCGATGAGTTCGGCATCGGCCTGGTGGCGGTCAAGGATGCCCCGACGCAGGACCCGCACTGGGCCGACAGTTGCCGCGCGGCTGGCTTTCAAAGCATGCCGAGCTTGCCCACGGGCTTATTGCCGCTGCCTTACGGCTCGGTGGACGCTTACCTGGGCTCGCTGGGCAAATCCACGCGCAAGGACTTGCGGCGCAAACTGCGCGCGCCAGGCCCAAGGGTGGAGTGGCGGCGCAACATCGACGATGTGCTGCCCGAGGTCATGCGCCTGTACGAAGCCACGCTGACCCGTGCCGAGCTGCAGTTCGAACGCTTGCCCGCGAGTTATTTCACCGGCGTGCTCGAACGCCTTGAACAACGCGCGGTCTGTGTTCTTTACTGGGTCGACGAGCACTTGGTGGCGTTCAACCTGATGCTGGTGGACGAGCATCGGCTGGTCGACAAGTTCTTCGGGCACGACGTGGAGTTTACCCGTGACTACAACCTCTACTTCCGTAGTTGGTTGACCAATGTCGACTACTGTATCCAACACAATATTGCGTTGTATGAGTGTGGCCAGGCCGGATATGCCAGTAAGCTGCGGCTGGGGTGCGAGTTCCAGGGCAACAGCCTGTTCTTCCGCCACCGTAACCGGCTGGTCAACGGCCTGCTCAGACTCGTGAAAATGTTTCTTCGACCGGATCGTTCCGACCCTGCCATGGCTGCTGCGATAAGCGAAACCTGATGATCACCAAGACCCGCCAGAAAGCCCGCCCCTTTGCCATTTCGCGCTGGAGCGTCCAGCGCAAGTTGGTGCTGGCGTTCTGGCTGGTCAGTGTGATTCCGACCATGATCGCGGCCGAGCTGGCCGCCACCACGCTGTCGCAGATTTTCGACAGCAACGTGCGGATCTGGCTGCAGGAATCGACCAAGATCGTCAAGGACGAGATCGGCGACATCCTGCATGACAACGCGCGCATGGCGAAATTGTTCCTGCGCTACGCCAGCCCGCCCTCCAGCCGGGAGGCGGCCAAGCACGACAGGCTCGCCGCCGATATCGCCGAAGCCACGGACATCGACGTGGTGGCCCTGATTCGCAGCAGTGACCACCGGGTGGTGTTCAGCACCGCGCCCAATGACATCGTCAAGCAGATCAACCTGACCAGCAACGCCGCATTGCAGACCGTGCAAGTGGCGGGGGTGAATACCGGCATCGTGGTCTCGACTTTCGAGACCAGCCAGGACGGCGTTGACTACGTGCTGCTGGTGGCCACCTACCTGGACAGCAGTTTCCTCACCAGCGTAGCCGACGTACATTCCCTCGACCTGCGCCTGTACCTGGCCAACCCCGGCGGTTTCTCGGAAATTTTCTCGACCCAGCGCTTCATGGATCACCCCTCGCACATCCCGAAAGGCGTCGAAGCCGAGATGCGCAGCAGCAAGCAACCCAGCGAACAGTTCACCAACAAATACAGCGGTTTGTACTGGCCGATCTTCAACGATGCCGGCGAGCTGCAAGGCGTGATCTTCAGCGGCCTGCTGCGCCATACCAGCCTGGTCGGGCTGGTGAACCAGAGCAACCTGTTCGTGCTGATTTTCCTGCTCAGCTCGGCACTGTCCCTGGCGGCGGGGCTGCTGGTGTCGCGGCGCTTGACCCAACCGTTGCGCGATCTGTCCCAGGGCGTGAGCGCCGTGATCTCGGGCAATTATGCCCACCGTGTGGTGGTCAGCGGCGGCGATGAGCTGGCGCAATTGAGCAGCACCTTCAACCATATGACCGAACGGCTGGGGGAGTTGCATCACCTCGAAGCCCAACTGCGTCGGCGCGACCGCCTGCATGCCCTGGGCGAAGTCGCCATGGGCCTGGCCCACGAAATCCGTAACCCGCTGGGGATCATCAAGACCGCCACGCAACTGCTGCACCGTCGCACCGACTTGCCGGAAGCCGACAAGCGCCACCTGGAATATGTGATCAGCGAAGTCAGCCGGATCAACGACCTGATCACCGAGTTTCTCGATTTCGCCAAACCCAACGCGCCGCTGCGCGTATTGCAACCGGCGCGCGCGCTGGTGGAGGAGATCCTCGGCTTCTGCAGCCCGGAACTGGCCAGCCACAAAATCGACGCCCACATCGACGACCAGGCGCCCGGCGCGACCATCTATGCCGACGCCAAGCAGCTCAAACAGGCCTGCCTCAACCTGATTCTCAACGCTATCGATGCAATGCCCGAAGGTGGCCGCCTGACCCTGGGCATTCGTTCGATGGGCGACAACACGGTCATCAGCGTCGCCGACACCGGCCAGGGTATCCCGGCGGATATGATCGAGCGCATCTTCACCCCGTTCGTCACCACCAAGGCTTCCGGCACCGGCCTGGGCCTGGCCAAAGTCTATTCGATCATGGAAAGTCACGACGGCAGCATCGAATGCATCAGCGAGAATGATGCCGGCGCTACGTTCAGCCTGTACATTCCGGCAACCGGCGAAGACGACGAGGACACTCATGACGCATAACATATTGGTGGTCGACGACGAGCCCAAGCTCTGTGACCTGTTGTCGTCGGCCCTCAGCCAGAATGGCATCCAGGTGTTCACGGCGGGTAACGGCCTGCACGCGCTCAAAGTGCTGGAGCAGGAAGACATCGACCTGGTGATCAGCGACTGGCGCATGCCGGGCATGGACGGTCCGGCGCTGCTGGCCGAGATCAAGGCGCGCTATTCCCAGGTGCCGGTGATCGTGATGACCGCCTACAGCACGGTGAAAAACGCCGTACAGTCGATGCGCAACGGTGCGTATGACTACATTGCCAAGCCGTTCGATATCGACGAGCTGGACATCACCGTGGCCAAGGCCCTGCAGTTTCGCGACATCATGCGCGACAACGCCCGCATGCGCGCCGAGCTGGACGAGCAGGCGCAGTTCGACAGCCTGGTGGGCGACAGCCCGGCGTTTCGCAAGGTGTTGCAGGCAGTGGATTCGGTGCGCGACAGCAGCGCAACGATCCTGCTGACCGGCGAAAGCGGCACCGGCAAGGAAATGGTCGCCCGCGCCATCCACAAGCACGGCAGCCGGGCCGACAAACCGTTCGTCGCGGTCAATTGCGCGGCGATTCCCGAAGGGCTGCTGGAAAGCGAAATGTTCGGCCATCGCAAGGGCGCCTTCACCGGTGCCGTGGCCGACCGGGTCGGGCGTTTTATGCAGGCTGACAAGGGCACGCTGTTTCTCGATGAAGTGGGCGACATGCCGCTGGCGCTGCAGGCCAAGATTCTGCGCGCCTTGCAGGAGCGGGTGATCGAGCCGGTGGGCGACCCCCGCGAGCGCAAGGTGGACGTGCGCGTGATCGCCGCCACCAACAAGAACCTGTTGGAGGCGGTGGCCAACAAGGAGTTTCGCGAGGACTTGTATTACCGCCTCAACGTGTTCCCGATCCCGCTGCCGCCCTTGCGCGAGCGCGTGGAAGACATCGCGCCCCTGGCCCGGCACTTCGCCCAGACCTTGAGCGTCACCGCTGGTAAACGCATCACCGGTTTCAGCCCCGAGGCCTTGCAGGCCATGACGGCGTATCACTGGCCGGGCAATATCCGCGAGCTGCAGAACTGCGTGGAACGCGCGACTATCGTGGCGTCATCGCCGGTGATTGAAGATATCGACTTGCCGGGTTATCTGTTCGCGTCCAAGCCCAGCGAGGGCGGCGTGACGGCGATCCTCAGCGACGGACCGGGCATTCCCCAGGACCTGGATGCGGCGCTGGCGGAGGTGGAGAAAGCCTACATCCAGGCGGCATTGCACGAGAGCAATGGCGTACAGGCGGCCGCGGCGGCGAAGATCGGGATTTCCGAGCGCAGCTTCTGGTATCGCCTGAAGAAGCTGGGGATTCAGGTCGACAAAATAGTCCGCTGAGTTGCCTGGCACAGCACTGTTCTAAATGTGGGAGGGGGCTTGCCCCCGATAGCAGTGGGTCAGACAGCCTATGTGTATCTGATCCACCGCCATCGGGGGCAAGCTCCCTCCCACATTTGGATTGTGGTGTGTCAGGTCTGCAGGCGTACCCAGACGCTGACCAGAACAGTCGCTGCCATCAACCACGCTAGCGCTGCTACGGCTAAAGAGGCTTCCAGGCGCAGGCGATCGACCAGCACGTAGAGCGTCGCCAGGTACACAAAGTACGGAATGATCGACCACATCCCGAACAGGATGGTGGTCTTCAAATCGTCCACCGAACGGCCTTTGCCGACGATGTAATGGGCGATCAGCGCAAAGGTCGGGAACAGCGGCACCAACCCGGCGATGTAGTAATTCCGGGTCTTGGCCAACGCGGCCAGTATCAGCACCACCGCCGCGCCCAGGGCGGCCTTCAATATCAGATCCACACGCGGTTCCTCAGTGGCTCAAACCGTATTTCTTGACCTTGTCGAACAGGGTGGTCTTGGCCATTCCCAGTTCCTGGCTGGCCTGGGTCAGGTTGCCGCCGCTGCGTTGCAGGGCGTCGTTGAGCAGGTTGCGTTCGAAGGCTTCCACCGCTTCGGTGAAGGCCAGGCCCTGGCTGCCGCTGCTGGCGCCGCTTTTCTTGAAGGCGGGCAGGCCCAGGGCGAAGCGCTCGGCGACGTTGCGCAGTTCACGCACGTTGCCCGGCCAGTCGTGGCTCATCAGGTTGGATAGGGTCTGGTTGTCGAGGTCCGGCACGCTACGGTCGAAGCGCAGGGATGATTGCTGCAGGAAGTGTTCGAACAGTTGCAGGATGTCTTCGCGGCGTTCGCGCAAAGGCGGCAGTTCCAGGGTCACGACGTTGAGGCGGTAGTACAGGTCGCTACGGAACTGGCTGGCGCGGCTCAATTCGTCGAGGTCGGACTTGGTGGCAGCGATCACCCGGCAATCCACCGCCACGCTCTGGTTCGAACCCAGGCGTTCGAGGGTGCGTTCCTGCAACACGCGCAGCAGCTTGATCTGCAGGTTGATCGGCATGCTTTCCACTTCATCGAGAAACAGCGTGCCTTCGTGGGCGTGCTCGATCTTGCCGATCCGACGTTTGCCGGCGCCGGTAAAGGCGTTGGCTTCGTGGCCGAAAATCTCGCTTTCGAACAGGTTCTCCGGCAGGCCGCCGCAGTTCAGCGCGACGAATGGGTGGGCGTGGCGTCGGCTGAAATCATGCAGGCACCGCGCGACCAGTTCCTTGCCGGTGCCGGTCTCGCCTTCGATCAGCACGTTGGCCGAGGTATCCGCGACGTTGGCGATCAATTCGCGCAGGTTCTGCATTGCCGGCGAGCGGCCGATGATGCGTCCTTCCAGGGAGTCGCGCTCGGCCAACTGGCGGCGCAGGGCCCAGACTTCCCGTGCCAGCCCGCGCTGTTCCAGGGCGCGGCGCGCGACGTCGACCAGGCGCTCGGGAGAGAAGGGTTTTTCCATGAAGTCATAGGCGCCGTTGCGCATGGCGCCGACCGCCATGGAAATATCGCCGTGCCCGGTAATCAATACCACCGGCAGGCTTTTATCCAGGGCCTTGAGGCGGGTGAGCAGTTCCAGGCCGTCGATACCCGGCAGGCGGATATCGCTGATGACGATGCCGGCAAAGTTCTCGCCGATGCGCTTGAGCGCCTCTTCGGCACTGCCCACGCCGACGCTGGGGATGTCTTCCAGTGCCAGGGCTTGCTGGCAGCCGAGCAGCACGTGGGGGTCGTCTTCGACGATCAGGACGGTGAGGTCAGGGTTTTTTTCTACGTTCATGACGACTCGGCTGTTTGAGCGCCCACCAGCGGCAGGCTCAGGACAAAGGCAGTACCACCACCGACGGGATGCTCCACGGCGAGGTTGCCGCCGGTGGCCGCGGCCAGGCTGGCGGACAACGTAAGGCCAAGGCCCAGGCCTTGCTCGCCGGGTTTGGTGGTGAAGAACGGTTCGAACAGATGCTTGCGCGCCTCGGGGTCGATGCCATGGCCGTTGTCGCGCACCTGCAGGCGGTATTTGCCGTCGGCTTCATGGCCTTCCAGCCACAGTTCCGGCGCCGGTTGTGCTTGCATGGCATCGAGGGCGTTGCCGATCAGGTTGACCAGGATCTGCTCCAGGCGCGTCTGGTCGATCTGCAATTGGGCCGGGGCAAAGTCGCGGTGCAGCGTCAGCGGCAGGCTGTCGAGACGCGCGCCGAGCACTTGGAACGCGGCATCCACGGCCTTGCCCAGGTTGGCTTCGCCCTGGTCGTCGCCGCGCCGCGCGAAGGAGCGCAGGCTGGCGGTGATGCGGCCCATGCGGTCGATCAATTCGTTGATGGTCTTGAGGTTGGCGCTGGCGGTATCCAGCGCGCCGCGTTCGAGGAAGCGCACGGTATTGCCGGACAAGGTGCGCAGCGCGGCGAGGGGTTGGTTCAATTCGTGGGCGATGCTGGTGGACATCTGGCCGATGGCCGCCAGTTTGCCCGCCTGCACCAGCTCATCCTGGGCGCGGCGCAGGGTTTCCTCGGCCTGGCGGCGTTCGCGAATCTGCCCCTTGAGGCGCTCGTTGCTCGCGCGCAGGTCGGCGGTGCGTTCGGCAATCCGGCGTTCCAGCTGGCTGTTGGCTTCCTGCAAGGCTTCCCGGGCGGCGAGGCGGGTGGCGATGACTTTGCGTCGTTCGTTCCAGGCAATCAGCAGGAGCGCCACCAGGCCAAAGGCGACGGCCACCAGGATGCCCTGGTTGATCGCTGCACGGCGCAGGTCGTTGAGCGGGGTGAGCAGGGTGAAATTCCACGGCGTGTCGCTCAGCGGCCGAGTCTGGGCCAGGTAGCTGACTTCGTGCTCATCGGCCACCACTTCACTGTTGGCCGGAAAGGTCAGTTTTTCCGTGCCTTCGTTGAGGCGCTCGCGGGCCAGGGGCTCCAGCTCGTTCAGCGTCGCCCAGTAATATTGCAGGCTGTGCGCCAGGCGGTCCTTGGTCTCATCGCTCAGGGGGCGCACGGCCTTGAGGCGGCGGGCCGGGTCGCTGGAGAGGATGATGATGCCATTCTCGTCGCTGACAAACGCTTCGAGACGCGCGCGTTTCCAGCGTTCCTCCAGCGCTTCGAGGCGGACCTTGACCACAGCGACGCCAATGATCTTGCCGTGCTCTTCCAGGCCGTGGGCCAGGTAGTAGCCGGGTTCGCCATTGGTGCTGCCGATGCCATAGAAACGCCCGGGCTGGCCGCGCACGGCGTTCTGGAAATAGGCGCGGAAGGACAGGTCTTCACCCTGGTAGCTGTCGGCATCGCGCCAGTTGCTGGTGGCCAGTACGCGGCCGGTGGTGTCCATCACATAGATGGCCCGACTGCGGCTGCGCCGGTTCAGGCCTTCGAGGTAGTCGTTGACGGTCTTGCGGGTGTCCTGGTTCGGCTCGGCCAGCAGCGTGGACACGCTGGATTCCAACTCCAGGAGGCTGGGCAGGTACGTGTATTTGCTCAGTTCGCTTTCGACGGTGCGGGCATGCAGCTCCAGCTGGCGTTCGCCGGTATCGCTGAGGGTGCGGATGCCATAGTACTCACTGATCCAGAAGCCGATGTAACCCAGGCCGATCATCAGGGCGATGATCAACGGCGGCAGGAACAGTTGGCGGATCAGACGAGGCTTCACGGCAAGTGATGGCGGCGCGGCGCGATAGAGGTTGGGGTCGCATTTCATCACAGATGCCTTGGGTCAGCTACCGCTCACCCCTTCCTGTAGGAGCGAGCTTGCTCGCGAAAAAACCAAGGGCACCGCGTTCATCCAGGATGTGCGCTTCATCGTTGCCGTTTTTCGCGAGCAAGCTCGCTCCTACAGGAGGAGCAAGCTGTGGCTTTTTTAGTGCTGCAGGATTTTCTCGAGGAAGTGCTGCGCGCGTTCGGAGCGGGCGCTGATGTCGCCGAAGAACTCTTCTTTCGGGCAGTCTTCGATGATCTTGCCGGCGTCCATGAAGATCACGCGGTCGGCCACTTTGCGGGCGAAGCCCATTTCGTGGGTCACGCACATCATGGTCATGCCTTCCTGGGCCAGTTGCACCATCACGTCCAGCACTTCGTTGACCATTTCCGGGTCGAGGGCCGAGGTCGGTTCGTCGAACAGCATGACGATCGGGTCCATGGCGAGGGCGCGGGCAATCGCCACACGTTGCTGCTGGCCACCGGAAAGCTGGCCAGGGTGCTTGTGGGCGTGCGCCGACAGCCCGACGCGATCAAGCAGTTGCAGGCCCTTCTTGGTGGCTTCTTCCTTGCTGCGGCCGAGCACCTTGATCTGCGCGATGGTCAGGTTTTCGGTGATGGTCAGGTGCGGGAACAGCTCGAAGTGCTGGAACACCATGCCGACGCGCGAGCGCAGTTTCGGCAGGTTGGTCTTCGGGTCGGCGATGGACGTGCCGTCGACGATCACGTCGCCTTTCTGGAACGGTTCCAGCGCGTTGACGCACTTGATCAGGGTGGATTTACCCGAGCCGGACGGCCCGCACACCACGATCACTTCGCCTTTTTTAACCTCGGTGCTGCAATCGGTCAGCACCTGGAAGTCGCCATACCACTTGTTGACGTTTTTGATAGAGATCATACGGCAAACCTTTTTTGCAGACGCTTGACCAGCAGCGAGGCGGAAAAGCTGATGATGAAGTAGACGACACCGGCGAAGATCAGGAACTCATTGGAGCGGCCGATGATGTCGCCGTTGGAGCGGGCGGAGTTGAGGAAATCCACCAGGCCCACGGTGTAGACCAGCGAGGTGTCCTGGAACAGGATGATGCTCTGTTGCAGCAGCAACGGGGTCATCTTGCGGAACGCCTGGGGCAGGATGATCAGGCGCATGGTCTGACCGTAAGTCATGCCCATGGCCTGCGCGGCCGCCATCTGGCCCTTGGGGATCGATTGCACGCCGGCTCGCACGATTTCACAGAAGTACGCGGCCTCGAACATCATGAAGGCCACGACGCAGGAGGCGAATGCACCGATCGGCGTGTCTTCGCCGGTGATCCAGCGCAGCACGAAGGGCACCGCCAGGTAGAACCAGGTGATGACCAGCAGCAACGGGATCGAGCGGAAATAGTTCACGTAGGCGCCGGCCAGGCGTGACAGCAACTTGCTGGACGACAGGCGCATCAACGCCAGGATCGTGCCGAGGACAATACCGCCGACCACGCCCATGACCATCAACTGCAAGGTCATGACCATGCCGTTCCACAGGCCGGGGATGGCGGGGATGATGCCGCTGAAATCGAATTCCATTATTTACCCCCCACGGAGATCAGGCCGGGCACCGCGACTTTCTTCTCGACCAGGCGCATCAGCAACATCAGGCTCATGTTCAGGGTGAAGTAGATCAGCGTGGCCAGGGTGAAGGCTTCAAACAGGTTGGCCGAGAATTCGGCGGTCTGCTTGGTTTGCGCCAGCAACTCCATCAGGCCGATCAAGGACGCCACGGAGGAGTTCTTGAACACGTTGAGGAATTCCGAGGTGAGCGGCGGAATGATGATCCGGTAAGCCTGCGGCAGCAGCACGTTCCAGTAGATCTGCGGCAGCTTGAAACCCATGGCGCGGGCGGCGGCTTCCTGGCCACGCGGCAGCGCCTGGATGCCGGTGCGTACCTGCTCGCAGACACGGGCGGCGGTGAACAGGCCCAGGCACACCACAACGCTCAGGTAGGCCGAGGTGGTCGGGTTCAGGTCTTGCTTGTACCAGTCCTGCAGGTTTTGCGGCAGCAGGTCGGGTATCAGGAAGTACCAGATGAACAGCTGCACCAGCAGCGGCACGTTGCGGAACAGTTCCACGTAGCAGGTGGCGATGCCCGATACGATACGGTTTGGCACGGTACGCATGACCCCCAGCATGGAGCCCAGCAGCAAGGCGATGATCCATGCCACGACGGCGATGGCAATGGTCCAGCCCAGGCCGGCGATGTACCAGTCGAGATAAGTCTCGCTGCCAACGCCAGTGGACTTGAAGAACACGCCCCAGTCCCAGTTGTAATTCATTAGGGTCTCCCCTCGAGATCGATCGATGTACAAGCACCCGCTTGGGGAAAATCCGTTCCCGCCTGACGGTGAACGCCAGGCACACACGATCGGCTCGAAAACCGCCCGGTCGAGTGTTCCAAAATATAGCCAGCAGGTAGTAACAGACGCCTGAGGGAGGAGTGGCTCCCTCAGGAGATAAGGTTAGCCAGAAATCAGATTTTTACGTCAGGCGCAGGCTTATCGCTCGGATTGGCGATCAGTTCCTTGACCTTGTCGCTCATCGGGAAGTTCAGGTTCAGGCCTTTTGGTGGGATCGGGCTTTCGAACCACTTGCTATAAATCTTGTTGATTTCACCGGATTTGTAGAGCGCGACGATGGCGTCATCCACGGCTTTCTTGAACGCAGGATCTTCTTTGCGAACCATGCAGGCATAGGCTTCGAAGGACTGCGGAGTACCAGTGATAACCCAGTCATTCGGCTTCTTGGCCTTGGCTTCTTCACCGGCCAGCAGGGCGTCGTCCATCATGAAGGCAACGGCGCGGCCGCTTTCCAGCATCTGGAAGGACTCGCCGTGGTCTTTGGCGGAGATGACGTTCATGCCCATCTGCTTGTCGGCGTTCATCGCCTTGATGATGCGCTCGGACGTGGTGCCGGCGGTGGTCACGACGTTTTTGCCTTTGAGGTCGGCGAAGTCGCTATAGGACGGCTTGCCATCCTTGTCTTTCTTGACCAGCAGGCGGGTGCCGATTTCGAAGATATTGGTGGTGAACGCCACTTGCTGGGCGCGCTCGGCGTTGTTGGTGGTGGAACCGCACTCGATGTCCACGGTGCCGTTCTGCACCAGCGGGATACGGGTCTGGGAAGTGACCAGGTTGTACTTGGCCTGCAGTTGGGGCTTGTTCAGGTCTTTTTTCAGGGCTTCGACGATAGCCAGCTGAATGTCGTGGGAGTAGCCCACCGGTTTACCCGAACCATCCGCGATGTAGGAAAACGGAATGGAGCTGTCGCGGTGCCCAAGGGTGATGGTGCCCGAGTCGTTGATTTTTTTCAGCGTGCCGGTGAGTTCGGCGGCGAAAACTGGAGTGCTGATCAGAGCGGCAGCGATAGCTGCGCCCAAAATATGGGGAACGATGCGCATCAATACTTCCTCGACATTTGTTTTTTTTATGAAGCCGGTTAAGCGGCTCTCTTATACAGCGAATGCCCGTGACGGCTCCAGAGGCATCTCAGGCAATCGTCCTGAAGTGTAGAGCATGAGTCGTGCCAGTCCACGAGTAAAAGGTTAACTATATGATTTATATAGGAATTAACTTTTTATGAGCGAGGATTTATAACGGCCAGGTCCGGCAAACCGAATCGCGCAGGGGAATGGTGTTCGGAAAACCGAATGGCTGAACCGATATGAAAAAGCCCCTGGGCCTTGCGGCGCAGGGGCTTTTGTACGAGCAGTCTGTCAGGCCGCCTGGATCTTGCTGCGGTTATGCTCAACCTTGGACAGATAACGCCGCACATTGGCCTGTTCTTCCGGGGTGGTGAACAGGCCAAGCTTGGTACGGCGCCACAGCACGTCCTCGGGTTGGGTCGCCCATTCTTCGGCGCACAGGTAGTCGACTTCGCGGGTATACAGGCCGCCACCGAGGTGGTCGCCGAGGTCGGCCAGCGATTGCACGCCTTCGAGCAGGCGCCAGGTGCGGCTGCCGTAGGTGGTGGACCAGCGCCGCGCGATTTCGCTTGGCACCCAGTCGAACTGGGCACGGATGGCCGCAGCGAGGGCTTCCGGCGTGCTCATGTCTTCGCCGCCCGGCAGGCTGGCGGTGGCGGTCCAGCTTGGGCGCATCTGTGTGAAATAGGGCGCCAGGTGAGCCATCGCCGACTCGGCGAGTTTGCGGTAGGTGGTCAGTTTGCCGCCGAACACCGACAGGATCGGCGCCTCGCCAGTGCCGCCGGAGAGCGACAGGGTGTAGTCGCGGGTGATGGCCGACGGGTTGTCCGACTCATCGTTGCACAGCGGGCGCACGCCGGAGTAGGTGTGGACGATGTCGTCGCGGCTCAGTTGCTTCTTGAAGTGAGCGTTGACCACCTTGAGCATGTAGTCGGTTTCACCTTCGGTGATCGCCACTTTCGCCGGATCGCCGGTGTATTCGCGGTCGGTGGTGCCGATGATGGTCAGGTGGTCCAGGTATGGAATCGTGAACACGATGCGCTGGTCTTCGTTCTGCAGGATGTGCGCGTGGGCGCCTTCGTACAGTTTCGGCACGATCAGGTGGCTGCCCTGGATCAGGCGGATGCCGTAGGGCGAATCCAGCTTCAAGTCTTCCTTGATGAATTTGGCGACCCACGGCCCGGCGGCATTCACCAGCGCCTTGGCGCGGATCGAGAACAGGCTGCCGTCGGCGCGTTCCATGTTCATTTCCCACAGGCCCTTGCTGCGGTATGCGCTGACGCAACGGGTTTGGGTGTGGATGTGTGCGCCTTTTTCACGCGCGGCCATGGCGTTGAGCACCACCAGGCGGGCGTCATCGACCCAGCAGTCGGAATATTCGAAGCCTTTGGTGATTTCGCTTTTCAGCGGGCTGTCGGGGCCGAACTTGAGACTTTTCGAACCGGCGAGTTTTTCGCGCTTGCCCAGGTGGTCATACAGGAACAGGCCGGCGCGGATCATCCACGCCGGACGCAGGTGCGGGCGGTGCGGCAACACAAAGCGCATCTGCTTGACGATGTGCGGGGCCTTGGCCAGCAGGACTTCGCGTTCGGCCAGGGCTTCGCGCACCAGGCGGAATTCGTAATGTTCGAGGTAGCGCAGGCCGCCGTGGATCAGCTTGCTGCTGGCGGAAGACGTGTGGCTGGCCAGGTCGTCCTTTTCGCAAAGGAATACCGACAACCCGCGCCCGGCTGCGTCTGCTGCAATGCCGACGCCATTGATCCCGCCACCGATTACGGCAACGTCATAGACTTCGGCAAGCGGTGGAGCAGGCAAGGTGGAAGGGTTCATCGGCTGGCCTCGCGATCTTTTCGTATTGGAAATCGAACATTAATGTTCATTTCCGAAAATGGTAGCTGATAAACGCGCCCACAGCCACCTGACTTCGATTGAAAAAACTCATCGAAGGGCGAGAAAAGGAAAATTTGTGAACATGTGCCTGGGGAAGGCTCAAGGAAATGGGGGCTGGATCAATCGCTATCGGGGGCAAGCCCCCTCCCACACTTTGATGTGTGAACCCATTCAAATGTGGGAGGGGGCTTGCCCCCGATAGCATCAGTGCAGACGCTAGACGACTTCCAGCCGAACCTTATGCTGGTTCAACAACTGCACCAGCGCCAGCACCGGCTGCTGGTCGGTCACCAGGCAGTCCACCAGGCTGATCGGGCCCAGGCGAATCATGGCATTGCGCCCGAATTTGCTCGAGTCAGCCGCCAGGATCACCTTGCGCGCATTGGCGATGATCGCCTGGGAAACCCGCACTTCCTGGTAGTCGAAGTCGAGCAGGCTGCCGTCTTCATCAATACCGCTGATGCCGACCAGGGCGAAATCGACCTTGAACTGGTTGATAAAGTCGACGCTGGCCTGGCCCACCACGCCGCCGTCACGTCGCACACTCCCGCCAGTCAGTAGCACGTCGAAGTCGTCCTTGGCGCTGAGCATGGTGGCGACGTTGAGGTTGTTGGTGATGATTTTCAGGTGATTGTGGTTGAGCAACGCACGGGCGATGGATTCGGTGGTGGTGCCGATGTTGATGAACAGCGAGGCATGGTCGGGGATTTGTGCGGCGATCGCTTCGCCGATGCGCTGTTTCTCGTCGCGCATCTGGTCGGCCCGCATGGCATATGCGGTGTTTTCGACGCTGGAATCATAGGCTGCGCCGCCGTGGTAGCGGCGCAACAGGTTGGCGTCCGCGAGCTGGTTGATATCGCGGCGGATGGTTTGCGGGGTGACAACGAACAACTGCGCCATTTCCTCGATACTGACATAGCCGCGTTCGCGGACCAGTTCGAGGATTTGTTGCTGGCGGGGAGGCAGATTCATTGGGCGTCCTTTGGGCTGCCATACAAAAGTGGCCCATGATGACGCAGGAATCTGCTCCCTGCCAGTTACAACCCTAAGTGGTTCCGGTGAAGGGCTTATTCAGCGCCTTCGTGAGGTTCCCAATCACGGGTGCGGCTCACCGCTTTTTGCCAGCCGGCGTAGAGTTTCTCCTTGGCCGCTTCTTCGAGCTGGGGTTCGAATTCGCGCTCGATCACCGCTTTGCCGCGCAATTCTTCCAGGCTGCCCCAGAAGCCGCAGGCCAGGCCCGCCAGGTAGGCGGCGCCGAGTGCCGTGGTTTCGCGCATTTGCGGGCGTTCGACCTGGGTGCCGAGGATATCGGCCTGGAACTGCATCAGGAAGTTGTTGGCCACCGCGCCGCCGTCCACGCGCAGGGATTTAAGGCGTTCGCCGGAGTCCTGCTGCATCGCGTCCAATACGTCGCGCGTCTGGTAGGCAATCGACTCCAGAGCTGCACGAATAATGTGATCCACGCGCACGCCACGGGTCAGGCCGAACAACGCGCCACGGGCATACGGGTCCCAATACGGCGCGCCCAGGCCGGTGAACGCGGGCACCAGGTACACGCCGTTGCTGTCCTTGACCTTGCCGGCGAAGTATTCGGTGTCGTGGGCGTCGTTGATGATTTTCAGCTCGTCGCGCAGCCACTGTACGGTGGAACCACCGTTGAACACGGCGCCTTCCAGGGCGTAGGCCACTTCGCCACGCGGGCCGCAGGCGATGGTGGTGAGCATGCCGTGCTTGGATTTCACCGCTTTGTCGCCGGTGTTCATCAGCAGGAAGCAACCGGTGCCATAGGTGTTCTTGGCTTGGCCCGGTTCCACGCACATCTGGCCGAACAGCGCGGCCTGCTGGTCACCGGCGATGCCGCCGATGGCAATGCCACTCTTGGTGCGGCCGTAGATTTCCGACGATGATTTCACTTCCGGCAGCATTTCCCGCGGCACATCGAGGATGTCCAGCATCTTCGCGTCCCACTCCAGGGTGTGGATGTTGAAGAGCATGGTGCGCGAGGCGTTGGTGTAGTCGGTGACGTGGGTCTTGCCGCCGGTGAATTTCCAGATCAGCCAGCTGTCGATGGTGCCGAACAGCAGCTCGCCGTTGCGCGCACGTTCGCGGCTGCCTTCGACGTTATCGAGAATCCACTTGAGCTTGGTGCCGGAGAAGTACGGGTCGGTGACCAGGCCGGTGGTGTCGCTGATGTATTGCTCGTGGCCATCACGCTTGAGCTGCTGGCAGATCTCGGTGCTGCGGCGGCACTGCCAAACGATGGCGTTGTAGATCGGGCGGCCGGTGACTTTGTCCCAGACCACGGTGGTTTCGCGCTGGTTGGTGATACCGATGGCGGCGACCTGGTCATGGTGCAGGCCGGCCTGGGCCAGGGCTTCGACCATTACCGCGCTCTGGGTCGCGAAGATTTCCATCGGGTCATGTTCGACCCAGCCCGCTTGCGGGTAATGCTGGGCGAACTCACGTTGGGCGGTGCAGACCACGTTGGCGTCACGATCGAAGATGATCGCCCGGGAACTGGTGGTGCCCTGATCGAGGGCAATGATGTAGTTCTTATTCTGAATGTCGGTCATGTCGATTGCCTTGGACGAGAAATAAGGAAGTGGGTAAGCCGCCTGGGCCACGAAGGGGCAGGGTGGACCAGGCCGGCTATCAGGAAATACGGGTGTTGCCGTTGACGGCGCTGTCTTCGGTTTCGGCGACAGCGGGTGCGGCGCTTGGCAGGTGACGGGCAATCAGCCCGCGATACGCTGCAGCCCCCAGGCATGCACCGACAATCGGTGCGAAAATCGGCACCAGGAAGTAGGGAATATCACGCCCGCCAGTAAAGGCCATTTCACCCCAACCGGCGAAAAAGGTCATCAGCTTGGGCCCGAAATCCCGTGCCGGGTTCATCGCAAAGCCGGTCAGCGGGCCCATCGCGCTGCCAATCACCGCGATCAGCAAGCCGATCAGCAGCGGGGCCAACGGGCCGCGTGGCAGGCCGTTGTTATCGTCGGTCAGGGCCATGATCACGCCCATCAGAATCGCGGTGATGACCATTTCCACCAGGAAGGCCTGGGCCGTGCTCAGCAGTGCATGGGGATAAGTCGAGAATACCGAGGCCAGTTCCAGGCTGGCCTGGGTACCGCGCACCAGATGGTGGGTTTGTTCGTAATCGAAAAACAGGTTGCTGTAGAGCGTGTACACCAGGGCCGCGGAGCAGAAGGCGCCGGCGACTTGGGCGAGGATATAGAAGGGCAGTTTGCGCTTGTCGAAATCGGCAAAGAGACACAGGGCGATGCTGACCGCCGGGTTCAGATGTGCCCCGGAGATGCCCGCGCTCAGGTAGATCGCCATGCTTACGCCGATCCCCCAGATGATACTGATTTCCCATAAGCCAAAGCTGGCACCCGCGACCTTGAGCGCAGCGACACAACCTGTACCGAAGAAGATCAGAAGCGCAGTCCCCAGGAATTCGGCCATGCATTGGCTCGAAAGTGAAGGCTGTTGAAGTGCAGTTGTCATGGAAAACCTCAATTTGTTGTTCTTGTCTGGCGTCTGGCCTCAACGGGCCTTGCGCGATTTTCACCGTGTCGAGGATCCCCATCCCGGGCACGGCTTACTGCTGGAATGCTGCGGATGTATTCGTACAGTATTCGGAAACGAAAAAATATAGACAAGAATGACTGCTGTCAAAGGTCGAAAGTGAACTATCAGTCATTTTCGAACTATAGGTTTGATGAATAATCACGCTCGCCACAGTAAGTATTGCCATGAGTGAGGGGCGTACTAGAGCGTTTTGTGTGGGCTTGGCCTAGAATTGGCCATCCGTTTGCCACGCCTGGAGCGTCCATGACCCCTGCATTGGATTTGTTGAAAAAAGTTCGCGCCGAACATCGCATTCACAGTTATGAACACGATCCCAAAGCTGCATCGTATGGCCTGGAGGCCGCGGAAAAGTTGGGTCTGGACCCGGCGCAGGTGTTCAAGACCTTGCTGGCGAGCAGCGAGAAGGGTGAATTATTGGTGGCGGTGGTGCCGGTCGTCGGAAGTCTGGACTTGAAAGCCCTGGCGCACGCCGCCGGGGTGAAAAAAGTCGAGATGGCCGACCCGGCGGCGGCGCAGCGTTCCACTGGCTATCTGCTGGGTGGGATCAGCCCGCTGGGACAGAAAAAGCGTTTGCGCACCTTTATTGATATTACCGCGCAGCCGTTCCCGACGATTTTTGTCAGCGCCGGGAGACGGGGGCTGGAAGTGGAGTTGTCCGCAGCGGTTCTGGCCGAGCATACCCAGGCCACGTTCGCGCCGATCGGCCGGGCCTGAGTTCGAAGGCTGGAGCGGGTTTCTTCAGTTGGCCGGGCTGTAGCGCCGCACACCCGAATCGGTGTGCGGAATCTGCGCCGCCGTGCTGCCGGAAGCCCGGAACAGCACCAGGTGTTCGACGGCGACGCGGATCCCCACGTCTGCACCGACCTGATGGTCGGCGTGGCTGGGGAAGATCGACTCCAGCTGGGCACCCGTCGGCAGTTGCAGGCGGTACAAGGTCGAGGCGCCGAGGAACGTCTTGCCGACGATCCGCGCTTTCAACGCGCTGTCCGGTGCGTAGACGATGTCGTCCGGGCGCAGCAATACATCCACGGCGCCACCTGACGGCCAGCTATACGCGCGGTTGCCGCGCAGGTCGCCGAGCTCGGTGCTGACCGACTCCGGCGTACACAATTGGCCACGGATGAAATAGCCCTGGCCGACAAAGCTTGCGACGTAGGGTGTGAGCGGTTCGTGATAGAGGTTGTAGGGCGTATCCCACTGCTCCAGGCGACCTTCCTTGAACACACCGACGTGGTCACTCACGGCAAATGCTTCTTCCTGGTCATGGGTCACCAGGATCGCACTGGTGCCACGTGCCTTGAGAATCTCGCGCACCTCATGGCTGAGCTTGCGTCGCAGCTCGCCATCGAGGTTGGAGAAGGGTTCGTCGAGCAGCAACAATTGCGGCTCCGGCGCCAAGGCACGGGCGAGGGCCACGCGTTGTTGCTGACCACCGGACAGCTCGTGGGGGAAACGCTTGCCCAGGTTCTTCAGGTTGACCAGCTCCAGCAATTCGGCGACCACGCGGTCTTTCTGCGGGTGCTTGCGAATGCCAAAGGCGATGTTGTCGGCCACGCTCAGGTGGGGAAACAGCGCGTAGTCCTGGAACACCATGCCGATGCGACGTTTCTCCGGCGCCAGGGTGAACCCTGCACTGGAGATGACTTCGCCGGCCAGGCTGATTTCGCCTTCGTGTACCGGTTCGAACCCTGCGATCGCACGCAGGGTGGTGGTCTTGCCGCACCCCGAGGAGCCGAGCAGGCAACCGATGTCGCCGGCGTTGAGGTGCAGGTTGAGGTTCTGTACCACCCGCTGATCTTGATAGCCGCATGCCAGATTGCGCAGGTTCAGCAGTAATGGCTTGCTCATGCGTGGTGGTACGCCGGTTCGACCAGAAATTCGAGCAGGGCCTTTTGTGCATGCAGACGGTTTTCTGCCTGGTCCCAGGCGACCGAACGCGGGTCGTCGAGCAGATCGAGGCTGATTTCTTCGCCACGGTGGGCAGGCAGGCAGTGCATGAACAGCACGTCCGGCGCGGCCAGGTCGAGCAGGGCGCGGGTGACCTGGAACGGTGCAAACAGCTTCAGGCGCTTGGCGGTTTCGTCTTCCTGGCCCATGGAGGTCCAGACATCGGTGCTTACCAGGTGCGCGCCGACCACCGCGTCTTTTGGATCACGCAGGATCTGCACGCGACCATCGGCTTTGGCCAGGAATTCGGCGGACGGTTCGAAGCCTTCCGGGCAGGCGATGCGCAGGTGGAAGTCGAACTGGATCGCCGCTTCTATATAACTGTTGCACATGTTGTTGCCGTCGCCGATCCAGGCCACGGTCTTGCCCTGGATCGAGCCACGGTGCTCGAGGAAGGTTTGCATGTCGGCCAGCAACTGGCACGGGTGCAGGTCATCGGACAGGCCGTTGATCACCGGTACCCGAGAGTTCGCGGAAAATTCGGTCAGGGTGCTGTGGGCAAAGGTCCGGATCATCACCGCATCGAGCATGCGCGACATGACAATCGCGCAATCGCTGATTGGCTCGCCACGGCCCAACTGGGTGTCACGCGGCGACAGGAAGATGGCCTGGCCACCCAACTGGATCATGCCGGCCTCGAAGGACAAGCGGGTGCGGGTCGACGATTTCTCGAAAATCATCCCGAGTACGCGGTTTTTCAAAGGCTCGAACAGTACGCCGCGGTTACGCAGGTCTTTAAGCTCAATGCCTCGACGGATCACGCTGACCAGCTCTTCGGGCGTGCAATCCATCAGGGAGAGAAAGTGCCTTGCGCTCATCATTAACTACCTTTTTGCAACAGACCGCAGATACTCAAAGCCTTGTTTATTGTGAAAACGGGCGAGACCTGCGGCGAAAGCCGCACGGGGCGACGAAATAGGGGAAGGCGCGATCTTATAATTAAATGTCGCGTCTTACCAATAGGGCTACGGTGTTTAGGGGTGTTCAGACAGGCGCGAGAGCGCTTTTGAAGACGATTTCCTGACAGCAGCAGGTCATTTGTACACTGGCCCTGCGACCTTTTGCAATCCGCGAGGGCGGGGCCAGGCCAGGCTGCGTCGGTTTCAGGGGCACTTCCGCAGGTTTTGAAACATTTTCTCACGCTTGCCCATGGCCTGGCCTGATGCCCTTCGATTCACGCGACGAACGTTGCTGGTGCCCGCCGCAGTCGCGGCCCATAGTCAGGCCAAAGCCCTAATAAAGAGACTGGCCATGACCAAGACTCTCCACCACCGTGCCTGCCATCTGTGCGAAGCCATCTGTGGCCTGACCCTGGAAACCACCCAAGCCGAAGACGGCAGCCTGGCGATCACGTCGATCAAGGGCGACCCACTGGACACCTTCAGTCGCGGGCATATCTGCCCCAAGGCAGTGGCGTTGCAGGATATCCAGAATGACCCGGACCGCCTGCACCAACCCATGTTGCGGGTGGGTAGCGAATGGCAACCGATTGCGTGGGAAGACGCCTTCGCGCTGGTGGCCGAAAAACTGGCGGGCATCCAGGCTCGCTACGGACAGAATTCAGTGGCGGTGTACCAGGGCAATCCCAGCGTGCATAACTACGGGCTGATGACCCACAGCAATTACTTCCTTGGCCTGCTCAAGACACGCAACCGGTTTTCCGCGACGTCGGTCGACCAGTTGCCTCATCACCTCAGCAGCCATCTGATGTACGGCCATGGCCTGTTGTTGCCGATTCCGGATATCGACCACACCGACTTCATGCTGATCCTCGGCGGCAACCCGCTGGCGTCCAACGGCAGCATCATGACCGTGCCCGACGTGGAGAAGCGCCTCAAGGCCATCCAGGCCCGGGGCGGCAAAGTGGTGGTGGTCGACCCGCGGCGCAGCGAGACGGCGGCGATTGCCGATCAGCACCTGTTTGTACGGCCCGGTGGCGACGCCGCGTTGCTGTTCGGACTGCTCAACACGTTGTTTGCCGAAAACCTGACCCGTGCCAGTCACTTGCCAGTCGACGGCCTGGACGACGTGCGCCGCGCAATCGCCGGGTTTACCGCCGAGGCCATGAGCCGCCAGTGCGCGCTGCCTGCCGAGCAGATCCGCCAGCTGGCGCGGGATTTTGCCGCGGCGGACAGGGCCGTGTGTTACGGGCGCATGGGCGTTTCGACCCAGGCATTCGGCACGCTGTGCCATTGGCTGGTACAATTGATCAATCTGGTCACCGGTAACCTGGATCGTCCAGGCGGCGCCTTGTGTACCACGCCAGCGGTGGACCTGGTGGCCTCCACCGCCGGCGGGCATTTCAATCGGTGGCAGAGCCGTGTGTCGGGGCGTCCGGAGTACGGTGGCGAGTTGCCGGTGTCGGCGTTGGCGGAAGAAATGCTCACCGAAGGTGAAGGACAGATCCGCGCCCTGGTCACCGTGGCCGGCAATCCGGTGCTATCGACGCCGAATGGTCGCCAGTTGGAGCAGGCCCTGGATGGGCTGGAATTCATGGTCAGCGTCGATCTCTACATCAACGAGACGACGCGTTATGCCGACCTGATCCTGCCGTCCACCTCGGCGCTGGAAAACGATCACTACGACACCACCTTCAATATGTTCGCGGTGCGCAATGTCAGCCGTTTCAATCGTGCGATCCTGCCCAAGCCTGACGGCGCGCTGCACGACTGGGAGATCTTCGTCGGCCTGGCCAAGGCGTTTGCCGCGCACACCGGGGTTGCGCTCAAGCCGACCCTGCCACCGGCGCAGATGATCGACTTCGGCCTGCGCGCCGGCGTGTATGGCGATGCTTCCAGCCACCAATTGTCGGTGGCAATGCTCGCCGAACACCCCCACGGCGTGGACCTGGGGCCCCTGACGCCCAATCTCGTCGCGCGCCTGAAAACCGCGAATGGCCGGGTACAGGCCGCGCCGGCCGTGATTCTGGCGGACCTCGCGCGCTTCGCGGCGCAACCGCTGCCACCGGCCGACGAATTGCTGTTGATCGGCCGCCGCCATGTGCGCAGCAACAATTCCTGGATGCATAACTATCACCGCCTGGTGAAGGGCAAGCCCCGGCACCAACTGCTCATGCATCCGGAGGATCTGGCCCGCCGCCAATTGAGCGACGGGCAGCGGGTGAAGGTCAGTTCGCGCATCGGCATGATCGAGGTCGAGGTCGCGGCCAGCCTGGACATGATGCCAGGCGTGGTCAGCCTGCCGCATGGTTGGGGCCACGGGCGTCCGGGCGTGCAGATGACGATCGCCAGCCGTCAACCGGGTGCCAGCGCGAACGACCTGACCGACGAGCGGCAGTTGGATGAGTTGTCGGGCAATGCCGCGCTGAACGGCGTGCCGGTCCACGTAGCTGCGGCATAAGGTCTCCGAGCACCACGCTGGGATTTTGCGTTACAATGCGCCACCGTGCCGACCTGTGAGTCGCAAAGTTCCAGCCGAGGTGTTCCATGGATATCATCGAAACGATCAAAGAGCAGATTGCCAACAACACCATTCTGCTTTACATGAAGGGCTCTCCCAATGCCCCGCAGTGCGGCTTCTCCGCGAAAGCGTCCCAAGCCATCATGAAATGTGGCGAGAAATTCGCTTATGTGGATATCCTGCAAAACCCGGAAATTCGCGCGAACCTGCCGAAGTACGCTAACTGGCCAACTTTCCCGCAACTGTGGGTAGCCGGTGAGCTGGTCGGCGGCAGCGACATCATCAGTGAAATGTTCGAGAACGGTGAGTTGCAGACGTTGGTCAAAGACGCAGCGGTAAAAGCGGCAGCCCAGACTGAAGCTTGATTGGCCTGCAACAAAAAGCCCCGCTTCTCATACGAGAGCGGGGCTTTTTTGTACTTCATCTGTAGGAGCGAGCTTGCTCGCGAAGAACGTCAACGATAACGCGGGCCCCCTGATGGAATGCGGGGCCCTTGAGTTTTTCGCGAGCAAACTCGCGCCTACCGTGAATAAGGGTTATTCACCCATCTGCGATTGCAGGTAGTTCTCCAGGCTGACCTTGTCGATCAGGCCCAGTTGGGTTTCCAGCCAGTCGATATGTTCTTCCTGGTCTTCCAGGATATCTTCCAGCAGTTCGCGGCTGCCGAAGTCCTTGGTCACTTCGCAGTGAGCGATGGCGGCCTTGAGCTCGCTGTGGCTCTTGCGTTCGAAGCCCAGGTCGCTGCTGATCATTTCGTGGGTGTGCTCACCGATGTTCAGCTTGCCCAGGTCCTGTACGTTCGGCAGGCCTTCCAGGAACAGGATGCGCTTGATCAGGGCATCGGCGTCCTTCATGGCTTTGATCGATTCCTTGTACTCACGCTTGCCCAGCTTTTCCAGGCCCCAATCGTCATACATGCGCGCATGCAGAAAGTACTGATTGATCGCGACCAGTTCATTGCCAAGGATTTTGTTGAGTTGCTGGATGACTGAGATGTCGCCTTTCATGATTGGGGTCCTGCCCTTTATTCGCGGTATATAAGCAGGAGTCTGCGTGGCGAACCCCTGAGTGTCAAACCTAAGTTATTGAATAATAAATGAAAATTAATCTGAATAAGAATGTTTATGTTCCGCGTCTTGGCCCTAACTAATTGAATTGCGGGCATAAAAAAGCCGGACACTAAGTCCGGCTCTTTAAAATACGTTGATTCAGGCGTGTGTAAATTCTGCTGAATAGGGCAGCGCGACCTGGGCTGTTTGCAGCTGCGTCAGGGTTTCCCGTACCACTTGCTTGGCGAGGCAAGCACATTTGCCACATTGGCTGGCAACGCCGGTCGTTTCACGCACTTCCTTGTAGCTGCAGCAACCTTCGTAGATTGCTTCGCGGATTTGTCCGTCGGTGACGCCAGTGCAGAGGCAGACATACATAAGGGAGAACCATCGCGGGTTTAAGGCTTAAGTGCGATGGATCTTAATGTTAACGAGAATGATTGTCAAAGTAGTTTTGCCGTGCTGGGCCGCGACTTTGCCTGTGCGCTGACGAACGGTTTTTTCAGTGTATGATGGTCGGTCTTCACGAAGCGTGACTGCGTCACAGGCTTGTCGCTTATGCGCGGCAGACTCAAGGCCGGTCCTTTTACTTCAATCGTCACCCCTGCATCAGGAGATATCCAATGAGCGTACTCGTCGGCAAACAAGCCCCGGATTTCGACGTACCTGCCGTTCTCGGCACTGGCGAAATCGTTGACAGCTTCAAGCTGTCTGAAGCCATCAAAGGCAAATACGGCCTGGTGTTCTTCTACCCGCTGGACTTCACTTTCGTCTGCCCTTCGGAGCTGATCGCTCTGGACCACCGCATGGACGATTTCAAGGCGCGTAACGTTGAAGTGGTCGCGGTTTCCATCGACTCCCATTTCACCCACAACGCCTGGCGCAACACTGCCATCAACGATGGCGGCATCGGCAAAGTCAAATACACCATGGCTGCCGACATGAAGCACGACATCGCCAAGGCCTACGACGTTGAGTCCGAAGGCGGCGTGGCGTTCCGTGGCGCGTTCCTGATCGATGACAAGGGCGTTGTGCGCTCGCAGATCATCAACGACCTGCCGCTGGGCCGTAACATGGAAGAGCTGATCCGTCTGGTCGACGCGCTGCAATTCCACGAAGAGCACGGCGAAGTCTGCCCTGCCAACTGGAAAAAAGGCGACAAAGGCATGAACGCTTCGCCAGAAGGCGTTGCAGCCTACCTGACCGAGAACGCCGGCAAGCTGTAAGCCACGTTTGCGGTAAAAAAAACCGGCCTGAGAAGGCCGGTTTTTTATGCGCGGGATTCCACTTCAGTCGTTGAAGTCTTCCCAGCCGCCCATCTGTTTCCAACGGTTGACGATGCCGCAGAACAGCTCGGCGGTCTTTTCGGTGTCATAGCGCGCCGAGTGGGCTTCGCGACCGTCAAAGTCGATACCGGCGGCCTGGCAGGCTTTGGCCAATACGGTCTGGCCATAAGCCAGGCCGGCGAGCGTAGCGGTGTCGAAGCTGGAGAACGGGTGGAACGGGTTGCGCTTCATGTCCAGCCGCGCCACGGCGGCATTCAGGAAGCCCAGGTCGAAGCTGCTGTTGTGCCCCACCAGGATCGCGCGTTTGCAGCCATTGGCCTTCAACGCCTTGCGCACGCCACGGAAGATATCGGTCAGTGCTGCTTCTTCACTCACCGCCATGCGCAGTGGGTGATCGAGCTTGATCCCGGTGAATTCCAGGGCCGCGGCTTCGATATTGGCGCCTTCGAACGGCTCGACGCGGAAGAAGTGGGTGTGTTCCGCGAACACAAAGCCCTGTTCGTCCATGCCGATGGTGGTCGCGGCAATTTCCAGCAGCGCGTCGGTGGCGCAGTTGAAGCCACCGGTTTCTACGTCGATGACGACCGGCAGATAGCCGCGAAACCGCTCGGCCATCGGGTGACGGGAACCGCCACCGCTGTGCTCGTGTTCGTCATCGTAATGGTCTTCACTCACTTGCTTTCCTCCAGCAGGCGCCAGCGCAGTGTTTCACCGGCGCGCAGCGGGATAACAGTCAGCTCGCCAAACGGCAGGCTGACGGGGGCAGTCCAGTCTTCACGGACCAGGGTGATGCGGTCGGTATTCGCCGGCAGCCCGTAGAAACGCGGGCCGTTGAGGCTGGCGAAGCCTTCGAGTTTGTCCAGGGCGTTGCGTTGGTCGAACGCTTCGGCGTACAGCTCGATCGCCGCATAGGCGGTGTAGCAACCGGCACAACCGCAGGCCGCTTCCTTGGCATGCTGGGCATGGGGCGCCGAGTCGGTGCCGAGGAAGAACTTCGGGTTGCCGCTGGTCGCAGCGTCCAGCAGGGCCACCTGATGGGTGTTGCGCTTGAGAATCGGCAGGCAATAGAAGTGCGGCCGAATCCCGCCCACCAGCATGTGGTTGCGGTTGTAGAGCAGGTGATGGGCGGTGATGGTCGCGCCAACGTTGGCCGAGGCCTCGGTGACGAACTGCACCGCATCGGCCGTGGTGATGTGTTCGAACACCACCTTGAGGGTCGGAAACAGCTCGACCACTCGGCGCATATGCTCGTCGATGAAGATCTTCTCGCGATCGAACACGTCGACATCGCCGCGGGTGACTTCACCGTGGATCAACAGCGGCATGCCGACTTCGGCCATCGCTTCGATCGCCGGCAGGATCTTGTCGATGCTGGTCACGCCGGAGTCGGAGTTGGTGGTCGCGCCCGCCGGATACAGCTTGGCGGCGTGTACGAAACCGCTGGCCTTGGCCTCGCGGATTTCGTCGGGCTGGGTGCGGTCGGTCAGGTAGAGCACCATCAGCGGTTCGAAGCGGCTGCCGGCCGGCCGTACAGCGAGGATGCGCTGGCGATAGGCGTCGGCCTGCGCGGCATTACGCACCGGAGGTACCAGGTTAGGCATGATGATGGCGCGGCCAAACGTGCGCGCAACATCGGCCACGGTGTGGGGCAACGCAGCACCATCGCGAAGATGAATATGCCAGTCGTCGGGACGCAGCAGGGTCAGGCGGTCGGACATTGGGGATTCCAGGCGGGTCAATCTGGTGGGAATGCTACCGGAAAAGACTCTTGCAGGCACTCGCTATCAAGTTTTGCAGGATGCATCCGATAGCCTTTGGTATGCCTTAACGATGTATGACGCTTTGAAGTGTTGTAGAAACCAGTGGAGCCTCCCGTGCGCCAGCATTATCTAGCCCTGCTCAGTGTGTTCGCCAGCCTGCCTGCGATGGCCCTCACGTTCCAGACACGTCTGGAGAATATTGAGTGGAAGGTGGAGGGCGACAAATTCGAGTGCCGCTTGACCCAGCCGATCACCGATTTCGGCTCGGGTGAGTTCGTGCGCCGGGCCGGCGAGCAGGCGACATTCCGTCTGAAAGCCTTTAACGGCTTGCTCGGCGCAGGATCGGCGACCCTGCTGGCGGCGGCTGCGCCATGGCAACCGGGCCGCGGCGATATCAACCTCGGCGCCGTGCGTGCCGGCAGTGGCGAGGTCTTGTTCAACAGTTCCCAGGCCCAGGCCGGGCGCCTGTTCAATGGCCTGCTCGAGGGGCGCAGCCCGACCGTGCGGCATTACGGGCGTGAAGGCGGCTATTCGGAAATTCGTCTGTTGCCGGTGAAATTCAACAAAGCCTACAACGACTATCAACTGTGTACCGCCAAGCTGCTGCCGATGAATTACGATCAGGTCAAGCAGACCGAAGTCGGCTTCCCCGGTGGCGGTATCGAGCTGGACGCAGCGGCCAAGCGCAAGCTGGCGGTGATCGTCGAATTCATGAAGGCCGATCCGACGGTCAACCATATCGAATTGAACGGTCACTCCGACAACAGCGGCAATCGCCTGACCAATCGCGATGTCTCGCGCCGTCGCGCATTGGCGGTGATGGACTACTTCAAGGCCAACGGCGTGCCGGAATCGCAGATCACCATGCGTTTCCACGGCGAAAGCTACCCCTTGGCGCCCAATACCAATGCCGCCAACCGCGCGCGCAATCGGCGCGTCAATATCCAGCTCGAACGCGTGGCCGCCCCCGAGAAACCGGCGGCGCAAGCCAAGGGCCCGAGCAACCCCGCCGCTACGTCATAAGGTGCGACCATTGGTCGCCCGCTCGACATAATCTGTCGCTTTATCTTCATTTGCTGTCGCGCCCCTGTAATTTCGCGGTTTTGATCGGTAGAATCGTTGCCTTTCCGTAAAACCCCGTGGAGTGATGGCATGGCCGACGTAAACAAGGTCGTTCTCGCGTATTCCGGCGGCCTGGACACTTCGGTGATCCTCAAGTGGCTGCAGGATACTTATAACTGTGAAGTGGTGACCTTCACCGCTGACCTGGGTCAGGGCGAAGAGGTCGAACCTGCACGCGCCAAGGCGCAAGCCATGGGCGTCAAAGAGATCTACATTGACGACCTGCGCGAAGAGTTCGTCCGCGATTTCGTTTTCCCGATGTTTCGCGCCAACACCGTCTACGAAGGCGAGTACCTGCTGGGTACCTCCATCGCACGTCCGCTGATCGCCAAGCGCCTGATCGAAATCGCCAACGAAACCGGCGCTGACGCCATTTCCCATGGCGCCACCGGCAAAGGCAACGACCAGGTGCGTTTCGAACTGGGCGCCTATGCCCTCAAGCCGGGCGTGAAAGTGATTGCCCCTTGGCGTGAATGGGACTTGCTGTCCCGTGAAAAGCTGATGGATTACGCTGAAAAGCATGGCATCCCGATCGAGCGTCATGGCAAGAAGAAGTCCCCGTACTCAATGGACGCCAACCTGCTGCACATCTCCTATGAAGGCGGCGTGCTGGAAGACACCTGGACCGAGCACGAAGAAGACATGTGGCGTTGGACCGTCTCCCCGGAGAACGCTCCTGACAAGCCGCAGTACCTGGAACTGACCTACCGCAACGGCGACATCGTCGCGCTGGACGGCGTCGAGATGACCCCGGCCACCGTACTGGCGACCCTGAACCGTATCGGCGGCGAACACGGTATCGGCCGTCTCGACATCGTCGAGAACCGTTACGTGGGCATGAAGTCCCGTGGCTGCTACGAAACCCCAGGCGGCACCATCATGCTGCGCGCCCACCGCGCGATCGAGTCGATCACCCTGGACCGCGAAGTGGCTCACCTCAAAGACGAGTTGATGCCCAAGTACGCCAGCCTGATCTACACCGGCTACTGGTGGAGCCCTGAGCGTCTGATGCTGCAACAGATGATCGACGCTTCCCAGGCTCACGTGAACGGCGTTGTGCGCCTGAAGCTGTACAAGGGCAACGTGATCGTCACCGGTCGCAAGTCCGATGAGTCGCTGTTCGACGCCAACATCGCCACCTTCGAAGAAGATGGCGGCGCCTACAACCAGGCGGACGCAGCAGGCTTCATCAAGTTGAATGCACTGCGCATGCGTATTGCGGCCAACAAGGGTCGCAAGTTGTTCTGAGTGTTCCCGTCGAAATGAAAAGTGGCCCCTTGTTCAGGGGCCATTTTTTTTGCCTGTAAAAAAGGCGCGACGATCCTGATGTTTAAAGTTGTTTAGGTTTGTTTAAAGTCTATCGAGGTTCGTCGTTTCAGAAAGTTTGATGCCTGGCCCGCCGAGGAATGAATTATTTACACCTGAGTAGGAACTATGTCTTACAGAAAATTCACTCACAAAAGTGCGGCGTAGATGTAAGTCGCGGAAAGTTCTGTAGGAAATTTATGGTGTAAATAAATATGTTGAATGGAACTGAAATCATCAGGCTTTTTTTACCTGTCGGCCCATGCGGTCGCGACATGCAAGGGGCATTTCCTGAAACGGGTGTGCGCTGCGTTTACGGTTGCCCCCCTATTCACCGGATATTTCTCTCAAAATATGTGCGAGCCCGGAAAGGTCTGAAAGGCTCCATAAAACTCGAAACATCTGAGTTGGTGTTTTTTTGTAGGTTAATTCCTATCTCGTTGTGGGTTGGGTCTCTGCTTGCTGTTGCTTGGGGTGGAACGCTATGCCAACTAGGAAACGACTAGGCTATTGTGCTTGCTCTGAATAATTCGAACAGCGAAATTGGACTTTCTCATGAATAAAGTGCTGATCGTGGATGATCATCCCGTCATTCGTCTTGCTGTGCGCATGCTAATGGAGCGTCATGGTTATGAGGTCGTTGCCGAGACCGATAACGGTGTCGATGCGTTGCAACTTGCACGGGAACATATGCCGGACATTGTCATACTGGATATTGGAATTCCCAAACTCGATGGCCTGGAAGTTATCTGCCGGCTGTCGTCCACCAAACAGGCCACACCGTTCAAGGTGCTGGTCCTGACTTCCCAGGCGCCGGGCCATTTCTCCATGCGCTGCATGCAGGCGGGGGCGGCCGGGTACGTGTGCAAGCAGCAGGACCTGACGGAATTGCTGAGTGCCATCAAGGCGGTGCTGTCCGGCTACAGCTACTTTCCCAACCAGGCGCTGAATTCGGTGCGTTCCACCATGGGCAATGCCAGCGAGGCCGACATGGTCGAGCGCCTTTCGGGACGCGAGATGATGGTGTTGCAGCAACTGGCGCGCGGCAAAACCAACAAGGAGATCGCTGACGGCATGTTCCTCAGCAACAAAACCGTCAGCACCTATAAGACACGCTTGCTGCTCAAGCTCAATGCCCGCTCACTGGTCGATCTGATCGAGTTGGCTCAACGCAATGGCCTGGTCTAGAGGAGGGCGCCACCCCATGGCTGGATAGCCAGGCGAATCGGCAGAAAAAAGCCTCCGTGAGGGAGGCTTCCGGCCGTTCTCGGCTGATCAGAGGTCGAAATCGTAATCGGCCAGCTGTTTTTGCAAGCGTCGCTCTTCCAGAAGGTTGTCGATGGTGCGGCGTTTGCTTAGATTGGTCTTGGCCACCTCTACAGGTGCTTCCTGCCCATCGTCATCCGACTCGACAAGGTCATCGTCCACTTCCAGTTGTTCTTTGCCAGTGCTCATAACGTTAACTCCGGGCTAAGACTGCCGTTGGCGCTCCTTATAACGATATTCCATGAGCGGGTAAAAAAGATTTTTTCAATCGATAGATCGAAAAAACCTATGATCCCTCAATCGTCCGAGGTCTTGTCCTTGTATTCGCACAGGTCTTCGATGCGACAGCTGCCGCAGCGCGGCTTGCGGGCCTGGCAAACGTAGCGCCCGTGAAGGATCAGCCAGTGGTGCGAATCGAGCAGATACGGCTTGGGGACAAACTTCATCAGTTGTTTTTCCACTTCCACCACATTCTTGCCGCGGGCAATGCCGGTGCGGTTGCTCACCCGGAAAATGTGGGTGTCCACGGCCATGGTCAGTTGCCGGAACGCCGTATTGAGCACAACGTTTGCCGTTTTGCGGCCCACGCCCGGCAAAGCCTCCAGCGCTTCGCGGGTTTGCGGCACTTCACCGCCATGCCGCTCCAGCAGCAGGCGGCAGGTCTCGATGACATTTTTCGCCTTGCTGTTGTACAAGCCGATGGTCTTGATGTATTCGGACAAACCTTCCACGCCCAAGGCATGGATCGCTGCTGGCGTGTTCGCCACGGGATACAGTTTGGCCGTGGCCTTGTTGACGCCGACGTCTGTGGATTGGGCCGAGAGAATCACCGCAATCAGCAACTCAAACGGCGTGGAGTAGGCCAGTTCGGTTTTGGGTTCCGGATTGTCTTCGTGGAGCCTGCGGAAAATTTCCAGGCGTTTTGCGGCGTTCATGGGGCAGGCGATTCCTTGCTGGCGGTCAGCGTGATTGTGAAAAATGGGCCCAGGCTTGCAACCCTGCGAGCAATAACCCAAGCAGGATAAACCCGGCCGGCATCAATGTGGTGGCGGCACTGGCGCGTAACAACCCCATGACGAGCATGAGCGCGGCGAACAGGCCGACCAACCGTAGCTGCGCCTTGCACTGGCCCGCCTCAAAGAAACCATGGTGTTCCAGGACGATGCATTGCACGCTGATCAGCGCAAGGTAGATGCCCAACTGCTGATACAGCGGCAGCGCAAATGCCTGCAACAGTAGCTGCACACAACTGACCAGTGTCGCGGCGACCATCAAGCTGGCACCCAGCCGCAGGGACGCGCTCAGGCGCGAGCGTACCGCGCGCATGACCAGGCCGTAGAGCGTCACGGTCAGCACCGACAATGCCAGGAAACTCAGGGCTTTGGGCAGGGTGTCAGTCACCCCGAGCAACGGTGCCAGCAGCGCTGCATTGGCCAGGCCAACGGCTCTAGTCATGGGCGTCGGGCTCCAGCAGGGATGAGCGGTGCTCGTCGAAATAGCGCAAAGCGTCATGGGTGGCGCTGATCACCGCTCGAGAGGTGAGGGTGGCACCGGCTATTTGATCGACGGTCGAGTCTTGCATGTCCGTGCGCGAACGCCCCTTGAATGAGGCCAGCCAAGGGTTGCCGGGCTGGCTGATAAGCCCGCCCAGGCTTGGGGTTTCCGATTGCGCCAGGGTCTTGATGCCCAGCAGCTTGCCGTCGCGGTCAATGGCGATCAGCAGTTCGATCGGGCCGGCATAGCCGCTGGTGCTCAACCGCAGCAGCACCGCGCTGGGTTGGCCCGACAGGCTCACCCGATAGCCACCCAGCAGTTGGCTCTCCTCCAGCGGCTGCGCAGCGATCGGCAGCGGTTGCTCCAGCGGCTGATTGTCATAACGGTCGGCGGGTAGCAGGTCGAGCAACGCCTGGCGCTTCAAGGCCAGGGCCTGGCGCGCGGCGTGATCGGCAGTCAGGTGCTGAAGGGTCAGGATCAGCGTGCCGCCGCCGATAGCGATCAGCAACGCCAGCAGTACGCCTCTGTGCGACTTCATAGGCTGACCGCCGGCTGTTTCGCGGCCACCAGGCGTTCCAGCGCCGGCACGGCCAGGTTCATCAGCAACACCGCAAAGGCTACACCGTCCGGGTAACCGCCCCATGTGCGAATCAGATACGTCAGCAGGCCAACGCCCGCCCCGAACAGCAGCCGGGCCCTGGGGCTTTTTGGGCCGGAGACCGGCTCGGTGACGATAAAAAATGCGCCGAGAAGCGTGGCGCCCGTCAGCAGATGAAACAGCGGCGAGCCGTGGGAGTCAGAGCCCGAGCCATTCCAGCACAGCAGGCTGATCACAAACAGGCTACCCAACATGCCCAAGGGCGCGTGCCAACTGAATACCCGCTGGCGCAACAGCCACAGACCGCCGGCCAGAAACGCCAGGTTCACCCACTCGCTGCCCTTGCCGCCGACATGCCCAAATGCCGGGTTGCGCGCGAACAGTTCATCGATGGTCAGGCTTTTGTTCAGTCGCAGGGCGTCCAGTGCCGTGGCCTGGGCCCAGGCATCGGGCGCGTCGCGGTGCAGGCCGAATACCTGTTGTGCGCCGGCCAGCAGGTCCATGCCGTGGGTGGTCGGCCAGTGCGTCATGAGTTGCGGAAAGGCCACCAGCATCGACGCATACCCAACCATCGCCGGGTTGAAGGGGTTGCGCTGGCCGCCGTACAGGTGCTTGCCCAGCAGCAGTCCACTGGCCACGGCCGCCACGCACAGCCACCAGGGGCAATAGGGCGGCAGTGCCAGGGCAAGCAGGGTCGCACTGACCAGGCTGCTCAGATCGCCGCCACGCGGCCCCCGCAGGCGTTGCACGCCCGCATCGACCAACAGTGCGCAGCCCGCCGCCAGCAACAGATTGATCAACACGCCCCAACCGAACAGCCAGAACATCGCCAGCCCACCCGGCAGTGTCGCCAGCAACACCCGTTGCAGGGCCTGTTGAGGCTCAAGCGTGGCCATGGGCATCCACCTGGCGCTGTGCTGCGTCGAGATTGGCGTGTGCCTCGGCCAGTTGCTGTGGGTCGGCGTTCCGATCCTGGGCTTTCTTCAATTCGGCGCGCCGCATTGCCAGTTGGATTTTGGCGCGCTTGAGATCGGCGGTGTTGGCGGGGGCCGGCGTTGCAGGCGCGGGGTTCACCTCCAGAGCGGCCAATGCCTGCTCCGCGGCTTCGAACTGTTGTTGCAGCACGATCAGTTGCGACTGCTGTTCAAAGGTGGGCGGATGCCCGAATGCCTTCAAGGATTTATGCAACTGTGCACGGCTCATCGCCACGTTGATCTTGGCTTTCTTGATCGCGGCGTCCTGGGCTGCCTGCGCCGCATCGATCGGCACGGCGGCCAACGGCGCGGCTCGCTTGGCGCGGGCCAGGCGTTCGGCCTGCTTGTGTTCTTCTTCCCGTTGCAGGCGCGCGTTGCGTTGCTCAAAGCGTCGCCGTGCGCGGTCTCGCTTCAAGCCGCGTGCGCGGCGCTCGTGGTCGTTGGTCGCCAGGCCGCCGACAATCGGCAGTACCGCCACTAGCGGGCGCATCTCGATGCAATCGACCGGGCAGGGCGCGACGCACAGGTCGCAACCGGTGCATTCGTCGATGATCACGGTGTGCATCCATTTGGCCGCGCCGACAATCGCATCCACCGGGCAGGCCTGGATGCATTTGGTACAGCCAATGCATTCGGCCTCACGGATGTAAGCAATCTGTGGTGGCGCTTCGCCGCGGCTGGTATCCAGCGCCAGTACCGGCACGTTCAGCAACTGCGCGAGCGCGCCGATCGTTTCCTGCCCGCCGGGCGGGCACTTATTGATGGCTTCGCCTTGGGCGATCCCTTCGGCGTAGGGCTTGCAGCCCGGGTGCCCGCACTTGCCGCATTGGGTTTGCGGGAGCAGCGCGTCGATACGTTGAATCAGGCTCATGCTTTGATCATTGCGTTGAAACCCAGAAAAGCCACCGCCATCAGCCCGGCGCTGATCAGTTCGACCGGCAGGCCACGGAAGGGCAGCGGGATGTCGTTGTCGGCGATGCGCTGGCGCAAGTCGCTGAACAGGCTCAGCACCAGCCAGAAGCCGAGCCCGGCGCCCACGCTCAGTGCCGCCATGTGCGTCAGCCCCTCATCGTCTTCAATGCCCAGCAACACCACGCCCAGTACCCCGGCGTTGCCCAGCAGCAGCGGCCATAACCCTTCCGTCGGCAGCGTAGGGCGCAGGCGCATGAGCGCGCCGAGCACGGGGCGGATCAGCAGCGCGGTCAGCGGTAAAAACACCCACAGCCGCAGTGCAGTCAATCCCAACGGTTGCAGCACGTAGTGATCCAGCAAATAAGCCAGCACGCCGCTCACTGCCATCAACACGGTGGTGGCAATCCCCAATGCATGCACCCGCGAGCGTGAATGCGCGGCCAATATCGGCTCGACGGCCAACGGCATCTGCAACACGAGGTTGTTGATCAGGGCGGCGCTGACAAGGGTGAGGAGCATATCGGTCATGGGCATGCCGGTTAAGCGAACAGGGCCTGATTATCCGGCAAGCGAGAAGGGGGTACTAGCTGAAAAGCCCTGTCGCCGCGACGACAGGGCTGTTTTGCAGGGCTTACTTGATGCGTTGACCCGGCTTGGCGCCGCTGTCAGGGCTCAGCAGGTAGATTTCTTCGCCGCCGGGGCCGGCCGCCATCACCATGCCTTCGGAAATACCGAACTTCATTTTCCGCGGCTTGAGGTTGGCGATCATCATGGTCAGGCGACCATTGAGCTTGGACGGGTCCGGATAAGCGCTCTTGATCCCGGAGAACACGTTGCGTTGCTCGTCGCCGATGTCGAGGGTCAGGCGCAGCAGCTTGTCGGCGCCTTCCACGGCTTCGGCCTTGAGAATCAGCGCAACCCGCAGGTCGACGGCGGCAAAGGCGTCGAACTCGATCTCCGGGGACAGCGGGTCCTTGACCAGTTCACCGTTGCCAGCCGGGTTCGATTCGCCGGTGTCGGTCGGGCTGGCGACCAGGTCTTCTTTCGACGCGTCGCTCATGGCCTGGACTTTTACCGGGTCGATACGGGTCATCAGCGGCTTGAACTCGTTCAATTGATGGTTGCTGAGCAAGCTGGCGTGGTCGTTCCAGGTCAGCGGCGCGACGTTGAGGAACGCCTCGGCATCCGCGGCCAGCAACGGCAGCACCGGCTTGAGGAAGATGACCAACTGGCGGAACAGGTTGACGCCGGTGGCGCAGATGGCCTGGACTTCCGCCTGCTTGCCTTCCTGCTTGTTCAGCGACCACGGTGCCTTGTCGGCGATCCACGCGTTGGCGCGGTCGGCCAGGCCCATGATCTCGCGCATGGCGCGGGCAAAGTCGCGGGCTTCATAGGCGTCGGCGATGCTTGGCGCGGCGGCCAGGAACGCATCGGTCAGTTCCGGCGCGGCATTCTCGGCCACCAGCACACCGGCGTTGCCCTTGTGGATGAAACCGGCGCAACGGCTGGCGATGTTGACGACTTTGCCGACGAGGTCCGAGTTGACCTTCTGTACGAAGTCTTCCAGGTTCAGGTCGAGGTCGTCGACGCCACGGCCCAGCTTGGACGCGTAGTAGTAGCGCAGGTATTCCGGCGACAGGTGATCCAGGTAGGTGCGCGCCTTGATAAAGGTGCCACGGGACTTGGACATCTTCTGGCCGTTGACGGTCAGGTAGCCGTGTACGTTGATGCCGGTCGGCTTGCGGTAGCCCGCACCTTCGAGCATCGCCGGCCAGAACAGGGCGTGGAAGTTGACGATGTCCTTGCCGATGAAATGGTACAGCTCGGCGGTGGAGTCCTTGCCCCAGAACGCATCGAAGTCCAGCTCCGGCGTGCGCTTGCACAGGTTCTTGAAGCTGGCCATGTAGCCGATCGGGGCGTCCAGCCACACGTAGAAATACTTGCCCGGCTCGCCTGGGATCTCAAAGCCGAAGTACGGCGCATCGCGGGAAATGTCCCACTGTTGCAGCCCGGCATCCAGCCATTCGGCGATCTTGTTGGCGACGGCGTCCTGCAGGGTGCCGCTGCGCGTCCAGGTTTGCAGCATCTGCTGGAAATCCGGGAGCTTGAAGAAGAAGTGCTGGGAATCCTTGAGCACCGGGGTGGCGCCGGAGATCGCCGACTTGGGGTTCTTCAGGTCGGTGGGGGCGTAGGTGGCACCGCATTTTTCGCAGTTGTCGCCGTACTGGTCCTCGGTGCCGCATTTCGGGCAGGTGCCCTTGATGAAGCGGTCGGCCAGGAACATTTTCTTTTCCGGGTCGAAATACTGCGTGATCGAACGCGTGGCAATGTGCCCGGCGTCCTTCAACCGCAGGTAGATCTGGCTAGACAGCTCGCGGTTTTCGTCGGCGTGGGTCGAATGGAAGTTGTCGAAGTCGACCAGGAACTCGGCAAAGTCGGCGCTGTGTTCAGCCTGCACATTGGCGATCAGTTGTTCCGGGGTAATGCCTTCTTTTTCGGCGCGCAACATGATGGCCGAACCGTGGGCGTCGTCCGCGCAGACATAGATGCATTGATTGCCGCGATGCTTCTGGAAGCGCACCCACATGTCGGTCTGGATGTACTCAAGCATATGGCCAAGATGGATGGAACCATTGGCATAGGGCAGGGCGCTGGTGACGAGGATCTTGCGTGGCTCGGACATGGGGCTCGGCTACTCGATGAAACGGAGGTCGGCCACTATAAAGCGCCGGCAAATATATTTCACCCCGTGGCGCTGTTTCAGCATCTTCCCAACCTGCGAAAGCATGCCGTTAAGCCGCTGGAACGGTTAGGATAGCCGCCTGTTTCAGTCAGTCTTTTTCGGGAGTAGCCCATGAGCGCCGTTAATCGCGCAGCGGTGGAAGCCGTTCTTCGCCAGTACACCGACCCCTATTTGAACCAGGATCCGGTCAGTGCCGGTTGTGTCCGCGCCATCGAGATCCAGGGCGACCAGGTGTCGGTCCGGATGGAACTGGGCTATGCCGCCGGTCTGTTCAAGAGCGGCTGGGCGCAGATGCTGCAAATGGCCATCGAAGGCCTCGAGGGCGTGCGTTCCGCCAAGGTCGACATTCAGTGCGTGATCGCGCCGCACAAGGCCCAGGCGCAGATCCCCGGCCTGGCCAACGTGAAGAATGTGGTGGCCGTGGCCTCCGGCAAGGGCGGCGTGGGTAAATCCACCACGGCGGCCAACCTGGCGCTGGCGCTGGCGCGCGAAGGCGCCCGCGTGGGGATTCTCGACGCGGATATCTACGGTCCGAGCCAGGGCGTGATGTTCGGCATTGCCGAGGGCACCCGCCCGAAAATCAAGGACCAGAAGTGGTTCGTGCCCATCGAGTCGCTGGGTGTGGAAGTGATGTCCATGGCGTTCCTGACCGACGACAACACGCCGATGGTGTGGCGCGGGCCGATGGTTTCCGGCGCCTTGCTGCAACTGGTGACCCAGACCGCCTGGGGCGATTTGGACTACCTGGTGATCGACATGCCGCCAGGCACCGGCGACATCCAGCTGACCCTGGCGCAAAAAGTCCCGGTGGCCGGTGCGGTGATCGTGACCACGCCGCAGGACCTGGCGTTGCTGGACGCGAAGAAAGGCGTGGAAATGTTCCGCAAGGTCAACATCCCGGTGCTGGGCGTCGTGGAAAACATGGCGGTTCACATCTGCTCCAACTGTGGCCATGCCGAGCACCTGTTCGGTGAGGGGGGCGGCGAGAAGTTGGCGACCCAGTACGGCGTCGAACTGCTGGCCTCGCTGCCGCTGGCGATGGTGATTCGCGAACAGGCCGATGGTGGCAAACCGACAGTGGCGGCCGAGCCTGATGGCCAGATCGCCATGGTTTATCAGGAACTGGCGCGTCACGTGGGCGCGCGGATTGTCCTGCAAGAAGCGGCTTCACCGGCCATGCCGACGATTACAGTCAGCGACGACTGAGTCATTCGTAGGAAACAAGCCCCGCTATTGTCGGGGCTTTTTCTTGTCCGCCGAACGGCCAGGTATCGCTTGCCAGGCTCTTACGCAGTTGCTCGTGTAAGCATTTGCTTACTCTCGCGTAAGTGTTTGGTTTTTTTTGCGCTTCCGGACGTCTCAAATTGTCTGGTCATATTTCTAATTAATTGAAATATAACAATTATTTATTGGCTCGCGAGAGCGAAAGCTCGGCAGGCGACGGGTTAGGTTGCGTTGTACTTCCCTGGGAACTGGTTACTATCAGTCCTGTGTCCACGGATTGACACAGCCATCAAGGAACGATGGTTTGAAGGAACGTCGCAGGATGCGATTCATCAGGATGATGAAAAAGGAATACAGGGACTAGGGAAAAAATGTGGGCGGGTCATACCGCCCCTTTTTTCGTCTGCAGAAAAGTGAAATGCCTGCCCCTGAACGCAAAAAAGGCCCGCAAGGGCCTTTTTTGTTGGGCTGCGGCGCTGTCAGCGCTCGAGATCCTTGATCTTGCCTTTTACGCCATCCCACTCTTCGGCATCCGGCAGCGACTCTTTCTTCTCCGTGATGTTCGGCCAGATTTCCGCCAGTTCGACGTTCAACTGGATAAATTCCTGCATATCTTCCGGGACCTCGTCCTCGGAGAAAATAGCGACGGCCGGGCATTCAGGTTCACACAGGGCGCAGTCAATGCACTCATCCGGGTGGATCACCAGGAAATTCGGGCCTTCGTAGAAGCAGTCCACCGGACAGACTTCTACGCAGTCGGTGTATTTGCACTTGATGCAGTTGTCGGTGACGACGAAGGTCATTTCTAATTTTCTCCTCAGGCGGCGGCAGCGAAACCCCTTATGGTGGGGCCCGCGAGGTTTGAGAGCGATAATCTGCGAGCCAGGCTAAAAGCCCGCAGCATCCCAAACCGCGCGAGATAATATCAGCTTGCAAGCGTCTGCGTTAGATCTGTGTCTTCAGTGTATAGAGCATTTCCAGCGCTTTTCGCGGTGTCAAGTCGTCCAGGTCAAGTTTTGCCAATTCATCCAGCACCGGATGGGGCAGGCTGGCGAACATATCGCTCTGGTGTGGCGCGTTGGATTTGCTGTTGCTCTTCTTCGGGCTGGCGACCACGGTGTCGTGGGGCAGGGCGGTGGCTTCCAGGCGGCTGAGGTGCTCGCGGGCGCGGGTGATCACGTCGTTCGGCACACCGGCCAACTGTGCCACGGCCAGGCCGTAACTCTGGCTGGCCGGCCCTGGCAGCACATGGTGCAGGAACACGATACGTTCGTTGTGCTCGGTGGCGTTGAGATGCACGTTGGCCACCAGCGGCTCGCTTTCCGGCAGCACGGTCAGTTCGAAGTAGTGGGTGGCGAACAGCGTATAGGCGCGCAGGTGCGCCAGGCGCTCGGCCGCCGCCCAGGCCAGGGACAGGCCGTCGAACGTGCTGGTGCCGCGACCGACTTCGTCCATCAGCACCAGGCTGCGCTCGGTGGCGTTGTGCAGGATGTTCGCGGTTTCGCTCATCTCCACCATAAAGGTCGAGCGGCCGCCGGCGAGGTCATCGCTGGAACCGATCCGCGTGAAGATGCGGTCCACCAAGGACAGCTCGCAACTGGCCGCTGGCACAAAGCTGCCGATATGCGCGAGCAACACGATCAATGCGGTCTGGCGCATGTAGGTGGATTTACCGCCCATATTCGGACCGGTGATCACCAGCATGCGGGTTTCGTCATCCAGCGACAGATCGTTAGCGACAAACGGCGTGGTCAATACCTGCTCCACCACCGGGTGGCGCCCCTGCACGATACGCATGCAGGGTTCGCTGACAAACCGCGGGCAGTTCAAGTCAAGGTTCAGCGCACGCTCGGCCAGGTTGCTCAGCACATCCAGCTCGGCCAGGGCGGCGGCGGTGTCTTGCAGTGGCGCGAGGCGGCTGATCAAGTCTTCGAGCAATGCTTCATACAGCATCTTTTCCCGCGCCAAGGCACGGCTCTTGGCCGACAGCGCTTTATCTTCGAACGCTTTCAGCTCAGGGGTGATGAAGCGTTCGGCACCTTTAAGGGTTTGACGACGTTGATAGTCGATGGGCGCCTGCTCGGCCTGCTTGCTCGGCAACTCGATGAAGTAGCCATGCACACGGTTGTAGCCGACCTTCAGGTTGGCCAGGCCGGTGCGGGCTTTTTCGCGGGCTTCCAGGTCGATCAGGAACTGCCCGGCGTTTTCGCTCAGGGACTGCAGTTCATCCAGTTCGCTGTCGTAACCGGTCTTGAGCACGCCGCCGTCACGGATGATTGCCGGCGGGTTGTCGATAATGGCTTTTTCCAGCAGGGCCGCGAGGTCCGGGTAGGTGCCGGTGGTGACGGCCAGCTGTTGCAGGTGCGGCGTGTCCAGTTCGGTCATCGCCGCTTGCAACTGCGGCAGGGCGCCGAGGGCATCGCGCAGGCGCGCCAGGTCGCGCGGGCGTGCGTTGCGCAGGCCGATCCGCGCGAGGATGCGCTCGATATCGCCAATTTCTTTCAACTGCGGCTGCAGCTTTTCGAAGCGATAGCCGTCGAGCAGGCAGGTAATCGACGTCTGCCGCGCTTGCAGCACCGTCAGGTCGCGCAGCGGACGGTTCAGCCAGCGCGTCAGCAAGCGGCTGCCCATGGCGGTCTGGCAACGGTCGACCACCGATTGCAGGGTGTTGTCGCGCCCGCCCGCCAGGTTGGTGTCCAGCTCCAGGTTGCGACGGCTGGCGCCGTCGAGCACCACGGTATCGTCCAGGCGCTCATGGCGCAGGCTGCGCAAGTGCGGCAGGGCGGTGCGCTGGGTTTCCTTGGCGTAGCTGAGCAGGCAACCGGCGGCGCCGATGGCCAGGGTCAGGGTTTCGCAACCGAAGCCCTTGAGGTCCTGCACGGCGAACTGCTGGCACAGACTTTTCAGCGCCGAATCGCGCTCGAAATCCCACGGCGCGCGACGCTTGGTCCCACGACGACGTTCCGCCGGGAGGTCCTTTGGCCAATCATCCGGGATCATCAGCTCCACCGGATTGATACGCTCCAGCTCCGCCAGCAGGTTCTCCCAGCCTTTGGTCTCCATCACGCTGAAGTTGCCGCTGGTGATATCCAGCACCGCCAGGCCGAACAAGCGCTCGTCGCCGAGCACCGCAGCGATCAGGTTATCGCGACGCTCATCGAGCAGCGCCTCATCACTCACCGTCCCCGGCGTAATAATACGCACCACCTGACGCTCAACCGGCCCTTTGCTGGTGGCCGGGTCGCCGATCTGCTCGCAGATCACCACCGACTCGCCCAGCTTCACCAGCTTGACGAGGTAGCCTTCCAGCGAATGGTAAGGAATCCCACACATCGGAATCGACTGCCCCGCCGACTGCCCACGGGCGGTCAGGGTGATGTCCAGCAACTTGGCGGCTTTCTTCGCGTCTTCGTAGAAGATCTCGTAAAAATCGCCCATGCGATAGAACATCAACTGATCAGGGTGCTGGTTTTTCAGGCGCCAGTACTGCTGCATCATTGGGGTGTGGGAGGACAGATCGGAAGTGGTTTTACTCATCAGATAATTAGCGAATTCGTTAAAAGGAGTGGCAAAGGGGGCACTTGGCCCGGCTGATTTTGCGATGGCGGCAAGGTTAACACGCGAGGTCGACCCTTCGCAGGCCTGCTCAAAAGACACGGTAAGTGCATAAAAAATGCATGGTCAATGCAAATTAGCATTTGCCAAGCTTCAAATCTGTCGTCACTATCCGCTTTATGCAAAAACGCAACGTTTCTATCGTCTTAAGAGAACTGCTGGACCGCGACCGGATCTCCCCCACGGAGCTTCACCGGCGTACCGGCGTGCCTCAATCCACGCTGTCCCGGATCCTCAGCGGCAAGATCGTTGACCCCTCGGACAAGCACATTTCGCGCATTGCCGAGTACTTCCGCGTCAGCACCGACCAACTGCGCGGGCGCGCGGCGGTGGGCGTTTCGCGGGATGAAGGGCGCGACCCGAAGCATTCGGAACTCAAGGACATAAGCCTGTGGGATGACGACACCCCCGTGAATGACGACGAGGTGTCGATCCCCTTTCTGCGTGAGGTTGAATTGGCTGCTGGATCAGGAAGATTCGTCATCGAGGAAAGCGAGAAGGCCAGCCTGCGGTTCGGCAAGCGCAGCCTGCGGCATAACGGTGTGCAGTTCGACCAGGCCAAGTGTGTGACGGTGCGCGGCAACAGCATGTTGCCGGTGCTGCGTGATGGCGCGACGGTGGGGGTGAATGCGGGCAAGAGTGCGATTGGCGACATCGTCGATGGCGACTTGTACGCCATCAATCACAATGGTCAGTTGCGGGTCAAACAGCTCTATCGCCTGCCTTCCGGGATTCGCCTGCGCAGTTTCAACCGCGATGAGCACCCGGACGAAGACTACAGCTTCCAGGACATCCAGGATGAACAGATCAGCATCCTCGGTCATGTCTTCTGGTGGGGCATGTACGCCCGTTAACCTTCTTGCGTAAGACGAAGCCCGCCAATCAGCGGGCTTTTTTTCGTCTGTAGAAAGGCATCAAACCCTTTGCCAGCAAGGCTTCCAATGCATTAGTGCATTTGTTCGGCAAAAATAAATGCATTTGTGCATTGACTGTATATGCATACATGCATATTCTTTGTCTCAAGCCGGCCAACAAGGCTCGGTGGAGGCGGCAAGGATGCTGCCAGGAACGACAAGGAAGGCACGCAACATCGGCACGGACGCCATCGAAGCGATGGCAGGGATGCCAGGTAACACCGGCAAGGATGCCGACGCTCTTTAGTTTCGCCGTTTTACAAGAACAGGCAGCGATGAACCGGCCTTGACGGTTCAGAGGGTTGGCAACTGACCCGGGTGTGCAGCGTAAAGCACCAGAAGCAGTTATCCGGCAGACAGGGATCGTGGTCGGAAAAACATTGAGGAAAGATCCGTACCGCGCCAGTAGCGCCGAAAGATCGAGTACCCAGCCTCACCCATACTGATCCTTTTGAAGGCGTCTTTTGTCGCCATGCGGCGTTGCCGCTCAACAACAGCCACTCCTCACAAGAGGATCGTATGGGTGAGGCTGGGCACAGGACCGCATTACTGAAAAGCCCGGGCAACCGGGCTTTTTGGAATGCCTACCTATAAATGGATTTACCCAAACGCCGGCATTTTGCCGGCATTGCTCAGCCAGGAGGCGTGACATGACAAACGAGCAGCAAGCGTTAGCGGAAATGCCTATCTGGCTGGTGATCGTACTGGCGCTGATCGGCGGAGTTTCTGGCGAAATGTGGCGAGCCGACAAGGAGGGCGCCCGTGGTTGGTCGCTGATCCGGCGCCTCGCGTTGCGGTCTGGGGCGTGCATGGTCTGCGGGGTCTCGGCGTTGATGCTGTTGTACGCCGCCGGCATGTCGATCTGGACCGCCGGCGCCCTCGGCTGCCTGACAGCCATGGCCGGTGCAGACGTCGCCATTGGCCTTTATGAACGTTGGGCGGCCAAGCGCATTGGCGTCGACGAGGCCCCGCCCTCCCGCCCGGATCAGCAGTAACCGCTGCAAGGACGCGACTGATGACATCTATCGAAAAACCTTCCCAACTGCCCATCGCAATTGGTGAAGCGCTCAAGGGCGCCTTCCCACAATTGCGTGTGGGCAACCACCAGGACTTCCAGGGCACCGGGGATAAAACCGGCGTGCTGATTACCGTGGAACGCAACGGCCCCGGCGTTCGATCCCTTGAAGGACGTAAGGCCCATGCACTGTCGGTGTCACTCATGGCCAGGGTTGTCAGTGGTTCGGCGCCTTACGACGCCTGCGACCTGGCCAGTCAATTGATGGATTTGGCCCTCGATAATCGCTGGGGCCTGCCGTCGGACCAGTGTGACCTGCCAAGCGCCATCGTCGCGGCGCCGACCCTACAGGGCAGTGCCGAAACCGACTACGACAGTTGGACAGTGTCCTTCACCCAAAACATCTACCTCGGCCCGCCGATACTCGAAGATCCCACCGGAAAACCGCTGTTTGCCTGCACGTGGGAAGTCTCGAATATCGACGATCCTGACCAATACCGACCCTTGCAGGAGTAGTCCATGTTCGATGCTTTGTTACGCATGCAACTGGGACCGATCGTCGAGCGCCTGGCGGAAATGGAGGCCCAGCTCGAAGACCTGTACCGACGCGCTGAAAGCTTTTGTCGGATCGGCATATGCCAGCAGGTCGACGCCGCCAGCAATACCTGCATCGTCAGCCACGGCGATTTGCTTACCCCGGCAATTGGTTTTTTCAACCCCAGCGCGGGCGCGCAGACCGAAACGCGCATCCCGTCAGTGGGCGAGCAATGTTTGTTGCTCAACTATGGCGGTGGGGAAGGCGCTGCACAGTCGGTAGCGCTTTTCGGCCTCAACAGTAGCCTGTTTCCGCCGGTCTCCAGCGTTGCATCGTTGACCCGGCGCCGCCACCAGGACGGGACGCAAAGTGACTATGACGACGCCAGCCACACATTCAACTGGACCAACGGGCCCACCGTGTTCAGCGGTTCCCGCGAACAGGTCGAGGCGAAGGTCGGCGCTGCCACGCTGCAGATGAGCGCCAAGCACATCACCTTGCAACTCGGCGCCGTCGGTGTGCTGCTGGATGCCGGCGGCGTGCATTTGAGCGGCCCGCTGGTGGATCACCAAGGCCGCGTGATCAGCACCGCATAAGGATTTGCCATGATCGGAATCGATAGGAATACCGGGGCAGCGGTCGATGACTGGCTGCAATTCGTACAGCGTGCCACCCGAGCGCTGACCACCCCCGTGGGCACTCGCCAGAAGCGCCCGTTGTACGGCTCGCTGATCCCCCAACTGCTCGGGCAGAACCTCGGCGACGACCTCTTGATCCTCGCCCAAAGCCACGCCGCCAAAGCGTTCTACAACGTCGAGAACGGCATCGCCGACTTTCAACCCCAGGTCATCGTCGCCAGTCGCCAGGGCGCCGGTCTGTTGCTGCGGTTTGCCGGCACGTGGAAAAACCGCCAACAATCCTTCGAGGTCATGACATGAGCATGCTGATCCCTGGCCAGAACCAACTGGCGGAGCCGGCCATCATTGCCGTCGACGCGTTCGAGCCGTTGCTGGCGCAATTCAAGGCGTTCGTCATCGACTACGTCGCCGCCCGCGCGCCACAAAGTGCCGCCAAACTCGAGGTCAGCCTCGATAACGAAAGCGAACTGCTGAGCCTGGCCCTGGAAGCGTTTTGCGTGCGTCTGCAAACCCACGAACGCCAGTACAACGCACGCATCAAGCAGATGCTGGCGTGGTGGGCCACCGGCAGTAACCTCGACGCACGCCTGGCCGATATGGGCCTGGAGCGCCAGGTGCTGGACCCCGGCGACCCGGCGGCCTTCCCGCCGGTGCCGCCGACATTGGAAAGCGACGACGACGCACGCTTGCGCTATTACTTGGCGCCCCACGCGCCGGCGGCGGGTTCTCGCATGCAGTATCGCCGCGAGGTGTTCACCCTCGGCGAACGACCTGCGGTTAACGTAGAAAGCGCGACACCGGGTGTGGTCACGGTCACCTATACCTTCGACCCGGATGGTTATGCGGCTCAGGTCAAGGATGGCAGCGGCCGACGCACCGCCCCCGGTGAGGTGATGGTGACGGTGCTGTCCAGGGACGGCGATGGAAGCGCTTCCGCCGATTTGCTTGACGGCGTGCGCAGACATTTCGCACGCCCCGATGTACGGCCGGAAACTGATCTCGTCACTGTCCAAAGTGCGCAGATCCAACGCTACAAGATTCGCGTGGTGGCCAAGATCAACGCCGGCCCGGACTCGGGCCTGACCCAAGTGGCCGCGCAACACTTGCTGCAAACCTACGCCGAATCCTGTCACCGCCTGGAAGGGCGCGTCGACCCGAGCTGGATCGACTACGCCATCCACAGTGCCGGAGCGGCGCAGCTGCAAATCCTTGAACCGCTGGCACCGATTGTCTGCTCGGCGTTCCAGGCGCCGTATTGCACGGGTGTCGAGGTGGAGGTACGCACGCTATGAGTGAGCCCAAACCGAGTCTGTTGCCCGCCAATAGCTCACCGCTGGAGAAAGCGTTGGACCTGGGGTTTGGCTGGTTGCTCGAGCGGATCATGCCGCCGTTTCCGGCCTTGATGAACCCGCTGCAAACACCCTCCGAATTCCTTCCTTACCTGGCCGCCGACCGAGGCGTCAGCGAATGGGACGCGGATGCCAGCGAAACGGAAAAGCGCCTCACCGTGGGCTTGTCCTGGCAGATCCAGCGCCAGGCCGGCACGCCCAAGGCTTTGAGCTATGCGGTGGAGTCGCTGGGTTTCAGCCCCAACATCAGCGCCTGGTATCAACAGCGGCCGCAGGGCGTGCCTTACACCTTCGATGTGCAGGCGATCATCGGGCGCAGTTGGTCCAGCGGTGACCATAACCGATTGATCCGCCGTATCAACGCCGCAAAGAGCGAGCGCGACCAGGCGACGATTACCGTGGTTCACCAGACACAAGCACGCCTTGGCCTGACCGCGATTGTCCACGCCCCGTTTAACGACAGCGAGTTAAGCCTGCAAGGCGCGTTACCCGAACTTGCCTTGGGCGCTCGACTTAACAGTGCCGGCGTTGCCCGGCACTACACCATTAACGACTACGACCTCAGGGCGCAGCCATGACAGATGACATTACGCGCCTGGTGCGCTTCACCTCCAAGGGTTTGGATGAAGTGCTGCAGGCAAAGAACCAGGGCTTGAAAGGCGAAATCACCCACATCGGCGCCGGCACCGGCCGCTACAACCCAGACGGCACGGAAGTGGCCTTGCGTGACGAGCGCCAGCGGGTGGCGATTGTGGATTACGAGGACTTGGGCGAGCGCCAACTCAGGATGGCCGCGCTGTTCGATGGCGATGGCGAGTATGAGATTGGTGAGTTCGGTTTTTACCTCGCCAGTGGGACGTTGTTGGCGGTGTATTCGGTCGCTGGGAAGTTGCTGACGTATAAAGCGGCGGCGGCTCGGGTGCTGCAGAAGTTTACGTTGGATGTTTCGCCGTTGCCGGCGGAGAGCGTGACGATTGTGGTGGGGAGTGAAAACCTGAATGTGTTGCTGGCTGAGGAAATCGCGATTATGGCGACGGCATCGGTTGGCAATATGTATCGCCACGTCGATTTGATGCTCAGGGTTATGCACCTCGAAGCTAAATAGTTGCACCTGCAAAAGTGCTGAAAAGAAAACATGACAGGGAGTTAATGATGGGGATTGAAACGACTATCACGAAAGTTGTGGATGCATGTAACAAACTCACGGAGACGGTTACCAATCAAATTGGGAAGATTGATGCTCGAGTAGATGCTGCATCGAATCAGTTCACGGCTTGGCGTAATAGTGTGCAGGCGAAGGATATCAACGGGCGTTCGTTATACAGTCAAGAAATTGATCTTACTGGGCTACCTACCGATACGTTCTATCCAGTCTGGTGGACGATGCCAGGAAATGACAGCGGTGAAACGGAGATCACAATTTCTCGTATCTATAGCCGTGATGCGGGCTCTGCCCCTTTTGGGCAAGGAGTGGTTCATATCGCGGGTCTTAATCTGCAAATGGAGGGATGTGGTCACATTTGGAATGGAGATGGCAACTTTCTGACAGTGAAGCGAATTTCACAAACGTACCGCGAGACGGTTCGTGGTGTGAGTTTCGGAATGATCTGTATCGCTCGACATGTATCAGGGGTCCGGCCGCTGTATCTGGGGCTCAAGGATGGGCAGATTATTCAATCGTCCATTCACTCTGGGCTGTATCTGCGAGGAGGGTTGAGCTACACAGTTAATAAATCGTTTGCCGGAGCAGTTGGCTTCAGTCGTTCAGATAGCGAAGTTCCCATGGGCGAAAGCACCCAAGGTGACTGGGAGATCCGCTGGTGTGTTCGACCGTATCGTCTGGCTGATGCCGATGCGGTATTAGGTGCGACATTGCCTGAAAAACGGATGGCTTACGCATATGACAACGACAAAATCTACGCTATGAAGGGAGCATAAATGACGATTTCCATTAAGTCCGTAGTTACCCCCAGCGGCGAGCAATTGATCAACGTCCCAGCAGATCCTGAGATTCTCAAAAACCTCGGTTTTTCCGCAGAGCAAGCAGCTGAGCTTTGTGCTGACGCTGCTAAAACCATTCAACTGGAAAACTCCATAGTTGCGCGCCGCACGCTCTATGTGACTGAAGCTGACCCACTATTCCTAGAGTGGCAGTACGACGAAACCCCTGAAAAAGAAAAGGCTTGGCGAGATAAAGTCGCTGAAATCAAAGCGCTTTACCCCTTGCCTGATCGCATCTGACCCACCGCGAAAGCGGTTTTTTTTCGTCTCCCCAAAGCCCCTCCCGCAGGGGCTTTGGTGTTTTCCACCCGGAGAATTCAACACATGCCCACTCGCCAAACCTACACCGTCCTCATCCCATTCCCCATCGGCGCCGGCCATTGGTCCACCGCCGGCCAGGAACTGGAGCTGCTGGACGTCGAAGCATCCGCCCTGCGCACCGCCGGCCGCTTGGAACTGACCGGCGTCCTCAATACCACCCCCAAGAAGGCTGAATAATCATGGCTGAGGTTTTGAACTTCGAGCACAACGGCATCACTGTGAACGCAACTGAGTCCCCCGAGGCCATGGGTGGCCTGGGGGATAACGTGATCGGCCTGGTCGGCACCGCGCCGAATGCCCATGCGTCGATCCCGAAAAACGCCCCGTTCCGCATCAACAGCTTCACCACCCAGGCGCTGCTGGACCCTACCGGCAGTGAGGCGGGCACGCTGTTTCAGGCGGTGTACCAGATCCTCAAAGTGGTCAAGGTACCGGTCTACGTGGTGATCGTGGAGGAGGGCGCAACCCCGGCTGACACGATCAACCATGTGATCGGCGGTAACGAACCGGTCACCGGGCGCAAACTTGGCCTGGCGGCCCTGAGCAGTGTGCCGGAAGACCTGACCATCATCGGCGCCCCAGGCTTCACCGGCACCAAGGCCGTGGCGAGCGAGTTCGCCGCCTTCGGCAAGCGCATCAAGGCCCGTGTGGTGCTGGATGGCAAGGACGCTTCTGTTGCCGATCAGGTGACCTACAGTGGTGAACTGGGCGGTGCCGATCTCGGTTTCGACCGCTGCCTGCTGGTACACAACATGCCGTCGGTGTACTCCAAGGCCGCGAAGAAGAACGTGTTTCTTTCGCCGTCGTCCCTGGCCATCGCAGCACTGGCCAAGGTCAAGCAGTGGGAAAGCCCGGGTAATCAGGTGACCTTCGCCGAGGACGTTTCCCGCGTGGTCGAGTACAACATTCTCGACACGTCCACCGAAGGCGACCTGCTCAACCGCTACGGCGTGAGCTACTACGCCCGCACCATCCTCGGCGGTTTTTCGCTGCTGGGTAACCGCTCAATCACCGGCAAGTTCATCAGCTACGTCGGCCTGGAAGACGCCATCAGCCGCAAGCTGGTCAAGGCCGGCCAGAAGGCCATGGCCAAGAACCTCACCAAGTCCTTCATGGACCAGGAGGTCAAGCGCATCAACGATTGGCTGCAAACCCTGGTCGCCGACGAAACCATCCCCGGTGGCAGTGTGTACCTGCACCCGGAGTTGAACAGTGTCGAGAAGTACAAGAACGGCACCTGGTTCATCGTTATCGACTACGGCCGCTATGCGCCCAATGAACACATGATTTATCAACTCAACGCCCGCGATGAAATCATCGAGCAGTTCCTGGAGGACGTTCTCTAATGTTTACCAACCGAGTCAGACAGGCCATTGCGGCCACCCTCCAAGGCCTGCCGCTGTCCGCGACCGTGGAAGAGTTCACCCCGCCGAAGATCGAGTTCGACATGGAGTCCATGTCCGGCGGGCGCTTCATTGCCGAGGAAATGGCCAAGAGCGGCAAAGTGCTCAACGCCAAGCTGATCCTGCAAGGCGCCGGCCCGGAAATCATGCTGGCCCTGGGCGTGCGGATGGGGGACGACATTCTGCTGAACGTGCGTGAAGCCGGCCAGGACCAGGACGGCAAGACCTACTTCACCTACCACACCGTGGGCGGCAAGCTCAAATCCCTGGAGGAGGCAAAGCTGAAGATGGGCGAGAAGGCCACCACCACGCTGGAGTTGTCCTGCCGCACCTATAACCGCCTGGAAAACGGCATTTCGGTGATCGACATCGACGTGCGTACCCAGAAGTTCGTCCTCAACGGCGTCGATATTCTGGGCGACGCCCGCCGCGCGGTGTTGATGCCGTAACCCCTCGGGGGCGGGTTCGCTCGCCCCCATACTTGACCAAGGAATTGCCCCATGGCCTGGATGCCACCGCTGCACCTCCTGCTGGCCCCGATCACCGCCGACACCGGCGCGACGATCGAGCAGGTGCAACTCAAACCGCTGTACTACGCCGCGCAAAAAGACGCGCTGGCCCGGGCCGGTGATGACGAGGACGACCAGTTCTTCGAACTGGCGAAACTCGCCACCGGCCTGTCGGAAAAAGAGCTCGACCAACTCAAGCGCCCGGACTACGTAAGCATCGCCCAATACGTACATGAAATGTCGACGCGCCCGGCGTCATTCTTCCTGCAAGCGCCCGAAGCTGCGACCCACGACCAGCCCGTCCACCTGCTGTTGCCCCTCGACGCGGCCGGCCGCACCTGGACCGAGCTGCCCCTGGAAATGCCCGCCCTGCGCGCGACCAAAGTGATGAAAAAACTCGCCACCAACAAAGAGCGCGCCGAGTTCATCACCGCCCACTGCACTGGCCTGATGATCCCCGATCTGGCCGGCCTGACCGTGCCTGACTGGACGGAATTGCAGGAGCGCATCGATGATTTTTTAAACAAACCGGCGGACTTCTTTCGGAGCGCGACATCGAAGTGATCCTCGACGTGGTGCCGCTGATTTACTCGGTCAATGAAGCGGAAATCCTCGACTGGGACGCCGGAAAAGCACTGCGCCGCTACGACATCGCGATCAATCGCCTTGGCGTTAAACAGGAGTAAGCGGGATGCAAGAGACTCAATACGAGATCAGGCTCGCCGAAGAAGACAAGCGCTGGATGACCTTTGCGGCCCTGTCCAACGAGGCGACACTCAACAGTGTGCTGACCCCCCTTCCTGATAGTTTTGTCGGGCCTTCCAGCCTGGATGCCGAACCGCAGCCATCGTCGGAACTCGGCCTGGCGCTGGTCACGGTGAGCCTGGATATCAACGCCTTGACCCTTGAGCAAGTGCGGTTGCGCGAGACGTTGGAAACGCTCAACAGCACATTATTCATTACCAGTGATTCACTGGCGCTCAGGACGGTCGAGACCGTCTCGCAGGCGCAGAACAGTCAAGCCAAGGAGCCGCCGCCGGCCGCCGACTCCTGGGTCGACAAAAGCCTGCAGTTCGGGGCCGATGCGGCGAAGACCATTGCCAAGGATGTGGGCTCGAGTTTGTGGGATACGGCCAAGAGCAGGGTCTCGGGCAAGGCCATCGATGCACTGGCGCAAAAGTTTCCCAAAGCCGGCAAGTGGCTCAAAGACGACAAAGACAAGGGCACCGACAAGGACAACGACAAGGACTGCTGCTGCCGCGGCGAGTCTCTTCGTGGCGCCGTTACCCCGAGCATCATCTTGCCGCCTGGCTATGAGCGTTCTGGCGGGAAAAAGACTTCCGCGAAAAAGACCGCCAAGTCGACGCGGTGGCGGGAGTTGCCCGTCCCCCGTGGCCTCGGCCCGTTGAAGTATGCCGACACCGCCATCAATGTGATCCAGGGCATACGCGATGGCGACGCAAAAGCAGTCACCACCGGCCTGTCTACGGCCGGTGGTGCCTGGGCCGGCGCCTCTGCCGGCGCGGCCATTGGCACCCTGGTTTTGCCTGGCATCGGCACGGCTGTAGGCGGCGCAATCGGCGGCTTGCTCGGCAGTGAAGCGGGCGCTTGGCTTGGGGACAAACTGTTCAGCCCCGCTGACCGCCTGCCCGCACCCAATGCCGTCAGCAAGGAACTCAACAGCGCATGCACGGACAATGTGCAAGTCACCCTGGCCCCCAGCATCCAGATCACCGGCGTCAACCCCGCCGATGCCCAGCAGGTGGTCAATCAGGTGATCCAGGCTCTGCAATTCCAATGCCTGCCGATGCTCTCCGACACCCTCGGGGTTCGGCGCAATGCGGCACTGGCCGATCCAGGAGGTGATTGATGCGACAACAGATGGTGCTGGGCGATTTTATTTTTGGGCTCGCCCGTGGGTTTGCCTATTCCTCGCTGACCCGTAACAGCGACGGCGGCTGGGCTGACCTGGCGATTATCGCGAGCAAACCGCAGTCGCGGCAGAACGGCCAGAAGCTGGAAAAACTCACCTTCAGCGGCACGGCGATGTACGGCGTGGGCATGCAACGCCTGGACGAGTTGCGCGCCCTGCAAAATCAACGCGTGCCGCTGCCTCTGGTGGATGGCATCGGCCGCAACTGGGGCCTGTGGCGGATCAATTCGGTGATGGAAACCCAAAGCAACGTGATCGATGACGGTACCGCCATGCTCATGACCTGGAGCCTTGAATTGGAGGAATTCATCAATGCGTAGAGTGCGAAGTATTGCCGGTGATTCGGTCAACCTGCTGCTCTACCGCGAGCTGGGGCGTTGCGATGACGCCGCGGAAGAAACCCTCTGGCGCTTGAACCCCACGCTTGCCGAATACGGCCCGGTGCTGCCGGCTGGCGTGTGGGTGATCGTGCCCGAAATGGCTTCGCGGCCGGCGGCGCTGCGCTTCGTTTCGGCGTGGGATTAAGAAGGAGGCTACATGGCTCAGGGATTTACGCCCATTGTGGAGTTCTATGGCGCCAACGCGGCGCTGCTCAATCAACGTCTGATGCACTGGAGCCATACCGACGCGGCGGGCCTTGAGTCCGACCGCCTTGAACTGACGCTCAACATCGAGGGCCTGGAGGGCCTGCCCAGTCTGAGTGGCAAGATCGGTTTGCGCGTCGGTTATCAAGAGTCCGGCTTGGTGGAAAAAGGCGAATTTGTCATTACCCAGCGCACGCCGGTGCTGTTTCCCATGCGCTTGCTGATCGTCGCCACCGCGGCGCCATTCAGCGCGGGCGATGCCAGTGGTTACCGCCAGCGTCGATCCGCCAGTTATGGACCGATCAGCCTGGGCGCGCTGTTTCGCCAACTGGTCAGCCGCCACGGCTATTCGCCGCGGGTGGCACCGGCGCTGGAGGGCATTGCGATTGCCCACATCGACCAATCCAATGAAAGCGACATGGCGTTCATCACCCGCCTTGCCAAACGTTATGGCGCCGTCACCAAACCGATCAACGAACTGTACGTGCTCGCCGAGGCCGGGCAGGTCAAGTCACTCTCCGGCCTGCAACTGCCGGACGTGACACTGTCGGTCACCGAGGACAATCGCCCCGGCGATCAAGCATTCATCACCGCCAAGCTCGACGAAACCTCGCGCGCCAAATACCAGGGCAGCCGCGTCACCTGGTGGGATGCCGCCGCGGGCAAGCAGCGGGTGGTTCAGGTCGGGGTTGCGCCCTTCAAGACCTTGCGCCAGCGCTGCCAGAACGAAGCCGAGGCGCGGGCGGTGGCTGAGGGTGAATTGCGCCGCGTGGGCCGTGAAGACCTCAAGCTGCAGATCGATTGTCCGGGGAACCCGCTGTTATCGGCCGAAGGGCTGTTGCTGCTGGATGACACCTGGCCTTCCTACATGCAGGGGCGCTGGTCGATCACCAAGGTGACGCATGTCGGCGACCCGGTGACGGGCTATCGCAGTTCGGTCACGGCCGGCGGGTTGTCGGCGTAGTACCTTTTACGGAGTAGGCACCATGCTGATAACACTGCCCCAGCTTCTTTACATCATGCCGGGCGCTCGCCTCAGCGCGGGCATTTTTCTATCCCCGTTAAATGCGGCATTCGCTCGCTATGCGATCGACAATCCGAAACGCCTCGCCGCCTGCCTCGCCCAGATCGGCCATGAATCCGGCGAATTGCGCTACGTCCGCGAACTCGGCAGCGATCAATACCTGAGCAAATACGACACCGGCCCCCTGGCCGTTCGCCTGGGCAACACCGCCGACGCGGATGGCGACGGCCAGAAGTACCGGGGCAGGGGGCTGATTCAGGTCACCGGGCGTCGCAACTATTTAATCTGCAGCCAAGCGCTGTTTGGCGATGAGCGCCTGCTGCTGCAACCGGAACTGTTGGAGCAGCCGCAATGGGCCGCCGAATCCGCCGCCTGGTTCTGGCACAGCAATGGCCTGAATGAACTGGCGGACAACGACCAGTTCACCACCATCACCCGGCGTATCAACGGCGGGCTCAACGGCCTGGAGGAGCGTTTGCGCTTGTGGACGCGTGCGAAGGCGGTGCTATGCGTTTCCTAGCGGCCTGGCGCCTGATCGGCGTGTGCCTGTTGAGCGCGCTCGTGTGGCAGGTGCAAGCCTGGCGTTATGGTGCGCAGCTTGAGGCGCAATCGGCGGCCCAGGCGCAGGCGCTCAGCCAGCAAAGCCAGGTAGCTTTGCGCCAGCAACAGGCGCAGCAGGACAAACGGCTGGCGCTTGAGCAACAACTCAGCGCCATCGACCAACAACATGCTCGGGAGTTGAGCGATGCACAACGTCATCAGGCCGCTCTGCGTGATCGTCTGGCCACTGCTGATGTGCGGTTGTCAGTCCTTCTCGACGCCAGCGACAGCGCCAGTGGTTGCGCAATGCCTGCCGCCACCGCCGCCGGCGGCGTGGTTCATGCAGCCCCGCGAGCCCGACTTGACCCGGCGCATGCTCAGCGAATTATCGCCATCACCGACGACGCGGATAACGCCGTGATCGCCTTGCGCGCCTGTCAGGCGTATGTGCGGGCCATCGTGCGTTAGTGTCTTGATGCACGCTGCAACTTGCATGGCCGATGGGCTCATGTAGGGTAGGCCAATACCCGCTCACTCCAGGAGACCTCCGTGAAAGAAATCACCCAACTGGCCGCTGAACTGGGTCGACGTCTACAGGTGCTCAATGCCCACGTCACCACCGCCGAGTCCTGTACCGGCGGCGGCATCGCCGAAGCCATCACGCGCATACCGGGGAGTTCGGCGTGGTTCGAGGCGGGATATGTCACCTATTCCAACCGGCAGAAAACTCGGCAGCTGGATGTGCCGGAGGCACTGTTCGGCAAAGTGGGGGCGGTCAGCCGCGAGGTGGTGGAGGCCATGGTCAGGGGCGCCCAGGAAAAAAGCCTGGCGCGCTTTGCCGTGGCGGTCAGCGGCGTGGCCGGGCCCGATGGCGGCTCGCCGGAAAAACCGGTGGGCACGGTATGGCTGGCGTTCGGCGTGGGTGACGAGGTCACGGCCGAGCGCCAGCACTTCCCCGGCAACCGCGATGAGGTCCGCCGACAAACGGTAAAGGCCGCGCTAGAGGGCTTGTTGCGACGAGCTGCAGCAGAAATAGAAAATCAGGGGTAGGCGATCTCCGATCTTTGTGGAACAATACTGTCTACTTATACAGGTGTTGGCCGTCAGGCCTTATTGATTACGTGAGGACTTTAATGGACGAGAACAAGAAGAAAGCCTTGGCTGCGGCCCTGGGTCAGATCGAACGTCAATTCGGCAAGGGTGCCGTAATGCGTATGGGCGATCACGACCGTCAGGCGATCCCGGCTATTTCCACTGGCTCTCTGGGTCTGGACATCGCGCTCGGCATTGGCGGCCTGCCAAAAGGCCGTATCGTTGAAATCTACGGTCCTGAATCTTCCGGTAAAACCACCCTGACGCTGTCGGTGATTGCCCAGGCGCAAAAGATGGGCGCGACCTGCGCGTTCGTCGACGCCGAGCACGCCCTGGACCCTGAATACGCCGGCAAGCTGGGCGTGAATGTTGACGACCTGCTGGTTTCCCAGCCGGACACTGGTGAGCAAGCCCTGGAAATCACCGACATGCTGGTGCGCTCCAACGCCATCGACGTGATCGTGGTCGACTCCGTGGCGGCCCTGGTGCCAAAGGCTGAAATCGAAGGCGAAATGGGCGACATGCACGTCGGCCTGCAGGCCCGTCTGATGTCCCAGGCGCTGCGTAAAATCACCGGTAACATCAAGAACGCCAACTGCCTGGTGATCTTCATCAACCAGATCCGGATGAAGATTGGCGTCATGTTCGGCAGCCCGGAAACCACCACCGGTGGTAACGCGCTGAAGTTCTACGCGTCGGTCCGTCTGGATATCCGCCGTACCGGCGCGGTGAAGGAAGGTGACGAGGTTGTCGGTAGCGAAACCCGCGTCAAAGTCGTTAAGAACAAAGTGGCCCCGCCATTCCGTCAGGCTGAGTTCCAGATTCTCTACGGCAAGGGTATCTACCTGAACGGCGAGATGATCGACCTGGGCGTGTTGCACGGTTTTGTCGAGAAATCCGGTGCCTGGTATGCCTACAACGGCAGCAAGATCGGTCAGGGCAAGGCCAACTCGGCCAAGTTCCTGGCGGACAACCCGGATGTCGCCGCCGCGCTTGAGAAGCAGATCCGCGACAAGCTGCTGACCCCCGCGCCGGACGTGAAAGCTGCAGCCAACCGTGCGTCGGTTGACGAAATGGAAGAAGTCGACACTGACGTCTGAACCAAACGATGACCGTTGTGCTGGATACACTCGTCGCCGTTCGGCGCACTGCGATGGACCTGCTCGCGCGTCGCGAGCATGGTCGAGTCGAACTGACGCGTAAACTGCGTCAGCGCGGTGCGTCCGCCGAGATGATCGACACGGCCCTTGACCGGTTGACGGAAGAAGGGCTGTTGTCGGAAGCCCGTTACCTCGAAAGTTTTGTGTCCTACCGAGCGCGCTCCGGCTACGGCCCGGTGCGAATTCGTGAAGAGCTGAGCCAGCGCGGCCTGCAACGCGCCGACATCGACCTCGCCCTGCGCGAGTGCGGGATCAGTTGGCAGTCACAGCTGGAAGATACCTGGCGTCGCAAGTTCTCTGGGCATCTTCCGATTGATGCCAGGGAACGCGCCAAACAAGGGCGCTTCCTGAGTTATCGCGGGTTTTCGATGGAAATGATCAATCGGTTGTTCAGCGGTCGGGACATGGACGACTGAACAACGCAAAAAATAAAAGGCCCGCTATGAAAATAGCGGGCCTTTTTTTTTGCTCAAAAATCACGCCGGCTCCGGCGCCACCCGTTGTTGTGTCTTGCCCTGAGCCTGCGCCCAGTTCTCCGGCAAGTTGATGTAGTCCACCAACTCCCGCAACCGGCCCTGATCACGCCCGTTGAAGTTGAACACCAGTCGCGTCAGATGACTGAACTGCGGCTCATCGTGCTCTTCTCCGGTGTAGGCGAGCTGCTGAAAGTCTCCACTCAGTCGCAGGCTGGCGAACTCTTTTTGCACCTGAGCCAGCGCCCGCTCACTGAGCGGATGATTCATGCGTATCACAAACTCACGCTTCAGCCAGCGGGTAGAGTGGAAGTTGGCATAAAACTGGTTGATCTCGTCTACCGCGGCTTCAGCGCTGTACACCAGGCGCATCAGCTTCAGGTCGGTGGGCAGCACATAGCGATTGGCTTCCAACTGGCTGCGGATAAAGTCCAGGGCGCCTTGCCAGAAACCGCCACCTGGCGCATCGAGTAACACCACCGGTACCAGTGGGCTCTTGCCGGTCTGGATCAGCGTCAGTACTTCAAGCGCTTCATCCAGGGTGCCGAAACCGCCGGGGCACAACACCAGCGCATCGGCCTCCTTGACGAAGAACAGCTTGCGCGTAAAGAAGAAGTGGAACGACAGCAGGTTCTCGGTACCGTCGATGGTCGGGTTGGCATGCTGTTCGAACGGCAGGGTAATGTTGAAGCCCAGGCTGTGCTCCAGGCCGGCACCTTCGTGGGCGGCGGCCATGATCCCGCCGCCGCCGCCGGTGATCACCATCAGATCGGAGCGCGCCAGTGCCGCGCCCACTTCCCGGGCCAGGGCATAGAGCGGGCTTTCCACCGGCGTGCGCGCCGAGCCGAATACCGTGACTTTGCGCCGCCCCTTGAACTGTTCCAGCACGCGGAAGGCGTGGTCCAGTTCGCGGATGGCTTGCAAGGTGATTTTGGCGTTCCAGCGGCTGCGGTCGTCCTGTGCCATGCGTAGCGCGGTGAGGATCATGTCGCGGTAAAGGGGGATATTCGGGCTGTTGGGTGCGATCAACTGGAGTTGAGCTTCGACCTGCTGCGTGAGGTCGACCCCGCTTGCTTCAAAATGCTGGAGCAGGCGGTCATTCGGTTCGTAAGGCATTCAACTTCTCCTTCTTCACAGAGCCTGGGCGGGCGGCGAAATATTCGTCCGTGGCCACGACACTGCATGTGTCGCTGCATGCCCATGGCATTGCACAGTGTTCGCCAAGCGGCAAAGCGCGACTCTGTATGTTCCTTGTGATTTAAAAACCTTTGCACTGCACATGGCAGGAGGACAACTCTGTTTTGCCCTGAAAATGTTACAGAACAGCATGGGAACTGGGCTGAGCGGGTTGTGGGAATGAGACGATCATGGGCCGAAAAACCCTTGGCTGGCAACCGCTTATTGGTCTCACGTCACAGCGTGCAGCGTTCGGCGGCAAACACAAACGAGGGAATTGCGCGCCACTGGACAGCAGCGCGCGGGGGGCATGCGCGAGTTACTTTTTCTTCTTCGCCGCAGTCGGTGCCGGGCAGTCTGCTTCGACGAATTTCACCGAAGCCACCGGGCGGTTGGTCTTGTTTTCGGTGATCTCGTAGCGCATCACCGCGCCCTTGGCCATCAGCTCGCGGTAGCCGTGGTTCAGGCACACGCTTTGTCCGAGCTGGAAATACACCGCCTTGGGGTTGGCACGCATCTGTTCGGCACGATCAGGCTGCACGCTGAGGTGATCGATCAACTGCATGCCTTCAACGGTGTAGGCCACTTCCAGGGTTTTTTCATCGATTTCCCGGGGCAGGTCTTTGTTGCTTTCAGCCGCGACGCTTTGCAGCTTCTTGTTCATTTGGGCCTCCAGCAGCGAGGCCGCCTGGGCGCCAACAGGCAAGACCAGCGCGAGGGCGACGGATGGGGCGACAAGACGCAGCATGGAACGCAGCATGAAACTCTCCTGATTCGGTTACTGGTGCATAGACCAGCCACTGGGCTGTGCGTTCAGTGGCGCGCAATTATAGGTGAGCCCTGGCCGGTACAGCCAGGCGTATTGCTGGGAAGTGCGTGTGGCTCTGGTAAACTGCGGCCACTTAAGCCTTCCTCGAGTTCCCCCAGTGTCGATTTTCCTTTCCGTGCGGCGCATCCGATGAGCCACGCCGTCTCTCGTCTGCGTACCCAGCGCCTGGCGCGCGCCATCAGGCCTTTCGTCAATCGGGGGTCGCGTGCCGAGCGCTGCCCCGGCTGCCGGGTGATCCCCGCGTATTGCTTGTGTGCCTGGCGGCCCAAGGTCCAGGCCCGGTCTGCGATGTGCCTGTTGATGCACGACGTCGAACCGATGAAGCCCAGCAACACCGGCTGGCTGATCGCCGATGTGATTGACGACACCAGCGCGTTCGCCTGGTCACGCACCGAGGTCGACCCCGGGCTGCTCACTTTGCTGGCTGACCCGCAGTGGCAACCCTACATCGTGTTCCCCGGCGAATTCGTCGCGCCGGAACGGGTTGTCAGTGAGGTCAAGGTGGGGGAGGGCAAGCGCCCGCTGTTTATCCTGCTGGACGGCACGTGGAGCGAAGCGCGCAAGATGTTCCGCAAAAGTCCCTATTTGGAGCATTTGCCGGTCCTCAGCCTGGCTCCCGAGCAGTTGTCGCGCTACAAACTGCGTCGTTCCAAGCGGGATGATCATTTCTGCACCGCTGAAGTCGCCGCGCTGTGCCTGGAGCTGGCCGACGACGGCGCGGCCAGCGAAGTGCTGGACGCTTACCTTGATGTGTTCAGCACCCATTATCTGGCCGCCAAGTTCCAGTTACCGCTGGACTCGACGGATATCGTCCATACTCGTCTAGCGCCCTACATCCCGGCGGTATAACCAGACGACGTTTGCATGATGGCACCGTAAATCCGACAACCGCTAAACTGCTCATTGGCGTAGTGCTTGACCACCCAGGCTGCGCTGGGCATGCTGGGCGCCGATCAGGGCGCAACCGTGAATTTCCAACGTCGTTTCAGGTGCTTTTGACGTTGAGCATGCCCTGTGGTGATGGCTGCCTGGCCGTTACCTTGTGTATTGGCGAACCCTGAACCCATCAGGGCTGCCATAAAAAACAGGATCATTTAATCAATGGCCACATACGAAATCCTGATAGCTGATGACCACCCGCTGTTTCGCAGTGCGCTGCATCAGGCAGTAACGCTGGGCTTGGGCCCCGATGTCCGTCTGGTTGAAGTGGCCAGCATTGCCGAGCTGGAAACCCGCCTCACCGAAAAATCCGACTGGGACCTGGTGCTGCTCGACCTGAACATGCCTGGCGCCTATGGGTTTTCGGGGCTGGTGCTGTTGCGCGGGCAATACCCGCAGATTCCCGTGGTGATGGTCTCGGCCCAGGAAGAAGCCGATGTAGTGGTGCGCTCCAAGGAGTTTGGCGCCAGCGGTTTCATTCCCAAGTCGAGCTCCATGGAAGAGATCCAGAAAGCCGTGCGCGCGGTGCTGGAGGGCGATGTGTCCTGGCCGCCGCAAGCGTTTGAAGAGATCAACGTGTCCGACGAAGCCAAGGCTGCCCGCGATGGTCTGGCCAGCTTGACGCCCCAGCAGTTCCGGGTGCTCACCATGGTCTGCGAAGGCTTGTTGAACAAGCAGATCGCCTACGAGTTGAGCGTGTCGGAAGCGACCATCAAGGCCCACGTCACCGCGATCTTTCGCAAGCTGGGGGTGCGAACGCGAACCCAGGCGGCGTTGCTCTTGCAACAACTTGAGTCAATTTCGCAGCATTAAGCTATTGTCGATTCACGCTTTTTTGACTTCGCGTGATCTAGTTTTCCCACTTCTTTGGTTCAGTTGCCTACATTTATGTCGCCTTTCAAGGGTCAAACCGGTATCAAACGTATCTTCAACGCAGGGGGCTATTCCCTGGATGGCCTGCGCGCAGCCTTCACCGGTGAGGCGGCGTTCCGTCAGTTGGTGTTGCTGAACGTCATCCTGATCCCGCTGAGTTTTTTCCTGCATGTCAGCCGCGTCGAACGGGCGCTGTTGATCGCGGTGTGCCTGCTTGCGTTGATCGTCGAGTTGCTCAACTCGGCCGTGGAAGCGGCCATCGACCGCATTTCCCTGGACCGTCACCCACTGTCGAAAAACGCCAAGGACATGGGCAGCGCCGCGCAATTCGTGGCACTGACCATGATCACCGTGGTGTGGGCCGTGATCCTGATCTAAGCCTCAGGCAATGTTCGGCAGCACTATTTCGTCGCTGCGCTGAACCCCGGCGGTGAAGGCGCGGCACAGCTCGAGAAACTCGCGCATCGCCGAGGTCTGGTACTTCTGCTTGTGCCAGATGAAGTAGAACTGCCGGGCCAGGTCCAGGTCCGGGGTTTCTACCGGCACCAGGCTGCCGCGGCGGAAGGCATCGCGCAGCGCCAGCCGGGAAATGCAGCCAATCCCCAGCCCCGACTCCACTGCACGCTTGATCGCCTCGGTGTGTTCCAGTTCGAGGCGAATGTTCAGCACGCTGCGATGATGGCGCATGGCCTGATCAAAGGTCAGGCGCGTGCCCGAGCCCTGTTCGCGCAGGATCCACGCTTCATGGGTCAATTCCTCCATGGTCGCTACGCCGCGCTGGGCCAGGTGATGCTGAGGCGCGCAAAATACCACCAGCTCATCTTCCACCCAGGTCTGCACTTCGATATCCGGGTGGCTGCAGTCGCCTTCGATTAGACCCAAGTCAATTTCATAATGCGCAACCTGGTGCACGATATGTGCAGTGTTCTGCACGTGCAGCTTCACCTGGCTCTCGGGGTGCTGCTGCATGAAGCTGCCGATCAGCAGCGTGGCCAGGTAATTGCCGATGGTCAGCGTGGCGCCGACGGCCAGTGAACCGAAGCCAGACTTGCCGTTGAGCAGGTCTTCGATCTCCTTGGCCTGGTCCAGCAGGGCTACCGCCTGGGGCAACAGCTGACGGCCGAGGGCGTTGAGGCTCAGGCGTTTACCCGCCCGGTCGAATAACTGGCAGCTGGATTGACGCTCCAGCTCGGTGATTGAGGTGCTGGCGGCGGATTGAGATAAGGCCAGAAGGCCAGCAGCGCGTGAGACGCTTTCCTGCTGGGCGACGGCGACGAAGACTTGCAGTTGACGGAGAGTAAATCGCATATCGATATAACCGATAACCCTTATCTTAATAATCCAGTTAACAGATATTGTCGCCGCCATTAGAATGCTGTGCAATTGCGCACTTATCATTTTGGCGCAGACCCATCTCCAGGAGTCCCCCGTACATGAGCAACATGAACCACGAGCGTGTCCTCAGTGTTCATCACTGGAACGACACTCTGTTCAGCTTCAAGTGCACCCGCGATCCGGGCTTGCGCTTCGAGAACGGTCAGTTCGTGATGATCGGCCTGCAACAACCCAACGGCCGCCCGCTCATGCGCGCTTATTCGATTGCCAGCCCGAACTGGGAAGAGCATCTGGAGTTCTTCAGCATCAAGGTGCCTGATGGCCCGCTGACTTCCCAGTTGCAGCATCTGAAGGAAGGCGACGAGATCATCATCAGCAAAAAACCGACAGGCACCCTGGTGCTTGACGATTTGAAACCGGGTAAACACCTGTACCTGCTCAGCACCGGTACCGGCCTTGCGCCATTTATGAGCGTGATCCAGGACCCGGAAACCTACGAGCGTTTCGAAAAAGTGATCCTGTGCCACGGCGTGCGTTACGTCAACGAAGTCGCCTACCGCGAATTCATCACCAAGCACCTGCCGCAGAATGAATTCTTCGGCGAAGCCCTGCGTGAAAAGTTGATCTACTACCCCACCGTGACCCGCGAACCGTTCGAAAACCAAGGCCGTCTGACCGACCTGATGCGCAGTGGCAAGCTGTTCCGCGATATCGGCCTGCCACCGATCAACCCCCAGGACGACCGCGCCATGCTGTGCGGCAGCCCAAGCATGTTGGACGAGACCAGCGAAGTGTTGAACAGCTTCGGCCTGAAAGTTTCGCCACGCATGCGTGAACCGGGTGACTACCTGATCGAACGCGCCTTCGTCGAGAAGTAAGCGCGGTCAAAAAAATGTGGGAGGGAGCTTGCTCCCGATTGCTGAGTGTCAGTCAATGTATCAGGTGACTGACCCGCCGCTATCGGGAGCAAGCTCCCTCCCACATTGGTTTTCGGTTTATTTAGCTGCAATCACTTCAAGCACACAGATGACGCCCGCCTCGGGATAGTGCCAGCGCACATCCACGTCCCAGAACTGCGCGCCATATTCCCGCTCGGGCCCGGGCGTCTGATAGGCCGGCCGCGGGTCTTGTGCCAAACACTGTTCGATCAACGCCACCAGCGGTTCAGCAAGGCGCTGAGCGTGGCCTTGCGCCTGGTGCAGAGCGGTCTTCAGCCACTGCACGGGAATCAGTGGCGGCGTGCCATTGGCGATGCCGTTGGTGGCGTTGTCGACAATGTCGGCATACGGCACATAGGGCTTGATATCCAGCACCGGCGTGCCATCGAGCAGATCGATCCCGGAGATCCACAACCGGCCCGGTTCGACCTTGTCCAGCTTCACCACCGACTGGCCAATCCCGTTGGGCCGATGGGTCGCACGGGTGGCAAACACGCCCATGGACTTATTGCCGCCCAGACGGGGCGGGCGCACTTTCAGGCGGGGTTTGTCTTCCAGGGCCTGGTGGAACAGAAACAGCAGCCACACATGGCTGACCTGCTCCAGGCCCTGCACCGCCTCGCCGTGGTCGAACGGCGCGACCAGCTCCAGCACGCCGCGGGCGGCAGGCGCCAGTTGCGGTTGGCGCGGGATGGCGAACTTCTCCTTGAAGCAGGAGCGCACGAAGCCGACGGGCGAGACCTGGTAACTCATGGCTTACGCGCGAACCCGCAGGGTCAGGCCCTTGAGGAAGTTGCGCAGCAACTGGTCGCCGCAGGTGCGGTAATTGGTGTGGCCGAACTTGCGGAACAGCGCGCTCAGCTCAGGCTTGGACACCGGGAACTCGGCCGCCTTGAGGATGGCGTGCATGTCGTCTTCCTTCAGTTCGAAGGCCACGCGCAGCTTCTTGAGGATGATGTTGTTGGTCACCGGGGTTTCGATCGGTTGCGGCGGACGGCTGTCGTCCTTGCCGCGCTTGAAAATCACCAGGCCGTCAAGGAAGTGCGCCATGACCTCGTCCGGGCAGAACACAAAGCCTTCTTCCTCGTCTTTCTTGAGGTAAGTCAGCAGGTCTTCCTTGGTCACGTCCATGCCGCCGAGTTTGATCAGCTCGACCATCTTGTTGTCGCTGATGTCGAGCATGTAGCGCACGCTGCGCAGTACGTCGTTGTGAATCATGGTGGGCAATCCTGGTTTTCAACGGTGGACACCGCCCACGCAGGCGGTGTCGAAAAAGGGGGAGTGGCTCAGAACTTCTCTTTGCCGGACAGGTAACGCCATTGGCCGACCGGCACCTTGCCGATGGACACGCCGCCGATGCGGATACGACGGATGGCGATGACTTTCAAGCCGACAGCTTCGCAGAACAAGGCGATCACCCCCGGTTGCGGGTTTTTCATCGCAAAGCGCAGGCGGTTTTCGTTCTGCCAGCTGGCTTTCACCGGCGGCAGCTCTTTGCCTTTGTAGGTCAGGCCATGGTTGAGGCGGTTCAGGCCGTGAGCAACCATGTCACCTTCGACCTCCACCACGTATTCCTGCTCGATCTTGGCGGCATCGGCGGTCAGTTTGCGCAGAATCTTCCAATCCTGGGTGAACACCAGCAGGCCGCTGGCCTTGGCTTGCAGGTCAGCGCTGGCGGTCAGGCGCAGGAAGTGGCCCTTGAGCGGGCGCTTGCTGAAGCGGTGTTCTTCCGATAGCGTTTCGGCGCTGATCGACGCCATTGCCGTCTCGGCATCCACGCCCACCGGCGCGTGCAGCAGGATGGTCACAGGCTCTGGCGCAGTGGCCTTGGCCTCGGGGTCCAGTTCGACCTTCTGGGTGGTGACCTTGAACTGTGGCTCGTCGATCACTTCACCGTCCACCGAGACCCAGCCGCCTTCGATAAACAGCTCAGCCTCCCGACGGGAGCAACCGACCAGTTCGATAAGGCGTTTGGAGAGGCGTATGGGGTCAGTCATGACAAGGGCCGTAGCAAAAGGGGGCCGCTATTGTACCTGTGTGGGCGCGGTTAATCCCGGCCCCATTTCATTTAGCCCTGACGCGCCTCTTGCTGAACCTGGCGCAAACGCATGTGCAGCAGCGGATAAGGCTGCCCCAGGCCATCATGCTCCGTGCGGCCGATGACTTCGAAGCCTTGCTTGAAGTAAAAGCCCAGCGCCTGCGGGTTCTGTTCGTTGACGTCCAGCTCATCGGCGTTCATGCGCTCGATCGCGTAACGCAGCAATTGCCGGCCGAGGCCCTGGCCACGGTGCTGCGGGTCGATGAACAGCATCTCGACCTTGCCCGCAGCCACTCCGGCGAACCCGGTGATGCGCTGGCGCGTGTCCTTGGTGCAGATCAGCATCACCGCATCGAGGTAGCGGGTCAGCACCAGGTTTTTCAGCAGCGTGATGTAGCTGTCCGGCAGAAAGTCATGGGTGGCGCGCACCGACGCCTCCCAGATCCGCGCCAACTCGGCGTAGTCGCTGGTTTTAGGGGTGTGGATAACCGAATGCTGACGCATGCCCGCTGCCCTTTGTGGATGTTCGGTGTCGATGGGCAAAACGATAGACCTAAAAAAGCCCCGCATCTTGTCCAGAAGCAGGGCTTTTTAACTTTTTTATCCGTGCCTGATGCGATCAGTCGCGCTTTTCGGCCCACAGGTCGTATTCGTCGGCATCGGTCACCGTACACCAGACCTTGTCACCCGGCTTCAAACCGCTGGCATCGTCGATAAACACGTTACCGTCGATTTCCGGGGCGTCGAAGAAGCAGCGGCCTACGGCGCCTTGCTCGTCGACTTCGTCGATCAGCACTTCGATTTCCTTGCCGATGCGCAGTTGCAGGCGCGCCGAGCTGATCGCCTGCTGGTGCGCCATGAAGCGCTCCCAACGGTCTTGCTTGACGTCATCCGGTACTACGGCCAGGTCCAGCAGGTTGGCCGGGGCGCCTTCGACCGGCGAGTACTGGAAGCAGCCGACGCGGTCCAGTTGGGCTTCGGTCAGCCAGTCGAGCAGGTACTGGAAGTCTTCTTCGGTTTCGCCCGGGAAGCCGACGATGAAGGTCGAACGGATGATCAGTTCCGGGCAGATCTCGCGCCAGTTCTTGATGCGCGCCAGGGTCTTGTCTTCGAAGGCCGGGCGTTTCATGGCCTTGAGCACTTTCGGGCTGGCGTGCTGGAACGGGATGTCCAGGTACGGCAGGATCTTGCCGGCGGCCATCAACGGGATCAACTCGTCCACGTGCGGGTACGGGTACACGTAGTGCAGGCGCACCCACACGCCCAGGCTGCTCAAGGCTTCGCACAGCTCGGTCATGCGGGTTTTCACCGGCGCGCCGTTCCAGAAACCGGTGCGGTATTTCACGTCGACGCCGTAGGCGCTGGTGTCCTGGGAGATCACCAACAGCTCTTTCACGCCGGATTTGACCAGGCGCTGGGCTTCGTCCAGCACATCGCCCACCGGGCGGCTGACCAGCTTGCCGCGCATCGACGGGATGATGCAGAAGCTGCAACTATGGTTGCAGCCTTCGGAAATCTTCAGGTACGCGTAGTGGCGCGGGGTCAGCTTGATGCCTTGCGGCGGCACCAGATCGATCAGCGGGTTGTGGTCCTGGCGCGGCGGCACCACTTGATGCACGGCGTTGACCACCTGCTCGTACTGCTGCGGGCCGGTCACGGCCAGCACGCTCGGGTGTACGTTGCGGATATTGCCTTCTTCCACACCCATACAGCCGGTGACGATGACCTTGCCGTTTTCCTTGATGGCCTCGCCGATCACTTCCAGGGATTCCGCCTTGGCCGAGTCGATGAAGCCACAGGTGTTGACCACCACCACGTCCGCGTCCTGGTAAGTGGACACGACGTCATAACCTTCCATGCGCAGTTGCGTCAGGATGCGTTCGGAGTCGACCAGAGCCTTCGGGCAGCCCAGGGAAACAAAGCCGACCTTGGGGTTGGCTTTTGCGATGGTGGTGGACATGTCTAACCTCGGTATTGAATGACGCCGCCAGTCGGGCACGACAAGGCGGTAGACGGGCACTTAGCGCGCTCGTAAAAGAGCATGCTTTTGTGCCTCTGATCAAAAAGTGCGCAATTCTAGCGACGGGCAACGCACTTGACCAGCTTTATGCAGGGAAATACGACGAGTGCTGCGCTATGCTTCGCGCCGTTGCGAACGGGTGAAATCCTTGGGTCAACAAAACGTCTGTTACGAGAAGTAAAACAGCGCATGCTAAGGTCCGCTTAGATGCGTTGTTTATAAGAGACCTCAGGTATAGGGCAGGAGTGGTTGATGGGTCAGGCAAGTAGTCAGGCAGCGGGTGCCGAGCATTCCAATGCCAAGCCGATTGGCATGCTGGTGGCAGCGGTCGGGGTGGTTTATGGCGATATCGGGACCAGCCCGCTCTATACCCTTAAAGAGGTGTTCGGTGGAGGGTATGGGGTTCAGGTCAACCAGGACGGAGTCTTCGGGATACTGGCGCTGATCTTCTGGTCGCTGATCTGGGTCGTTTCGATCAAGTACGTGTTGTTCATCCTGCGCGCCGACAACCAGGGCGAGGGCGGGATCATGGCCCTCACTGCGTTGGCGCGGCGAGCGGCGTCGCCGTATCCGAAGCTGCGCTCGGTGCTGGTGATTCTCGGGTTGATCGGCGCTGCGCTGTTTTACGGCGACAGCATGATCACCCCGGCAATCTCGGTGCTCTCGGCGGTAGAAGGCCTGGAACTGGCCTTCGAAGGGCTTGAACGCTGGGTCGTACCGCTGTCGCTGGTGGTGCTGGTGGGGCTGTTCCTGATCCAGAAACATGGCACCGACCGTATCGGCAAGCTGTTCGGGCCGGTCATGGTGTTGTGGTTCCTGGTGCTGGCGGGCCTGGGCGTGCATGGCATCAGCCAGCATCCGGAAGTGCTCAACGCATTGAACCCGGTGTGGGGTGTGCGTTTCTTCATAGTCCACCCAGGCATGGGTGTGGCGATTCTCGGCGCCGTGGTGCTGGCATTGACCGGTGCCGAAGCGCTGTACGCCGACATGGGCCACTTCGGGCGCAAACCCATTGCGCGTGCCTGGTTCGCCCTGGTGCTGCCGGCGCTGGTGCTCAACTATTTCGGCCAAGGTGCGTTGCTGCTGGAAAACCCCGAAGCGGCGCGTAACCCGTTCTACCTGCTCGCACCGAGCTGGGCGCTGATTCCGTTGGTGGTGTTGTCTACCCTGGCCACGGTGATTGCGTCCCAGGCGGTGATTTCCGGCGCGTTCTCCCTGACCCGTCAGGCGATCCAACTGGGTTACATCCCGCGCATGCACATTCAGCATACGTCCAGCGCCGAACAGGGCCAGATCTACATCGGCGCGGTGAATTGGTCGCTGATGGTCGGCGTGATCCTGCTGGTGCTGGGTTTCGAGTCGTCCAACGCGCTGGCTTCAGCCTACGGCGTGGCGGTCACCGGCACCATGCTGATCACCAGCATCCTGGTGTCGGCAGTGATGCTGTTGCTGTGGAAATGGCCACCGGTGTTGGCGATTCCGGTACTGATCGGTTTCCTGTTGGTCGACGGGCTGTTCTTCGCCGCCAACGTGCCGAAAATCGTCCAGGGCGGTGCATTCCCGGTATTGGCGGGGATTGTGCTGTTTATCCTGATGACGACGTGGAAACGCGGCAAGGAACTGCTGATGGACCGCCTCGACGAGGGCGGCCTGCCGTTGCCGATCTTTATCAGCAGTATCCGCGTGCAGCCGCCCCATCGCGTGCAGGGCACCGCCGTGTTCCTCACCGCGCGGCCCGACGCGGTGCCCCATGCCCTGTTGCATAACCTGCTGCATAACCAGGTGTTGCACGAGCAAGTGGTGTTGCTGACGGTGGTCTACGAAGACATTCCCCGCGTTCCCGCCGCACGGCGCTTCGAGGTGGATGCCTACGGCGAAGGGTTCTTCCGCGTGATCCTGCACTTCGGTTTCACCGATGAGCCGGACGTGCCCGAAGCGCTGAAGCTGTGCCACCTGGATGATCTGGATTTCAGCCCGATGCGTACCACGTACTTCCTCAGCCGCGAAACGGTCATCGCCTCGCGCATCAAAGGCATGGCCCGCTGGCGCGAAGGCTTGTTTGCGTTCATGTTGAAGAACGCCAACGGCAACCTGCGGTTCTTCAAACTCCCGGTCAACCGGGTGATCGAGCTGGGTACCCAGGTCGAAATGTAAGCGGTTGTTGGACGGGAGCCGGCAATCGGCTCCCGCTTTGTCTTCTGAACCCTGTGCAATCCCCCGTTGTCGACTAGGCTCTAAGCACTGTTGTGTAGGAGCGGGCTTGCCCGCGAAAAACCTTAACGGTAACGCGTCGATCCTGGATAAACGCGGCGCCCATGAGGCTTTCGCGAGCAAGCTCGCTCCTACAGAAGTGCCCAAAAAGCCAAGAAGAGGTGCGCCATGAGTCAGTTGCTCGAACCGTATACCCTGCGCCAATTGACCCTGCTCAATCGCATTGCCGTGTCGCCGATGTGCCAGTACTCCAGCGTCGATGGCCTGGCCAACGACTGGCACCTGGTCCACCTCGGCAGCCGCGCTGTCGGCGGGGCGGGGCTGATTTTCACCGAAGCCACCGCCGTGACCGCCGAGGGCCGTATCACCGCCGAAGACCTGGGCCTGTGGAACGACGCACAGATCGCCCCGCTGCAACGCATCACGCGCTTTATCACTGCCCAGGGCGCCGTGGCCGGGATTCAACTGGCTCACGCCGGGCGCAAGGCCAGTACCCATCGGCCGTGGATCGGCAAACACGGCAGCCTCAAGCCGCAAGACGGCGGCTGGGTGCCGGTGGGGCCCTCGCCGATTGCCTTTGACCCGAACCACACGCAGCCCAGGTCGCTGGACGAGGCGCAGATCGAGCAAGTGATCGCCGACTTCGTCGCCGCCGCCAAGCGCGCGTTGACCGCCGGTTTCAAAGTGGTGGAGATCCACGCCGCTCACGGTTACCTGCTGCATCAATTCCTCTCGCCCATCAGCAATCAGCGTCAGGACCAGTACGGCGGCACCTTTGAAAACCGTATCCGCCTGGTGCTGCAAGTCACCGAAGCGGTGCGCGAAGTCTGGCCGCAAGACCTGCCGCTGTTTGTGCGGGTGTCAGCCACCGATTGGGTGGAGGACGGCTGGAACCCCGATGAAACCGTGGAACTGGCACGTCGCCTGAAAGCTTTGGGAGTCGACCTGATCGACGTGTCCTCCGGCGGCACCGCCGCCAACGCCGAGATCCCCATCGGCCCCGGCTACCAGACGCGGTTTGCCGAGCGTGTGCGCAAAGAGTCGGGCATCGCCACCGGCACCGTGGGCATGATTACCGAGCCGGCCCAGGCCGAACACATCCTGCGTACCTGTCAGGCCGACATCATCTTCCTCGCCCGCGAGCTGCTGCGTGACCCGTATTGGCCATTGCATGCCGACGATGACCTGGGCGGACGCAAGGTGACCTGGCCGGCCCAGTACCAGCGGGCGACCCATCGGGAGCAGCCGATTCATGAGTCTGATCTCAGGGATTGAGCCTTCTTAGGTTCCAACAAAACCCACCCTTATCCGGTGGGTTTTTTTTGCCAGGCGCTGTGGGATAGGGCTGTAGGTATTTATTCCTGACCCAATTATTTAAGTGAATACTCTAAAAAAATCCCACACGTCATGAGATTGTTTCTACGCTTAGGGTACGCCTGATTTCTGGCCCAGGGAGTCAGTCGGTTTGTCTACCGGGGCATTGCGCTTCACGGCAGGCGGGTAATGGGCACACGGAGTTTTTGATCGATATCAGGAGAAACAGTCCATGGCCAAGTCCTATGGTGTAGCGGGTGTGGTGGCGTCTTTTCTGACCCGCAGGGTGTCCTTGCGTGCCCGAAGGTTGAGTTCCGATGAAGCTGAATTGCTCGCGCAGTATCGCGCCTTGACCGAGAACGATCAGGTGGCGATGCGCTATTTGATTGGGGCGATGAAGAGTGTATCGCGGTTCTGAGCGGGCGGTGACCCCATGTGGGGGCGGGCAAGCCCGCTCTCACATGGTCGGTCACGGTGTCAGGTGTATTTACGCTGCTCCGGTGCCGGCGGGAAGTACTGATACAACCAGGTTTCACTCAAGGTGCGGTCCTGCGTGCGAATAAACAGGCGCAGTTCCACTGGCTCCACGCTGTCGCTGGTCGGGTACCAGTCGAAGAGGATGCGATAGCCCTTGATGCTGTCGAGCACCAGCACGCTGAAGTCTTTCACCTCGCCGTGGGAACAGGTCACCACCGGCTCGATCCCGGTGCCGGCTGCCAGGCGATCCAGGCCGCCGCCCTTGAAGTCCACGGCAAACCGCCGCGCCCAGACTGGCGGGTAATGTTCGCCCGGTGCCCAGCCTTCGGTGAAGCCGCCCATGCCTGAACGCGTGGCGTCTACTTGCGCCAACGGCGTGCTCACCGGTGGCAGGGCGCTCCAGTACAACTTGTAGCCATAGTTGAGCGAGTCACCGGCGGCCACGGGTTTTTTCGGGGTCCAGAAGGCCACGATATTGTCCAGGGTCTCGCCGGTAGTCGGGATCTCCAGCAGGTCGATCGAGCCTTCGCCCCACGCGGTGGTCGGTTCGACCCACAGGCTTGGGCGCTTGCTGTACCAGTCGACGGTGTCCTGGTAGCTGGCGAACTCATGGTCGGTCTGCACCAGGCCGAAGCCTTTCGGGTCGGTGTCGGCGAACGCATTGAATTGCAGCTTGGCCGGGTTGTTCAGCGGGCGGCAGATCCACTCGCCGTTGCCGCGCCACATCGCCAGGCGGTCCGAGTCGTGGATCTGCGGGTGGATGGTGTCGCACATGCGCCGCTCGTGGGTGCCGCAGCTGAACATGCTGGTCATCGGCGCGATGCCCAGTTGTTCGATGGCGGTGCGCGCATTGATATGGGCGTCGATTGCCATGACCACCTGGTTGGCCTGGCAGTCGATATCGAAACGGTAGGCGCCGGTGGCGCTCGGCGAGTCGAGCAGGGCGTAGACCACAAAGCGCGTGGCATTTTTATCCGGGGTTTCGAACCAGAACTGCGTGAAGTCGGGGAATTCCTCGCGCTTTTTCGCGTAGGTATCGATCGCCAGGCCGCGTGCGGAAAGGCCATATTGCCCCGTGGAATCCACCGCGCGGAAGTAACTGGCGCCGAGAAACGACAGCACGTCATGGCGATCCAGTTCCGGCGCCTTGAACAGCTTGAAGCCGGAGAAACCCAGGTCGCCGGTCAGTTGTTGGGTGTCGACCGTGGTTTTTTCATAGTTGAACAGCGAAGGGCGGAAATGCACTTCGCGGGCCTCGCGGGTCGTGGGGTCGACGGCGTGCATGCGAACGGGCGTCTTGAAGCCCATGCCGACGTGGAAAAACTGCACGTCCAACTGGCCGTTCACTTCCTTCCACAGCGAGCGTTTGCCGTCGTAGCCGATGGCGTTGAAATTTTGCGGGGTCATGGTCGCCAGAGTGGGCGGCAGCACCTGTTTGGTGTCTTTATACGCGGTCCCGGCGAGTTGCCTGGCCTGGGTCTTCAGCGTTTCGAAGTCGAACGCCACGGCCTTGCCGTCGGCGGCGCGGTTCCCGGCCCAGGCTTGCGCAGCCAACAGGCCGCTGGCCGATAAACCGGTGTAAGCCGCAATGGCCATGGACGCTTTAAGCAAATTCCTGCGGTGCATAGAGACAACCTGTCGTGAGCAAATCCCGCGCCGGCCCTGGCGCGTGCTGGATCAAAGATAACGGTTCGGACATGCCTTCGGCCAAACGCAACGGACATTAAACAGACGCCGCATAGCTTAAGCGGTTCGATGGCGTAGGAAAAATGATTGATGGCGGGATGATGGCTTGGCAAATGAGACAAGACATTTCCGGGCTTTGAGTGAGTACATTACCCAGGAATTATGAAGATCCAATGTGGGCGGGGGCTTGCTCGCGACAGGCGCCTGGACACCGCGTTTAATCGGATGCCCCGCATTATCGTTGGCGTTCTTCGCGAGCAAGCTTGCTCCTACAGTCAAGGCGTCAGGGCGAGGTTCAGTGCTTGAACATCACATGGCGCACGGTGGTGTAGTCCTCCAGCCCGTACATGGACATGTCCTTGCCATACCCCGACAGTTTCTGACCGCCGTGAGGCATTTCGCTGACGAGCATGAAGTGGGTGTTCACCCAGGTGCAGCCATACTGCAAGCGCGCAGCCAAGCGATGGGCGCGTCCCACGTCGGCGGTCCATACGGATGACGCCAGACCGTAGTCCGAATCGTTGGCCCAGCCCAGCACCTGTGCTTCATCGGCGAACTTGGTCACCGACACCACCGGCCCGAACACCTCGCGGCGCACGATTTCGTCGTCCTGCTGCGCATCGGCCAAAACCGTCGGCTCAAAGAAGAAGCCATTGCCTTCCACCGCCTTGCCACCAGTCACCAGACGGATATGCGGCTGCGCCACGGCACGTTCGACGAAACCGGCCACGCGGTCGCGGTGTTGCGCGGTGATCAGCGGGCCCAGCTCGGTGGTCGGGTCGTCCTGCAAGCCGTACTTGATACTGGCGACTGCCGCGCCGAGCTTCTCGACGAACGCGTCGTAGATTTCCGCCTGGGCATAGATGCGGCACGCCGCGGTGCAATCCTGGCCGGCGTTGTAGAAACCGAAGGTGCGGATGCCTTCCACCGCCGCGTCGATGTCCGCGTCGTTGAAGATGATCACTGGCGCCTTGCCGCCCAGTTCCATGTGCATGCGCTTCACGCGGTCGGCGGTGTTGGAAATGATGTTGGCGCCCGTGGCGATGGAGCCGGTCAGCGACACCATGCGTACTTTCGGGTGGTTCACCAACGGGCTGCCCACGGTGGGCCCACGGCCAAAGACCAGGTTGAGCACGCCGGCCGGGAAGATCTCCGACGCCAGTTCGACCATGCGCAATGCGGTCAGCGGGGTTTGTTCCGACGGCTTGAGCACCACGGTATTACCGGCGGCCAGGGCTGGGGCGATTTTCCAGGCGACCATCATCAGCGGGTAGTTCCACGGGGCGATGGAGGCGATCACGCCCACCGGATCGCGGCGGATCATCGAGGTGTGGCCCGGCAGGTATTCACCGCCGGCCGAGCCGCTCATGCAGCGGCTGGCACCGGCAAAAAAGCGGAACACGTCGGCAATCGCCGGGATCTCGTCGTTCAGTGCGGCGCTGTAGGGTTTGCCGCAGTTGTCCGATTCCAGCTTGGCCAGTTCTTCGCCGTGGGCTTCGATCACGTCCGCCAGTTTCAGCAGCAACAGTGAGCGATCCTTGGGCGTGGTCTGTGACCAGCTTTCAAACGCTGCATCGGCGGCCCGCACGGCGGCGTCGACCTGGGCTTCGCTGGCTTCGTTGATTTCCACCAGCACACGGCCCAACGCCGGGTTGAATACGGCCTGCGCCGGGCCTTCGCCTTTGACCAGTTGGCCGTTGATCAAGAGTTTGGTTTGCATGGTTCACTCCTCCAAAAAACTGTTGTTATTGCCCTGAAGAAACCGGCTCTGAGTGTGGGGGGGCACTTCTCCAATACCCACATTATTTACCGCCACTGCCTGCCACGCTTTCACCGCCGCGGGTCAGGTAATAGGCACCCAGAATCGGGAACATCGTCACGATCATCACCAGCATCGCCACCACGTTGGTCACCGGCACATCCCGTGGGCGACTCAACTGGTTGAGCAGCCACAGCGGCAAGGTGCGCTCATGCCCGGCGGTGAAGGTGGTGACGATGATTTCGTCGAACGACAGCGCAAACGCCAGCATGCCGCCGGCCAGCAGCGCCGAGCCGAGGTTGGGCATGATGATGTAGCGGAAGGTCTGCCAGCCGTCGGCGCCCAGGTCCATCGAGGCTTCGATCAGGCTGTGGGAGGTGCGGCGCAAGCGGGCGATGACGTTGTTGTAGACGATCACCACGCAGAAGGTCGCGTGGCCGACGATGATGGTGAACATCCCCGGCTCGATGCCCAGCGTCTTGAACGTCGCCAGCAGGGCGATACCGGTGATGATCCCCGGCAGCGCGATCGGCAGGATCAGCATCAGCGACACGCCTTGCTTGCCGAAGAACTCGCGGCGATACAGCGCGGCTGAAGCGAGGGTACCGAGGACCATGGCGATCAGGGTAGCGATCGCCGCGATCTGCAGCGACAGCTTGATCGCTTCGAGCACGTCCGGGCGGGCGAACGCCACGCTGAACCACCTCAGGGTGAAGCCCTGGGGTGGAAAGCTGAACGCCGCCTCTTCGGTGTTGAAGGCGTACAGGAAGATGATCAGGATCGGGAAGTGCAGAAACACCAAGCCGCCCCAGGCCGCGATCTTCAGGCCGATGGATGATTTCTCAGAGTGCATCGAAGGCCCCCAGGCGTTTGACGATGGACAGGTAAACCGCGATCAGCACGATCGGCACCAGGGTGAACGCCGCGGCCATGGGCATGTTGCCGATGGCGCCTTGCTGGGCGTACACCATGCCGCCGACGAAGTAACCCGGCGGCCCGACCAGCTGCGGCACGATGAAGTCGCCCAGGGTCAGCGAAAACGTGAAGATCGAACCGGCGGCAATCCCCGGCACCGACAGCGGCAGGATCACCTGCATGAAGGTCTGGCGCGGCTTGGCGCCCAGGTCGGCCGAGGCTTGCAGCAACGACGGTGGCAAACGCTCCAGCGACGCCTGGATCGGTAGGATCATGAATGGCAGCCAGATGTAGACGAACACCATGAACCGCCCCAGGTGCGAGGTGCTCAAGGTGCTGCCGCCCACGCCGGGGATCCCCAGCACGAACTGCAACACCGGCTCCAGCCCCAGGTGTTGCACAAACCATTGCGCCACGCCGCCCTTGGCCAGCAGCAGGGTCCAGGCATATGCCTTGACGATATAGCTGGCCCACATCGGCATCATCACCGCGATATAGAAGAACGCCTTGGTCTTGCCCGTGGTGTAGCGCGCCATGTAATAGGCGATGGGGAAGGCGACGATGGCGCTGGCGAGCGACACCACGATCGCCATGCTCAGGGTGCGCAGGATGATGTCGAAGTTCGATGGCTGGAACAGTGCGGCAAAGTTGGCCAGGGTCAGGTCCGGCGTGACCGCCATGGTGAAGTCATCGAACGTGTAGAAGCCTTGCCACAGCAAGGTCAGCAACGAGCCCAGGTAGATCGCGCCGAACCAGATCAGCGGCGGTATCAGCAGCATTGCCAGGTAGAGGTTGGGTCTGCGATACAGCAGGTTGGAAAACCTGCGCATCGGCGCTTGGGTCAGGCTCATGTCACACCTCGCCTGCGTGGTCGGTCAGGGTGGTCATGGCGGCCCGCGCCCAGCGTGCGGTGATGGGCTGGCCGACCTGATAGCCGTTGCTGATGTCCAGCCACTGGTTATTCGCCTGGCTGATGTTCAACGCCTGGCCGTTCGCCAGTTTCAGTTCGTAGCGGGTGGCGCTGCCCTGGTACTGGATGTCATGCAACAGGCCGCTGATTTCCACTTCGTCGGCCGCCAGCGGGCCTTCGGCAAAGCGCACGTGCTCCGGGCGGATCGAGAACGGCTGCGGGCTGCCGCTGAGGCGCTGGGCCAAATCGCCGCGAATCACATTGGAGGTGCCGACGAATTCGGCGACGAACGCGGTGGCCGGTTTCATATAGAGGTTGCGCGGGGTGTCGACCTGTTCGATGCGGCCCTTGTTGAACACGGCCACGCGGTCGGACATCGACAGCGCTTCGGTCTGGTCGTGGGTCACGAAGATAAACGTGATGCCGAGCTGGCGTTGCAGCTTTTTCAGCTCGCTTTGCATCTGTTCGCGCAGCTTGAGGTCGAGGGCACCCAGCGGTTCATCCAGCAGCAACACGCGCGGGCGATTGACTAGCGCGCGGGCCAGGGCGACCCGTTGGCGCTGGCCGCCGGAGAGCTGCACCGGCTTGCGCTCGCCGTAGCCGCCGAGGGCGACCATGGTCAGGGCTTCTTCGGCGCGGTCGAGGCGCTCGGTCTTGCCCACGCCTTTGACTTTCAGGCCGTAGGCCACGTTGTCGCGTACATTCATGTGGGGGAACAGCGCGTAATCCTGGAATACCGTGTTGACGTCACGCTGATACGGCGGCAAGCCGGCGGCTTCCTCGCCATGAATCCGGATCGAGCCTGCGCTCGGCTGCTCGAACCCGGCGATCAGGCGCAGGCAGGTGGTCTTGCCCGAGCCGGAAGGGCCGAGCATGGAAAAGAACTCGCCGTCCTGGATATCGATGGAAACCCGGTCAACGGCTTTCACTTCGCCGAACTGACGGGAAACGTGGGTGAATTGGACTGCAAGCGTCATGGTGCGGTGCTCCCAAAAGGCGCGGGTCGTCGCAGCGGCCCGGCCTGGACTTCTGAAAAAACAGAACATCGGTGAATGTGCTCAATGTGGGAGGGAGCAAGCCCCCTCCCACAGGGGGGATTAGCGCCCGCCCATGATCGCGATGTAATCCTGGGTCCAGCGGCTGTACGGCACGAACTTGCCGCCCTCAGCCTGCGGGGTTTTCCAGAAGGCGATCTTGTCGAACTGGTCGAAGCCGTTGGTCTTGCAGCCCTCGGCGCCGAGCAATTCGCTGCCGGTACAGGCCGCCGGCACCGCCGGCAGGGAGCCGAACCAGGCGGCGACATCGCCCTGGACCTTCGGCTGCAGCGACCAGTCCATCCATTTATAGGCGCAGTTCGGGTGCTTGGCCTCGCTGTGCAGCATGGTGGTGTCGGCCCAGCCGGTGGCGCCTTCCTTGGGAATGGTCGAGGCAATCGGCTGCTTCTCGTTGATCAGGCCGTTGACCTGATACGGCCAGGCGCTGGAGGCGACCACGCCTTCGTTCTTGAAGTCACTCATCTGTACGGTGGTGTCGTGCCAGTAGCGGTGGATCAACGGTTGTTGCGCGCGCAACAGGTCGAGCACGGCTTTGTACTGGGTTTCGGTCAGCTCGTAGGGGCTCTGGATGCCCAGCTCCGGCTTGGTCGACTTGAGGTACAGCGCCGCATCGGCGATGTAGATCGGGCCGTCGTAGGCTTGCACGCGGCCTTTGTTCGGCTTGCCGTCCGGCAGGTTCTGCGCTTCGAACAGCACATTCCAACTGGTGGGCGCGGTCTTGAACACGTTGGTGTTGTACATCAGCACGTTCGGCCCCCACTGGTACGGAGTACCGTAGGTTTGCTGGCCGACCACGTACCACGGCGCGTCTTTCAGGCGCGGGTCGATAGTCTTCCAGTTGGGGATCAACGCGGTATTGATCGGCTGCACCCGCTTGCCGACGATCAACCGCAGCGACGCATCGCCTGACGCGGTGACCAGGTCGTAACCGCCCTTGGCCATCAAGCTGACCATTTCGTCAGAGGTAGCGGCGGTTTTCACATTGACCTTGCAGCCGGTTTCCTTCTCGAAACCTGTGACCCAGTCGTAAGCCTTGTCGCTTTCGCCCCGTTCGATATAGCCGGGCCAGGCGACGATATCCAGCTGGCCTTCGCCGGCGCCTACCGCTTTGAGCGGTTCGGCGGCCTGCAGGCTGGCGCTGGCCAGCAGCGCGGTGGTCAGGGCACTGAGCAGTGCGGTCTTATGCGCGGACATGGGGAATCCCTCTTCTTTAATTATGGTCGGGGCAGTTTTTTGCAGCCGGTGACGCTTGAGCTTAGTTGTTGTTTTAAAGGTGCTGGCCGTGGCGGGCCATGATGTGCCGCACCACGCTGTAGTCCTGTAGCGAATCGCTGGACAGATCTTTGCCATACCCGGAGCGCTTCAAGCCGCCGTGGGGCATTTCGCTGACCAGCATGAAATGGCTGTTGATCCAGGTGCAGCCGTATTGCAGGCGCGCCGCGACCTGCATGGCCTTGTCCAGGTTCTGTGTCCACACCGACGAGGCCAGGCCGTATTCGGAGTCGTTGGCCCAGTCCACCGCTTGTTCCAGTTCGTCGAAGCGGGTCACGGTGACCACCGGGCCGAACACTTCGCGCTGGACGATTTCATCACTTTGTTTACAGCCGGCGAGCAAGGTCGGCTGATAAAAGAAGCCCGCGCCGGAATGCACGGCGGCGCCGGTGACGCGTTCGATATGCGGCTGGCCGAGAGCGCGTTCGACAAAGCTGGCGACGCGGTCGCGCTGGCGCGTGCTGATCAGCGGGCCGAGTTCGTTGTCGGCATCGCGCTTGCCGGCAAAGCGCAGGCTGCTGACCGCCGCGCCCAGGTCGGCGACCAATTTGTCGTGAATCCCCGCCTGGGCGTAGATGCGGCACGCGGCGGTGCAGTCCTGGCCGGCGTTGTAGTAACCGTAGGCGCGCACGCCTTCGACCACGGCTTGCAGGTCGGCGTCGTTGCATACGATCACCGGCGCCTTGCCACCCAGTTCCAGGTGCGTGCGTTTAAGGGTTTTCGACGCGGCTTGCAGGATCTTTTGTCCGGTGACGATATCGCCGGTCAACGACACCATCCGCACCTTCGGGTGGCTGACCAGATGGCTGCCGACGCCTTCGCCGCCGCCGCACACAATGTTGATCACCCCGCGCGGCAACAACTGGTTGAGCGCTGGAGCGAGGGCGAGGATCGACAGCGGCGTGTGTTCCGACGGCTTGAATACCAGGGTATTACCGGCGGCCAGGGCGGGGGCGATCTTCCACGCGGCCATCATCAGCGGGTAATTCCACGGCGCAATCGAGGCCACCACGCCAATCGGGTCACGCCGCACCATGCTGGTGTAGCCCGGCAGGTATTCGCCGCTGAGCTGGCCGGTCTGGCAGCGCACGGCGCCGGCAAAGAAGCGGAACACATCGACGGTGGCGCTCAAGTCATCCTGGCGGGCCAGGTGCAACGGTTTGCCGCAGTTCAGGGATTCGAGGCGGGCCAGGTAGTCGGCTTGGTGCTCGATGGCATCGGCGATGCCCAGCAGAATGTTCGAACGTTGCTGCGGCGTGGTGCGGGACCAGCCGGCAAATGCGCGGTGGGCGGCGAGGATCGCGGCTTCGACCTGTTCGATGCTGGCTTCGGCGATCTGGGTCAGCACTTCGCCCGTGGCTGGGTTGAGAATCGGTTCGACAAAGCCCTGGCCCTGGACCAGTTCGCCGTCGATCAGCAACGCAGTGAGCAGCGGGGTGGGCGCAGCGGACATTTTTCGCGATCTCTTTTCTTGTGTGGCCATGGGCGTTCTCTTACAAGGCGCCCGACTTTCTCTTATGGATGCACAGAGACTAGAGGTCAGGCGCGAGGTCAACAAATACTAAATACTGAATGCAGCATTCGATTAAATAGATGGCTTGCGTGGGTGCGGCTGTTCCCGTGCCACGGTCAGGAACGGGTCGACCAGCGCCGGGCGCGCGGTGCCACGGCGCCAGGCGAGGCCGACGTCGAGGGTCTGGCTGAGGTCGGCGATGGGGCGCGCTTCGATAATGTCGCCCTCCAGGGACCAGGGGCGGTAGGTCATGTCCGGCTGGATCGACACGCCCAGGCCGGCGGCCACCAGGCTGCGCACGGCTTCGGTGGAGGCGGTGCGCAAAGTGACGTGTGGTTGCAGGCAGGCAGAGGCCCACATGCGTTGAGCGTTGTGGCCCATTTCGTCGACGTTCAGCTGAATCAACGGCTCACGCGCCACATCGGCCAGGTTGATGCTGTCGTGCTCCAGCAGCGGATGTTGCGCCGGCAGCCACAGGCGGTGGGGCGAGTGGGTGAGTACTTCGGTCTGCAGGGCGTGGCGGTCTTCGAGGTTGGAGAGGATCAACACGCCCACATCGATCTCGCCGCTGACCAGCAAATGTTCGATGTACGGGCGCTCATCCTCCATCACGCGGATTTCCACATTGGGGTAGGCGCGTTGGAAGCGAGTGAGCAGGTCGGCCAGGTAATAACCGGCCACCAGGCTGGTCACGCCGACGATCAATTGCCCGGCCACCTGGTCGGTGCTCTGCTGCAGGCTGCGCTTGGCGTTGTCGACGGTGGCCAGGATCAAGTGCGCCTGGCGCAGGAACTGATGGCCCTGGTGGGTCAGGGTCATGCCCTTGGCGTGGCGGTTGAACAGGTTGACGCCGATTTCCTGTTCCAGTTGCTGGATCGCCAGGGTCAGGGTCGACTGCGAAATAAACGCGGTTTGCGCAGCGGCGGAGATCGAACCGGTCTCGGCCACGGCGATGAAGTGGCGGATCTGACGCAAGGTCATCATGCTGGAGTTACCAGTGGGGTGTTTTTATCGATTTGTTCGAGTGTATATCGATTTAACCGAAGGATAGCCGCGTTACATCTGGAAGCACTCTAGATCGGGGTTTTTTGGCGCTTAGTTTTACGCTGGGAGTCTATTGGTCTTATGAACCCTGGTGTCTGGAGGCTACGCATGAATACCCGTGGATTACTCGAACAACTGCTCAAGTCTGGTCAGGATATGTTGCAGAACAAGGCCGGCGGCCAGCGCAAATCCGACGACAAAGGCGCCCTCGGCGGCCTGCTCGGCAGTGGCGGGCTCGGCAGTTTGCTCGGCGGCGCTGGTGGCGGGGCCCTGGCCGCTGGGGCCATGGGCCTGCTGCTGGGCAATAAAAAAGCGCGCAAATTCGGCGGCAAGGCCCTGACCTATGGTGGGTTGGCGGCATTGGGCGTGATCGCCTACAAAGCCTATGGCAACTGGCAGGCGCAGCAGGCCAGCGCGCCCCAAGGCGAGCCGCAGACCATCGACCGTTTGCCACCGGCTCAGGTCGAGCAACACAGCCAGGGCATCCTCAAGGCATTGGTGGCGGCGGCCAAGGCCGACGGGCATGTGGATGAGCGCGAGCGCGCGCTGATCGAAGGTGAATTCAACAAGCTGGATAACGACCGTGAATTGCAAAGCTGGCTACACGGCGAACTGAACAAACCCCTCGACCCGGCAGACGTGGCGCAGGCCGCCGGCACCCCGGAAATGGCCGCCGAGATGTACATCGCCAGTGTGATGCTGGTGGATGAGGAGAACTTTATGGAGAAGGCGTACCTGGATGAGCTGGCGCGACAGCTCAAGTTGGAGCCCGGTTTGAAGGTTGAATTGGAGAAACAGGTGCGCCAGGCGACGCTTTAGGGATCGTTCCTCCTCATAAATGTTCTTGCGCGACCGCAAGCAGGTCTCAAGCAACCCCAACCCCCGGTCCTTACCTTCAAGGGCGATGTCCACTTGAGTGATGCAAAAGCCCCTCAAACCGCCGCCGACGGTCCCGCCAGCGGTGGTCTTGGCCTCTCAGGTAATGAAATAGCGGCGCATGCCAGCGGTGTCCTTTTGTTAGCTGGGACCAGCACGCTAGGCTCGGCGAGAAAAGCCTGGTAGTCGGACGTTGTAGGTTGGTTCTGGGAAAAGGGTGCCTCAGGCCACCCTCTAGGCATGCCCGCGCACGATGAAGATCGTTCTCACGTTCTGTGGAAACGATTTAACAAATCTATTTATGGCAGCCCCCACGGCCTGGATAATTCCAGTGTAATGAGGTACCGCTCTTCTGTGGGATGCCGATAGTCCTTGAAGCGCCCAACTACCAACATGACTTGGTATTTGTTTTCTGCCCGCCAGTAAGACTTGCCACCCCGGTTCACATTTCGCAATCGAGCACGCCATTCAGGTGTGTCGGCGAATGGAGGGTTGGAGGCGACTCGGATGGGCAGCCAGCCGGCATTGCTCCATTGTTTTTGCAAATACAGCACGACGTTGAGGGTGTCATCGAGCAATAGCGGTTCGATTTGGGGGGACATGCGGATACTGCCAACGCGCTCGTTGTCGAAACTTACCGCGAGGAAGCGGGCAGGCGGGGTAACGAATCCATATTGAGGGTCTATAAAGCGTAGGCGCGCATCGGACTTTGGTAGCCTCCCCCATATTTCTCCGGGAATAGCAGGGGCGATTGCTGCACTGGAGCGCTGACGCATGTCTTCCCAAGGCTCCCCAAGCATCAGTGCGATTTCTGGCGTACTGGTGAAGAAACGTATCATTCCTACCAGTAGTGCGGCAGCGAACAATACAAGTGCGGCATGTTGCCAATTTACTTTTGAGAGCCGGTTCATCGAATGCCCCGACCTGCAGCGACATCATCCAGCGCTTGTTCGATTCGATGCCGCTCACCGCTATTTAACAGCTTGTCAAATTGCGCCGCGGCCTTGAGCACGAAGGTCATGCGTTGATCGATGTAAGGGTCTGAAACCGCTCGAACTGGTCGGCCAGCAAGCGAGGGGGCGGGTCGCATTTACAGCGGCAGAGATCGTCCGAGAGCGCCACCCGTCGCCCTCGTGCCCACTGCTCCAGGCGCGGGCCAACACAGACTATGACTCCGGTGGTTTTGCACACCGGGCAAAGCACCTCATGACCTTCAAGGGCGATGTCCACTTGGGTGATGCGAAAGCCCGTCAAACCGCCGACGACGGTCCCGCCAGCGGTGGTTTTGGCTCCTCGGGTAATGAAATAGCGCCGCATGCCAGCCGTGTCCTTTTGTTAGCAGGGACCTGCACGCTAGGCTCGGCGAGAAAAGCCCGGTAGTCGGACGCTTCGCGGGTTTTTGTAGGTTGGTTCTGTAATTACCTTCAGGGATGTTTTTGCATTCTGTGGGCACCACGTCGAAACCCATTGATAAATGAAGGCTTGTGCTCAGCTATACTCCCCCCCATTTGAATGGCTCTTCGAGGAAACACTGTGAAGAATTGGACCTTGCGCCAGCGGATTTTGGCGAGCTTTGCGGTCATTGTCGCGATCATGCTGCTGATGGTTGTGGTGTCCTACTCGCGGTTGCTGAAGATCGAAGTCAGCCAGGAATCGGTCCGGGACGATGCGGTACCGGGGGTTTACCTCAGTTCGATGATCCGCAGCGCATGGGTCGACAGCTATCTGCTGACCATCGATATCATCGGCCTGCGCGCAGATAAAACCCTCACCAGTGCCGATAAGACGGACTTCAAGTCTTTCGAAGCGCGTATTGAACAGCAGATCGCCAATTACGAAAAAACCGTCAACAGCCAGGCTGATCGCATGGAGTTCGATAACTTCAAGGCGGCGCATATCAACTACAACAAGGCCCTCGCCGAGGTGCTGGCGCGCATTGAAGCCAATGATTTGCCGGGTGCGAGCGTCCTGGTCGAAGAGCAATTGACGCCGATCTGGATCGAAGGGCGCATGAAGCTCAATGACATCATCACCGAAAACAAGAGCATGTCTGACCGCGCCACTTCGGCCATCGACGAGTCGGTGCTGTCGGCCAAGCTCAGCATGGCGGTTTCGCTGATTATCGCCATCTTCGCCGCCGGCCTGTGCGGTCTGCTGTTGATGCGCGCAATCATGGCGCCGATGCAGCGTATCGTCGAGATCCTCGACGTCATGCGTACCGGTGACCTGAGCAAGCGCTTGAACCTGGAGCGCAAGGACGAATTCGGCGCGGTCGAAACCGGCTTCAACGACATGATGACCGAACTGACCGCCCTGGTGTCCCAGGCTCAGCGTTCGTCGGTGCAGGTGACTACCTCGGTCACCGAGATTGCCGCCACCTCCAAGCAACAACAGGCCACGGCCACGGAAACTGCGGCGACCACCACCGAGATCGGCGCTACTTCGCGGGAGATCGCCGCCACTTCCAAGGACCTGGTCCGCACCATGACCGAAGTTTCCACCGCCGCCGACCAGGCCTCGGTTGCCGCCGGTTCCGGCCAGCAAGGCCTGGCGCGCATGGAAGAAACCATGCACTCGGTGATGGGCGCGGCTGAGCTGGTCAACGCCAAGCTGGCGATCCTTAACGAGAAGGCCGGCAACATCAACCAGGTGGTGGTGACCATCGTCAAGGTTGCCGACCAGACCAACCTGTTGTCCCTCAACGCCGCCATCGAGGCCGAGAAGGCCGGTGAGTACGGCCGCGGTTTTGCCGTGGTGGCCACTGAAGTGCGCCGCCTGGCCGACCAGACCGCCGTGGCCACCTACGACATCGAGCAGATGGTGCGTGAGATCCAGTCGGCGGTGTCCGCCGGGGTGATGGGCATGGACAAGTTCTCCGAAGAAGTGCGCCGGGGCATGTTCGAGGTGCAGCAAGTGGGCGAGCAACTGTCGCAGATCATCCACCAGGTCCAGGCCCTGGCGCCGCGGGTGTTGATGGTCAACGAAGGCATGCAGGCCCAGGCCACCGGGGCCGAGCAGATCAACCACGCGCTGGTGCAATTGGGCGATGCCAGCAGCCAGACCGTGGAGTCCCTGCGCCAGGCCAGCTTTGCCATTGATGAACTGAGCCAGGTTGCGGTCGGTCTGCGCAGCGGCGTGTCGCGTTTCAAAGTCTGATGAGCGACCTCGCGGCTAAACACGGCGTCGTCCCGGCAGCAAAAAAGGCGTTGTTCCTGGTGTTCCACATCGGCCACGAACGGTATGCCCTCAAGGCCACCGAAGTGGCCGAAGTGCTGCCGCGCCTGCCGCTCAAACCCATCGCCCATGCACCGCTGTGGGTGGCGGGTATCTTTGCCCATCGTGGCGCGATGGTGCCGGTCATCGACCTCAGTGCCTTGACCTTCGGCGAGCCGGCCCAGGCGCGGACCAGCACGCGGCTGGTGCTGGTCAACTATAAACCTGAGCCCTGGCTCGAGGCGCGTTGGCTGGGACTGATTCTGGAGCAGGCCACCGAAACCCTGCGTTGCGACCCGGCGGAGTTCAAGCCCTACGGCCTGGACAATCCCCTGGCGCCCTACCTGGGGCCGGTGCGCGAAGATGCTTTGGGCTTGATGCAATGGATCGGCGTCGCAGATATGCTCACCGATGACGTGCGCGCCTTGCTGTTTTCTGCCGAGCCGAGCCTATGAGCAACGATCCGCGCTTCTTTGCCTTCTTGAAGGAACGCATTGGCCTGGACGTGGCCTCGGTGGGCGAAGCCATCATCGAACGCGCCGTGCGCCAGCGCAGCCAGGCCGTCGCGGCCCACACGGCGGATGAGTACTGGCAGCACCTGCAGCACTCCCAGGACGAACAGCAAGCGCTGATCGAAGCGGTGATCGTGCCCGAGACCTGGTTTTTCCGTTACCCCGAATCCTTCGCGACCCTGGCCCGTCTGGCCAAGGCGCGCCTGGCCGAGATCAACCAGTTGCGCGCGCTGCGCATCCTCAGCCTGCCCTGTTCCACCGGCGAAGAACCCTATTCGATCGCCATGGCCTTGCTCGATGCCGGCCTGGCGCCGCACCAGTTCAAGGTGCAGGGCATGGACGTCAGCCCGCTGTCGGTGGAGCGTGCCCAGCGCGGCGTGTATGGCCGCAACTCGTTTCGCGGCGGCGACCTTGAATTTCGCGACCGCCACTTCACCGAGCAGGCCGATGGTTATCGCATCGAAGACCGCGTGCGCGAACAGGTGCGCCTGCAAGTCGGCAACCTGCTCGACCCGGGGTTGCTCGCCAATGAACCGAGCTACGACTTTGTGTTTTGCCGCAACCTGCTGATCTATTTCGACCAACCCACGCAAAAACAAGTGTTCGACGTGCTCAAGAACCTGACCCACGTGGACGGCGTGCTGTTTATCGGCCCGGCCGAAGGCAGCCTGTTGGGGCGTCATGGCATGCGTTCGATCGGCGTGCCGCAGTCGTTTGCATTCAGCCGGCACACTGAGCCGGTCAAGCCTGAGCCGGTATTCGTGCCGATACCCGCGCCCGCGCCTCGACGCAGCATCGCAGCGGTCCCGACCAAGCCGCGACCGTTCAGTACGCTCAACGCCCAGGTGGTGCCGATCAAGGCGCCGGCGTCGGAGGCCGGCGACCTGCTCAGCCAGATCGCGACCCTGGCCAACGAAGGCAAAAGCGCTGAGGCCCGTGCCGCCTGCGAGCGTTATTTAAGTCAACACCCGCCGGCCGCCCAGGTGTTTTACTGGTTGGGGCTGCTCAGCGATGTGGCCGGCAACGCCCTGGACGCCCAGGGGTTTTATCGAAAAGCCTTGTACCTGGAACCGCAGCACCCGCAGGCCCTGATGCAACTGGCCGCGTTGCTCGAAGCCCAGGGCGACATTGCGGCGGCGCGTCGGTTGCAGGCGCGGGCCGCGCGTAGCGAGCTGACAGTGAGCAAAAACCATGAGTAGCCCCAACGCGCTCGACACTGCGGGCCTGGCCCTGACGATGGACGACACCCAGGCCATCGACGATTGCTGGAACCGGATCGGCATTCACGGCGACAAGTCCTGCCCGTTGCTGGCGGACCATATCCACTGCCGCAACTGCTCGGTGTACTCCGCCGCCGCTACCCGCTTGCTGGATCGCTATGCGTTACAGCAGGACGATCATCGCCCGGTCGCCGATACCCAGGCGAACGAAGACATCGTCACCCGTTCCCTGCTGATATTCCGCCTCGGCGAAGAATGGCTGGGGATCGCCACCCGATGCCTGGTGGAAGTGGCAACCCTGCACCCGATCCATTCTCTGCCGCACCAACGTTCCCGCGCATTGCTTGGCGTGGCGAACGTGCGCGGCGCGCTGGTGGCGTGCCTGTCGCTGGTCGAGCTGTTGGGCCTGGACGCCATCAGCCACGGCACGCCGGGCGGGCGCATCATGCCGCGCATGTTGATCATCGCCGCGCAGGATGGCCCGGTGGTGGTGCCGGTGGATGAAGTCGACGGTATCCATGCCATCGACGAGCGTACTTTGACGGCGGCGTCAGCCTCCGGCACCCAGGCCAGCGGCCGCTTCACTCAGGGCGTGTTGCAGTGGAAGGGCCGTAGCCTGCGTTGGCTGGACGAGGCTCAGTTGCTGTCTGCCGTGACCCGGAGCCTCACATGACCCCCGACCAGATGCGCGATGCCTCGCTGCTGGAATTGTTCAGCCTGGAAGCCGATGCCCAGACCCAGATACTGAGCGCGGGCCTGCTGGCCCTGGAGCGCAACCCGACCCAGGCCGACCAGCTCGAAGCCTGCATGCGCGCCGCGCACTCGCTCAAAGGCGCGGCGCGGATTGTCGGGGTGGACGCCGGGGTCAGCGTGTCCCATGTCATGGAAGATTGCCTGGTCAGCGCCCAGGAAAGTCGCCTGTATCTGCAGCCGGAACACATCGACGCGCTGTTGCAAGGCACCGACCTGCTGATGCGTATCGCCACGCCGGGCAATACCGTGGGGCCGGCGGATGTCGAGGCGTATGTGGCCTTGATGGAGCGCCTGCTCGACCCGTCGCAGCCCACCGCCAAGGTGGCGCCGCCGCCAACTGCGCCTGCTCCAGCGCCCACTCCGCTGATTGAAGCACTGCCCGCCGAACCCGAGCCTGCGCCGTCCCTCGGCAGCGAACCGCTGCGTCAGAACAAGCGCATGACCGAAGGCGGCGAGCGCGTACTGCGTGTGACCGCCGAGCGTTTGAACAGCCTGCTGGACCTGTCGAGCAAATCCCTGGTCGAAACCCAGCGACTCAAGCCATACCTGGCCAGCCTGCAACGCCTCAAGCGTGTGCAGGGTAACGGTGTGCGTGCGCTGGACCACCTCGATGGTCACCTCAAGACCCTCGACTTGAGCCTGGAAGCCCAGGAGTCCCTGGCCGATGCCCGCCGCTTGCTGAGCGAAGCCCAAGCCCTGCTGGCAGAAAAAACCGCTGAGCTCGATGAGTTCGGCTGGCAGGCCGGGCAACGCGCCCAGGTGCTTTACGACACCGCGCTGGCCTGCCGCATGCGCCCGTTTGCCGATGTGCTCGCCGGCCAGGTCCGCATGGTGCGCGACCTCGGCCGCAGCCTGGGCAAGCAGGTGCGCCTGGAGATCGAGGGCGAAAAGACCCAGGTCGACCGCGATGTGCTGGAGAAGCTCGAAGCGCCGCTCACCCACTTATTGCGCAATGCCGTCGACCACGGCATCGAAACGCCGGAACAACGCCTGCTGGCGGGCAAGCCGGCCGAAGGCTTGATCCGCTTGCGGGCCTCCCACCAGGCCGGTTTGCTGGTGCTGGAGCTGAGCGACGACGGGAATGGTGTCGACCTCGAACGCCTGCGTGGCACGATCGTTGATCGGCATCTGTCGACGGTGGAAACCGCCTTGAACCTCAGCGAGGAGGAGTTGCTGACGTTCCTGTTCCTGCCGGGCTTCAGCCTGCGCGACAAGGTCACCGAAGTCTCCGGGCGCGGCGTCGGCCTGGATGCGGTGCAGCATATGGTCCGCCAACTGCGCGGCGCGGTGGTGCTGGAGCAAGCGGCGGGGCAGGGCAGTCGTTTCCATCTGGAAGTGCCGTTGACCCTGTCGGTGGTGCGCAGCCTGGTGGTGGAAGTCGGCGAAGAAGCCTATGCCTTCCCGCTGGCGCATATCGAGCGCATGTGCGACCTGGCGCCCGACGACATTGTGCAGCTCGAAGGTCGCCAGCATTTCTGGCACGAAGGCCGGCATGTCGGCCTGGTCGCCGCCAGCCAACTGTTGCAGCGCCCGCCGGGGCAAGGTAATGACGAGACGTTGAAGGTGGTGGTGATCCGCGAGCGCGATGCGGTGTATGGCATTGCCGTGGAGCGTTTTATCGGCGAACGCACGTTGGTGGTGCTGCCGCTGGATGATCGGTTGGGCAAGGTCCAGGATATTTCCGCCGGGGCGTTGCTGGACGATGGCTCGGTGGTGTTGATCGTCGACGTCGAAGATATGCTGCGCTCGGTGGACAAGCTGCTCAATACCGGCCGCCTGGAGCGTATCGCCCGGCGCAGCCAGCAGGCCGCCGAAGCCCCGCGCAAACGCGTGCTGGTGGTGGACGATTCGCTCACCGTGCGTGAGTTGCAACGTAAATTGCTGCTTAACCGCGGTTATGAAGTGGCCGTCGCCGTCGATGGCATGGACGGCTGGAACGCCTTGCGCTCCGAGGACTTCGACCTGCTCATCACTGATATTGATATGCCTCGTATGGACGGGATCGAATTGGTCACACTCTTGCGCCGGGATGCTCGCCTGCAATCGTTGCCGGTGATGGTGGTGTCCTACAAGGACCGCGAAGAAGACCGACGCCGTGGACTCGACGCCGGCGCCGATTACTATCTGGCCAAAGCCAGTTTCCACGATGACGCCCTCCTTGATGCCGTGGTGGAACTGATCGGAGGCGCGCGGGCATGAGGATTGCAATCGTCAATGACATGCCCATGGCCGTGGAGGCGTTACGCCGCGCCGTGAGCTTCGAGCCCGCGCACCAAGTGGTGTGGGTAGCCAGTAATGGCCTGGAAGCGGTGCAACGTTGCGCCGAATTGACCCCGGACCTGATCCTGATGGACCTGATTATGCCGGTGATGGACGGCGTGGAAGCCACCCGGCGGATCATGGCCGAGAGCCCGTGCGCGATTGTGATCGTCACCGTCGACCGCCAGGCCAATGTCAGCCGGGTGTTCGAAGCCATGGGCCATGGCGCCCTGGATGTGGTGGATACGCCGGCCCTGGGCGTCGGTAATCCCAAGGATGCCGCCGCGCCGTTGTTGCGCAAGATCCTCAATATTGGCTGGCTGATCGGCCAGCGCGGCAGCCGTGTGCGCGCCGAAACCGCGCCGCCGCGCAGCACCGGCAAACGCCAGAGCCTGGTGGCGATCGGTTCTTCGGCTGGCGGCCCGGCGGCCCTGGAAGTCCTGCTCAAGGGCCTGCCCCGGGACTTTCCCGCCGCCATCGTGCTGGTGCAGCATGTGGACCAGGTGTTCGCCGCCGGCATGGCCGAGTGGCTGAGCAGCGCCTCCGGCCTGCCGGTGCGCCTGGCCCGCGAGGGGGAGCCGCCACAAAGCGGGGTCGTGCTGCTGGCCGGCACCAATCACCACATTCGTCTGTTGAAAAATGGCACGCTAGCCTATACAGCCGAGCCGGTGAACGAGATTTACCGGCCATCCATTGATGTGTTTTTCGAAAGTGTGGCCAGCCACTGGAATGGTGATGCCGTCGGCGTGCTGCTGACCGGCATGGGTCGCGACGGAGCCCAGGGGCTCAAATTAATGCGGGACCAAGGATATCTGACCATCGCCCAGGACCAGCAGAGTTCGGCGGTGTATGGCATGCCCAAAGCGGCGGCGGCGATTGACGCTGCTGTTGAAATTCGCCCACTGGACAGAATTGCGCCCCGACTGCTGGAGGTATTTGCAAAATGATCAATATCCCCGGCGGTGCTGGTTTGCGGGCAGTAATTCAGGTGATTGCAGATGAATGATTTACAGATCGACGGCATCAAGACCGACGAAAATGCCGCCATGGTGTTGCTGGTCGACGACCAGGCCATGATCGGCGAAGCCGTGCGGCGTGGCCTGGCCCATGAAGAAAACATCGACTTCCACTTTTGCGCCGACCCGCACCAGGCCATCGCCCAGGCGATCCGCATCAAACCCACGGTGATTCTGCAGGACCTGGTGATGCCCGGCCTGGACGGCCTGACGCTGGTGCGCGAATACCGCAACCACCCGGCCACGCAGAACATCCCGATCATTGTGCTCTCCACCAAGGAAGACCCTCTGATCAAAAGCGCGGCGTTTTCGGCCGGCGCCAATGATTATCTAGTCAAGCTGCCGGACAACATCGAGCTGGTGGCGCGTATCCGCTATCACTCGCGCTCCTACATGACCCTGTTGCAGCGTGATGCGGCCTATCGCGCGCTGCGCGTCAGCCAGCAGCAACTGTTGGACACCAACCTGGTACTGCAACGGCTGATGAACTCCGACGGCCTCACCGGGCTGTCCAACCGTCGGCATTTCGACGAATACCTGGAACTGGAATGGCGCCGCGCCATGCGGGACCAGACCCAATTGTCGCTGCTGATGATCGACGTGGACTTCTTCAAGACCTACAACGACAGCTTCGGCCACGTTGAAGGCGACGAAGCCCTGCGCAAGGTTGCCGCCAGCATCCGCGAAGCCAGCAGCCGGCCTTCGGACCTGCCGGCGCGCTACGGCGGCGAAGAGTTCGCCCTGGTGCTGCCGAACACTTCGCCGGGTGGCGCACGGCTGGTCGCCGAAAAACTGCGCATGGCCGTCGCCGCCCTGAAAATCCCGCACATCGCCCCGGCCGAGGGTGCGAGCCTGACCATCAGCATCGGCCTGTCGACCATGACGCCGGTGCAAGGCACCGATTGCCGCCAGTTGATCATGGCGGCGGACAAGGGGCTGTATACGGCCAAGAACAACGGGCGCAATCAAGTCGGTATCGAGTGATCCGAGGCCAGTGCAGGTCCACATGTGCGAGGGGCGGCGCGACGACTCGACTTGCCCCCCCGATGGCGGTGTGACAGTCACCGGGTGTAGGGCTGACACACCGCCATCGGGGGCAAGCCCCCTCTCACAGTGGATTTTCATGGTTCTTGGGCCTGCCTTTTCGCCAAGCGGGCTGCCGTTTGCGCCTGTTTGTCGTTATACTCGTCGGCTTTCAAAAGTTCGCCAACGAGTGCTGCCCGCCATGGAAATCAACCCGATCCTTAACACCATCAAGGACCTGTCCGAGCGCTCCGAAACTATTCGGGGGTATCTTTGACTACGATCAAAAGCATGAGCGTCTGACCGAAGTCAATCGCGAGCTTGAAGATCCGAGTGTCTGGAACAAACCCGAATACGCCCAGGAACTGGGCCGCGAGCGCGCAGCGCTGGCGCAGATCGTCGACACCCTCGACGAACTGAACACCGGTCTGGCCGATTGCCGCGACCTGCTGGACATGGCTGTCGAAGAAAACGACGAAGGCGCGGTAGGCGATGTCGTCGCCGAGCTGGCCCGTCTCGAGGAAAACCTCGCCAAGCTTGAATTCCGCCGCATGTTCAGCCACGAAATGGACCCGAACAACGCCTACCTGGACATCCAGGCCGGTTCCGGCGGCACCGAAGCCCAGGACTGGGCCAACATCCTGCTGCGCATGTACCTGCGCTGGGCCGACAAACGCGGTTTCGACGCGACCATCATGGAGCTGTCGGCCGGTGAAGTCGCCGGCATCAAAGGCGCCACCGTTCACATCAAGGGTGAATACGCCTTCGGCTGGCTGCGTACCGAGATTGGCGTGCATCGCCTGGTGCGCAAGAGCCCGTTCGACTCCGGCAATCGCCGCCACACCTCGTTCTGCGCGGTGTTCGTCTCGCCCGAGATCGACGACAAGGTGGAAATCGAGATCAACCCGGCCGACCTGCGGATCGACACCTATCGCTCCTCCGGTGCCGGTGGCCAGCACGTAAACACCACCGACTCGGCGGTACGTATCACCCACGTGCCGACCAACACCGTGGTCAGTTGCCAGAACGAACGTTCCCAGCACGCGAACAAGGACACCGCCATGAAAATGCTGCGGGCCAAGTTGTACGAGCAGGAAATGCAGAAGCGCAACGCCGCTTCCCAGGCGTTGGAAGACACCAAGTCGGATATCGGCTGGGGTCACCAGATCCGTTCCTATGTTCTGGACGCGTCGCGGATCAAGGATCTGCGCACTAACATCGAACGCAGCGACTGCGACAAGGTGCTCGACGGCGACATCGACGAATACCTGGAAGCCAGCCTGAAATCGGGGCTGTAAACCGCCAGCCCGACCTCAAGTCCCCCGTCAGTGGCGGGGGCAACGAACCTGTGATGGAAAATTTAAAGACATGAGCGACCAACAACTCGACCCGCAAGCCCTGCAACAGGAAGAAAACTCCCTGATCGCCCTGCGCAAGGAAAAGCTTGCTGCCGAGCGCGCCAAGGGCAATGCCTTCCCCAACGACTTCCGCCGCGATGCCTACTGCGAAGACTTGCAGAAACAGTACGCGGACAAGACCAAGGAAGAGCTGGCAGAGGCTGCGATCCCGGTCAAGGTGGCAGGTCGCATCATGCTCAACCGTGGCTCGTTCATGGTGATCCAGGACATGTCCGGGCGCATCCAGGTCTACGTCAACCGCAAGACCCTGCCGGAAGAAACCCTGGCCGCCGTGAAAACCTGGGACCTGGGCGACATCATCGCCGCCGAAGGCACCCTGGCCCGTTCCGGCAAGGGCGACCTGTACGTTGAAATGACCAGCGTGCGCCTGCTGACCAAATCCCTGCGCCCGCTGCCGGACAAGCACCACGGCCTGTCCGACACCGAGCAGCGTTATCGCCAGCGCTACGTTGACCTGATCGTCAACGAAGACGTGCGCCACACCTTCCGCGTGCGTTCGCAAGTGATTGCCCACACCCGCGCCTTCCTGATGAAGCGTGACTTCCTGGAAGTGGAAACGCCGATGCTGCAGACCATCCCCGGTGGTGCCGCAGCCAAGCCGTTCGAAACCCACCACAACGCGTTGGACATGGGCATGTACCTGCGGATCGCGCCGGAGCTGTACCTCAAGCGCCTCGTGGTCGGCGGCTTCGAAAAAGTCTTCGAGATCAACCGCAACTTCCGCAACGAAGGCGTCTCGACCCGGCACAACCCTGAGTTCACCATGTTGGAGTTCTACCAGGCCTACGCCGACTACGAAGACAACATGGACCTGACCGAAGAACTGTTCCGCGAACTGGCGCAGCTTGTTCTGGGGACTACCGACGTGCCGTATGGCGACAAGGTATTCCACTTCGGCGAGCCGTTCGTGCGGCTGTCGGTATTCGACTCGATCCTCAAGTACAACCCTGAGCTGACCGCCGACGACCTGACCGACATCGACAAGGCCCGCGCCATCGCCAAGAAAGCCGGCGCCAAGGTGCTGGGCTTCGAAGGCCTGGGCAAGCTGCAGGTGATGATTTTCGAAGAGCTGGTGGAACACAAACTGGAACAGCCGCACTTCATTACCCAGTACCCGTTCGAAGTGTCGCCGCTGGCCCGTCGCAACGATGACAACCCGAACGTCACCGACCGTTTCGAACTGTTCATCGGCGGCCGCGAAATCGCCAACGCTTACTCCGAGCTCAACGACGCGGAAGACCAGGCCGAGCGCTTCATGGCCCAGGTGGCCGACAAGGACGCCGGCGACGACGAAGCCATGCACTACGACGCCGACTTCGTGCGCGCCCTGGAGTACGGCATGCCGCCGACCGCGGGCGAAGGCATCGGCATCGACCGCCTGGTGATGTTGCTGACCAACTCGCCGTCGATCCGCGACGTGATCTTGTTCCCGCATATGCGGCCACAAGCGTAACCGTAGCGAAATCCGAAGCCGCCTTTTATAAGGCGGCTTTTTTATGTGGCGTAAATAAGCGTCAAGCAAACAGCGCCAGGTTTTGATCTTTTCAAGGATGTGTGTCGTGAACCGCGTAATCGCTCAGGAAGGAGCCGCTGGCATTGCCGCTGCCGTGGCTGAAAGTGTCCAGTACCAGGGCCGCAAGGCCAGTCGTCGGGGCAGCGAGCAACGCAGGCAAGATATTCTCGATGCCGCCATGCGGATCGTGGTGCGTGATGGCGTGCGAGCCGTGCGTCACCGTGCCGTGGCGGCGGAAGCAGGGGTGCCCCTGTCGGCGACCACCTATTACTTCAAGGACATCGATGACCTGCTCACCGATACCTTCGCCCAATACGTCGAGCGCAGCGCCGCATTCATGGGCAAGCTGTGGGTGCGTAACGAAGGTTTGTTGCGCGAGATGGTCGCGTATGGCGATGGCAGCCCGGAGTCGCGTTCGCAACTGGCCGATGACATTGCGCGGTTGACCGCCGATTACGTGCAGCGCCAATTGAGCAATCGTCGCGAGTACTTGATGGCCGAGCAGGCCTTTCGCCAGGAAGCCTTGCTCAACCCGCGCCTGGCCGAGCTGGTGCGTTCTCACCAACAGATCCTGTTGCAGGGCACCGGGCAGTTTTTCCAGGTATTGGGCTCGCGCGAGCCGCAACAGGATGCCAAAGTGTTGACGGCGATTATCGGTCGGATGGAATATCAGGGCCTGCTGGACGGCGCGGAACCGCTGAGCGCTGACGACATGCTTGAGATCCTCAAGCGTTACATGCATTTGGTGTTGGCCTCGGTCTGACACCGGGAGTGTCCAATGAAAGCCTGGCGTGTCGCGGTCGTCGCCTTGTCGTTCCTCTTCCTCAGCGGTTGCCTGGTGACCTTCAAGGAACCGCTGCCGGCCAGCGAGGCGGCGCCCGCTGCGCTGGTGGGCCAATGGACGAGCAAGAATGCCTGGGGCGAGCCGCTCAACCTGCAGATCAGCCGCGCCGGCAAACACCGCTACAAAGCCGTGAGCTACCCTCAGGCCAAGCCCGGCCAGCGTGATGAGTACGTGTTCAGCGTCTCGCGCCATGGCAATCGCTGGTATCTGTCGACGCCGTTGCCGGGCAAACTCGGTGGGCATTACGTCCTGGCGGGGTTCGAACTCGACGAAACGCACGAATTGGTGGTCTATAACCTCGACCTCGAGCAAATTCACCAGGCCATCGGGCAGCGGTCGTTGCACGGCAGCACCGTGGACACCGTGGAAGGCCCCGGTGTACTGGTCGACAGCCCGATGGATCAGGTGTTTGCCTACCTGGATGACCCGGCCAATGCCGATGTGTTCGTTGAAGCTGCGCGCTACCGGCGTGCGGATAAATAACGTTTAAAGAGGAAGTACCGGGTGGACGATTACCAGCAGACGATACGCAGTTTGTCCGATCGCATTGTGCTGGCGCAAACACCGATCCGCGTCCTCGACGCAGTGAAATGGGACGACAACATTCGCCAAGGCTTCCTCAAGGCCAAGGGCAAGGCAATGCCCGCGGTAGACCGCGATTACTACCTGAACCGGCCGCTGTCGTTCGATTCGAGCGCGGTGAAGCTGGAGTTCCAGAACATCGAGCGCGACATCACCCGCCGCCTCGGCCAGTTCAGCCCGGTGGGGCAGATCATGCGCCGCATGTGCCGGGAGTACCGCATGGTGGTGCGTATGCTCGAAGCGCGTGGCACCGAGGATTTCGGCCTGATTTCCCAGGAACTCTACGGCGCCGCCTCCGATGCCTTCCATGCCGGCGACCCGACCCTGGCCGACCTCGGCCTGATGCTCTCCGACTACCTGAACAATATCGACGTGCGTGGCGACCTGAAGGACGAGGCCAAGACCCTCACCGCCAAGGACGCGGTCAGCCTGCTGCAAACCCGTCTGAACAAGGTGTTTGGCGAGGCCGAGGAAACCATCCGCGTGTTCGAGTCCGACGGCATTGTCGCCGACGCAGCGGCGGGGGCCGACTACATCAAGATCCGCGCCGATGCGATGTTCAACGAGCGCGACGTGCGCGCCCTCGAAGTGCATGAAGGCCTGGTGCATGTGGGCACCACCCTCAACGGCCTGAACCAGCCGATCTGCACCTTCTTGTCCAAGGGCCCGCCATCGTCGACCGTGACCCAGGAAGGCCTGGCGATCCTGATGGAAATCATCACCTTCGCCTCCTACCCGAGTCGCTTGCGCAAGCTGACCAACCGCACCCGTGCCATCCACATGGTGGAAGAGGGCGCCGATTTCCTGCAGGTGTTCGAGTTTTTCCGCGAGCAAGGTTTTGAAATGGCCGAGAGCTACGGCAACGCCAGCCGGGTGTTTCGCGGCTCGGTGCCGAACGGTCTGCCGTTTACCAAGGATTTGTCCTACCTCAAGGGCTTTATCATGGTCTACAACTACATCCAGCTGGCCGTGCGCAAAGGCAAGCTGGAACAAGTGCCGTTGCTGTTCTGCGGCAAGACCACCCTGGAAGACATGCGTACCCTGCGCCAACTGATCGACGAAGGCCTGGTGGTGCCGCCCAAATACCTGCCGGAGCAGTTCCGCGACATGAACGCCCTGGCGGCGTGGATGTGTTTCTCCAACTTCCTCAACCATTTGAGCCTGGATCGGATCGAGGCGGATTACTCCAACATCCTGTAAAGGCTGAACTGACCCAACCGGTCCAACAAGGTGGGAGGGGGCGTGCTCCCACAATTGGACCTGCACACGCCTGAACATTTCGACTATCAGCGAGGCTTCAACGGATGAGAATCCTCGGCATTCTTTGCCTGTTACTCACACTGAACGGCTGCAGCTCCCTGCTGTTCTACCCGGAGCCCGGCTTGCCGTTCACGCCGCAAAAGGCGCACCTGGCGTATCGCGACGTCACGCTCACCACCGCCGATGGCGTCAAGCTGCATGCCTGGTGGCTGCCGGCCAAGCCGGGAGTGCCGCTCAAGGGCACGGTGCTGCACCTGCACGGCAACGGCGGCAACCTGGCCTGGCACCTGGGCGGCAGTTGGTGGTTGCCGGAGCAGGGCTATCAAGTGCTGTTGCTGGACTATCGCGGCTATGGGCTGTCGCAAGGCAAGCCGTCGCTGCCGGCGATCTATCAGGACGTCGACGCGGCTTTCAGCTGGATCGACAAGGCGCCCGAAACCCAGGGCCAGCCGTTGATCGTCCTCGGCCAAAGCCTGGGCGGCGCGCTGGCCGTGCATTACCTGGCGGCCCACCCCGAGCGGCAGGCCCACCTCAAGGCCCTGGTGCTGGACGGCGTGCCCGCCAGTTATCGTGATGTAGGACAATTCGCCCTGAGCACCTCCTGGTTAACATGGCCGTTTCAGGTGCCCTTGTCTTGGCTGGTGCCCGACGCCGACAGTGCGATCAATGGCATGCCCCAGTTGAGCGGAGTCCCGAAACTGCTGTTCCACAGCCTCGATGACCCGATCGTGCCGCTGTCCAATGGCATCCGCTTGTATCAGGCCGCGCCTGCACCCAGGGTGTTGCAACTGACCCGCGGCGGCCATGTGCAGACCTTTGCCGACAAGACCTGGCAAACTGTGATGCTGCGTTATCTGGACGACCCGCAACACTTCAATGGCCTGCGTCGCCTGGGCGAGATTCCGAATTACCCTATTCCTAAAGTTGACTCATCAGAGAGCCCGCAATGAGCGAAGAACGCAACATGATCCCGCTGATCCTCACCGGTATCGGCACCATCATCGGCACCGTCGGCTGCCTGTGGTTTTATGGCTACCTGCATTTTGCCAAACCGGAAGACGCGTTGCTGCTCAGCGACTTCACCATGCTCAAGACCGTGCCCGGCGAGGACTACAAGATCTCCCTGACCCCGGCGGCGCAAGTGGCGCAATGCGTCGATGGTGTGCTGGTGATGTTCGATACCGAGCAAAAAGGCCTCAGCGGTGTGCTGGTGAACAACAAAAAGCAGGCCGTGCGTTGCGTCGGTCAGGAAACCCCACAGTTGCAGCAATAAACCGCTGCGCGCAGTACCGCCCGGCCTGAAATTTCTGGAACCGTTTTGCGTAAGACGCCACTGATTGGCTTGTCAGCGTTGCTGATAACAATCCTTACGAAAAAATCCGGGAGAGCGGTATGGCTATCAGTGCACTCGATAGAGCAATGGGCATGGTCAATGGGCAGAACAGCCTTGATCAGGGGGGCTTGCAAGAGGTTGGGCAGCAGCCGGGTAAGATGCTCGCCGATATGAAGAAGCTTCTGGAGAAGCTGGAAGGCAGCAACGGTGCTCAGGGCGGTGGCGGTGCTCAGGGCAGTAGCGGTGCTCAGGGCAGTGGCGATTCCTCGGGCTCTGGCGGTTCCGGCGATCAACTGGATATGGAGAAACTGAAGAAGATGATGGCCGGGCGCCAAGGCATGGAAGCGATGATGCCGGACAGCGACAACGGTCGTAAGATCGGCGGCTGACAGGCAAAAAAACCCACCGTTCAGGTGGGTTTTTTTCCAGCATCGATCAGTAAGCGACGGACGAACGTGGCTTGACCGGCTGGTTGTCGTTGGAGATGGTCACTTCAACGCGGCGGTTCATGGCGCGCCCGGAAACGCTGCCGTTATCGGCCACCGGGTATTCCTTGCCATAGCCCTGGGTCACGATGCGCGAAATGTCCACGCCTTGCTGGGCCAGTGCGCGCTGTACGGAGGCCGCACGGCGCTCGGACAGGCTCTGGTTGTACGAATCGGAACCGGTGCTGTCGGTGTAGCCTTCGACGATCACTTTACGGTCCGGGTTATCGCGCAGGAACTGCGCCAGCTTGGTGATGTTGACCAGGCCGTTGGACTTCAGGTCGGACTTGTTGGTGGCAAACAGCACGTCACCAAAGGTCACCAGGGTGCCACGCTCGGTCTGCTTGGCGTTCAGGCTGTCTTGCAGTTGCTTGATCTGCGCGTCGCGGGCATCGAGCAGGGCGCGGGCGCGCTCGTCACCGGCGTTTTTCAGTTTGGCTTCGGATTCGCGCAGCGCGATGGTGTCTTTGGCCACTTCAACGCGCTGGTTGGTCAGGTAGGCCAATTGGTCGACTTTCTTCTGGTCTTCCTTGTCGCGGTAAGCCTTGTCAGCCTTGTCCAGCCATTCGCTGGCGTCCTTGGTTTCCAAGGCCGCCACTTTGGTGGCTTGCGGGTTGGACTGCAGGGCCGAGAAGTTGGTCCGTGCATTTTCCAGGTTCGCGTTCGGCGGAGTGGAGCATGCTGCCAGAGCAACGCTCATCGCCAGCAGGGCAGGGATCATCAATTGTTTGCGCATAGTCGTGTCGTCCTTTCAATTCGATATCAGGTGCGATGCAGCCAAGGGGCGGCGGCTTATTTCTGTTGGATAGCAGCCGGGCGCATGCCTTCCTTGCGCAGTTCATCAACCGCTTTCTGCGAGTCCTTCACCGCCTGCTCGGCCTTGGCGGCCTGGGCTTTACGCTCAGCGACGCGGGCGTCCCATTCGGCTTGCTCGGCCAGGCGACGGGCTTCGTCATAGTTTTTGTCGTGCATGGCAATTTCGGCTTGCTTGAGCTTGTCCTGTGCCGACTTCATTTCCACGGCGGCGAACTCGGTGCCGCCGGCGCTGACTGCGCTGTTGACCGCAGACTGAGTCACCGCGTATTGCTCGGTCGGTGGGTTGCCCGCGCAGCCCGCCAGGACGAAGCTAGTGCCGATGGCCAACGCGGCCAGTTTGAGCCCGCGCAGGTGGTTAAACGTGGATTTGGCAGTGCTGGTCTTCATCGTCTTCAACTCCATTGGATAACGCCTCAAAAACATCAAAATCCATCGCACTGGTCAGCGGCTGCGGGCCCGGCGGTAAAGCACGAAACGCCTATTCAAACGGCCGTTCCAAGTGATGGCTTACTGGTTGTGACCTGCGGCTTTTTTCAAAAGTTCAGAGAAGATGGCTATTGGCCTGAAAAAATACCTGACTGATCGGTCAGCGCTTTTTGGCTTGAACTTTTGCCGCGCGCAGAGGTATGCCGGGCCCTTGTGAGGCCCGGAAATACGCGGGATGGGGAGTGTTTAAGGACGGCTGATCAGTGCTTCGGTTCGTCGGCGCCGGCCGACATGTCGTGCAGATAGCGGCGCGACAATGTCAGGAACCGCGGGGTGGGGCCAACGTCTTCATACAACGGATCACCCTCTTCGTCGGTGGCAATCACATGCTGGCCCTTGATGTACGGAAAGCTGGTTTCCAGCTCTTCGAGGGCGGCGCCGATCAGCTCGCCGAGCAATTCTTCGGGGTGGCGCTTGGGGTACATCTCCGCAATGGCCGCCAGGCGGGCGGCGGATTCCACGTCCAGATGGATCGCGTACTCCGTCTTGGTCAGGCGACCCTTGGCGTTTTCTTCCCAATGCTGGGCCAGTTCTCGAATTTTCATGGCAACCTCAATAAAACCCTGGGTAACGGGCGGTGATGAGTGACCAGCCGCCAGCGTGGATAAACGCGACGACTCACTCATGAGACTAGCTGTAAGCCACAAGGTTTAAAGTGGTTTGTGCTTGGCCTTGTCAGAAAGTGACGCGGGCGGCACTCTGGAAGGCCTGCGCGTCCCGGATTTCTGGCTGGAGATTGGCTGATGAGTGATATCGATGCACGCTTGCGTGAGGATGTTCACCTGCTGGGTGAACTGTTGGGCAACACCATTCGAGAGCAGTACGGCGATGATTTTCTCGACAAGATCGAGCAGATCCGCAAAGGCGCCAAGGCTGACCGGCGTGGCGCGGTGGCCGATCAGGCGGCGGGCGAGGAACTCAGCGCCAGTCTGAACCAACTGCAGGAAAACGAACTGTTGCCGGTCGCCCGGGCCTTCAACCAGTTCCTCAACCTGGCCAATATCGCCGAGCAGTATCAGTTGATTCATCGGCGCGATGAGTCGCAACCGGCGCCTTTCGAATCGCGGGTGTTGCCGGAGTTGTTGGCGCGCCTGCAACGCGAAGGCCACAGCAATGAATCCCTGGCCCGTCAATTGGGGCGCCTGGAGATCGAACTGGTCCTCACCGCGCACCCCACCGAAGTGGCCCGTCGCACCCTGATCCAGAAATACGACGCGATTGCTGCGCAACTGGCGCTGAAGGATCACCGTGACCTCACCACCGCCGAGCGCGAACAGATCCGCGAGCGCCTGCAACGGCTGATCGCCGAGGCCTGGCACACCGAGGAAATCCGCCGTACCCGGCCCACGCCCGTGGATGAAGCCAAATGGGGCTTCGCGGTGATCGAGCACTCGTTATGGCAGGCGATCCCGAATTACCTGCGCAAGGCCGACCATGCGTTGCAGGCCGCCACCGGCCTGCGCCTGCCTTTGGAAGCGGCGCCGATTCGCTTCGCCTCGTGGATGGGCGGCGACCGTGACGGCAACCCGAATGTCACCGCGCCGGTCACCCGCGAAGTCTTGCTGCTGGCGCGCTGGATGGCGGCCGATCTGTACTTGCGCGATATCGATCAGTTGGCCTCGGAGCTGTCGATGCAGCAGGCCAGCCCGGCGTTGCAGGCCAAGGTCGGCGACAGCGTCGAGCCGTATCGCGTGCTGCTCAAGCAACTGCGTGATCGCCTGCGGGCGACCCGCCAATGGGCCCAAGCCGCATTGAGCGCGGCCATCCCGGCACCGGCGGATGTGCTGCAACACAACCGCGACCTGCTGGACCCGCTGGAGCTGTGCTACCAGTCGCTGCATGAGTGCGGCATGGGCGTGATCGCCGATGGTCCGTTGCTCGATTGCCTGCGTCGCGCCGTCACCTTTGGCCTGTTCCTGGTGCGCCTGGATGTGCGCCAGGACGCCAGCCGCCACACCGCGGCGATGACAGAAATCACCGATTACCTCGGTCTGGGGCGTTACGAAGACTGGAACGAAGAGATGCGTATCGGCTTCCTGATGAAGGAACTGGTCAATCGTCGACCGCTGCTGCCGGGCTATTTCAAGCCGTCGGCGGATACCGCCGAGGTGTTGAACACCTGCCGCGAAATCGCCGCCGCCCCGGCCGCGTCCCTGGGCTCGTATGTCATTTCCATGGCCGGCGCCGCGTCGGATGTGCTGGCGGTGCAACTGTTGCTCAAAGAGTCGGGTGTGCAACGGCCGATGCGCGTGGCGCCGCTGTTCGAAACCCTGGCCGACCTGGACAACGCCGGCCCGGTGATCGAAAAACTGTTGCTGCTGCCGGGTTACCGCGCGCGGCTGCAAGGCCCGCAGGAAGTGATGATCGGCTACTCGGACTCGGCCAAGGACGCCGGCACCACCGCCGCCGCCTGGGCGCAGTACCGGGCGCAGGAACGTCTGGTGGATATCTGTCGCGAGCAACAGGTGGAACTGCTGCTGTTCCATGGTCGCGGCGGCACCGTCGGACGAGGCGGCGGCCCGGCCCACGCGGCGATTCTGTCGCAACCGCCGGGCTCGGTGGCGGGGCGGTTCCGCACCACTGAACAAGGCGAAATGATCCGCTTCAAATTCGGCCTGCCGGACATCGCCGAGCAGAACCTCAATCTGTACCTGGCGGCGGTGTTGGAAGCGACGTTGTTGCCGCCGCCGCCACCGCAGCCGGCCTGGCGCCATTTGATGGATGAATTGGCAGCGGACGGCGTCAGCGCCTACCGCGCGGTGGTGCGGGAAAATCCGCAATTCGTCGAGTATTTCCGCCAGTCCACCCCGGAGCAGGAGCTGGGGCGCCTGCCCTTGGGCAGTCGCCCGGCCAAACGCCGTGCCGGTGGTATTGAAAGCCTGCGGGCGATCCCGTGGATCTTCGGCTGGACCCAGACCCGCCTGATGCTGCCCGCCTGGCTCGGCTGGGAAGCGGCGTTGAGCAAGGCGCTGGAGCGCGGGGAAGGCGAGTTGCTGGGGCAGATGCGCGAGCAATGGCCGTTCTTCCGCACCCGCATCGATATGCTGGAAATGGTGCTGGCCAAGGCCGATGCCGATATCGCGCGGCTCTATGACGAGCGCCTGGTGCAGCCCGAGCTGTTGCCGTTGGGCGCGCATTTACGCGACCTATTGTCGCAGGCCTGCCAGGTGGTGCTTGGCCTGACTGGCCAGTCTCAACTGCTGGCCCATAGCCCGGACACCCTGGAGTTCATCCGCCTGCGCAACACCTACCTCGACCCCTTGCACCTGTTGCAGGCCGAATTGCTGGCGCGCTCGCGTCGCCAGGAAGCGGCACAAGACAGCCCTCTGGAACAGGCGTTGCTGGTGTCCGTGGCCGGTATCGCCGCCGGCTTGCGCAATACTGGCTGAGGTTTTTTGCGTGTGCTCAACGGCTTGCAGATAACCCACGACGGCCGCCCTTAACAGGGCGGTCGGCGTTTAGGGGGGCGGGTTGCACTCAGGCACACCTCTCCTATGACGCATGCGTGGTGCGGGTTTTTCCTACTTTTGGCGGCTTGTGTGGTTAAGGCCTGCTGTGTATCTTGATCAGCCTTTGGCCGTTTGGGCGGCCTGGACCCACATTTTTACGAGATTGGCCCCCGCGGCGAATCCGAGCGTCATCTCTATAAAAAATTGAGGAGCACATCGATGCGCGTCATTCTGCTGGGAGCTCCCGGGGCCGGTAAAGGTACTCAGGCAAAGTTCATCACTGAAAAATTTGGCATTCCACAAATCTCCACCGGTGACATGCTGCGCGCTGCGGTAAAAGCAGGCACCGAGCTGGGCATTAAAGCCAAAAGCATCATGGATGCTGGCGGTCTGGTTTCCGATGACCTGATCATCGCGCTGGTCCAGGACCGTATCGCGCAACCTGATTGCGCCAATGGTTTCCTGTTCGACGGCTTCCCACGCACCATTCCCCAGGCAGAAGCCCTGGTGACGGCAGGTGTCGAGTTGGACGCCGTGGTCGAAATCGCGGTTGAAGACGAAGAGATCGTGCAGCGTATCGCCGGTCGCCGCGTTCACGAGGCCTCGGGTCGCGTGTACCACACCATCTACAACCCGCCGAAAGTCGAAGGCAAGGACGATGTCACCGGTGAAGACCTGGTGCAGCGTAAAGACGACACCGAAGAAACCGTGCGTCATCGCCTGTCGGTCTACCATTCCCAGACCAAGCCGCTGGTGGATTTCTACCAGAAGCTGTCGGCTGCCCAAGGCAAGCCGAAGTACAGCCACATCCCTGGCGTCGGCTCGGTGGAAGCGATCACCGGCAAGGTGCTGCAAGCACTGAGCTGATCGAACGATCGGCTTTACGCACAACGGCCCGCTTGCGGGCCGTTGTTGTTTATACTGGCGCACTTTTTTTCGACTTGGACACCGACACCGATGAGCACCCTGCTGGCCCTGGACACTGCGACTGAAGCTTGCTCGGTTGCCTTGCTGCACGATGGCAAGGTCACCAGCCACTACGAGGTGATCCCGCGCCTGCACGCGCAGAAGCTGTTGCCGATGATCAAGCAACTGCTGGAGGACGCCGGCACGAGCCTGTCGGCCGTGGACGCCATCGCCTTCGGCCGTGGCCCGGGCGCCTTTACCGGCGTGCGTATCGCCATCGGCGTGGTCCAGGGCCTGGCCTTTGCGTTGGAGCGCCCGGTGTTGCCGGTGTCCAACCTCGCCGTGCTGGCCCAGCGTGCGTTGCGTGAACACGGCGCACGGCAAGTGGCGGCGGCGATCGATGCGCGGATGGATGAAGTCTACTGGGGCTGCTACCGCGAAACCGACGGCGAGATGCGCCTGGCCGGCGTTGAGGCCGTGCTGCCCCCCGAAGCGGCGGAGTTGCCGAGCGATGCCAGCGGTGATTGGTTCGGTGCCGGTACGGGCTGGGGTTATGGCGAGCGCATCGGTGTGCCGCTGGTTGGCCAGGACGCCACAATGCTGCCGCATGCCGAAGACCTGCTGACCCTGGCGCGCTTTGCGTTCGAGCGCGGCGAAGCGATTGCTGCGGACCAGGCGGCGCCGGTGTATCTGCGCGATAAAGTGGCGCAGACCAAGGCCGAACGCGGGGTAATTTGACGTCAAAAAAACGGGTGTTTTTGGCCAAAGCGCGCCAATCGTCAGAATTTGCCCCGGCGTTTAAACCTTTTTCCATTTATGTGTTCTAGTTATCACCAGAGCATTTGCGCGCTACGGATTGCGCCACTAAAATGCCATTACTGATACCGAGTTCGCATCGATGCGTATAGACGGCTTTTCCTCACAGTCCTACCCCCTCAAGCGTAAGCCGCGCAAGGCAAACGTCACGGTAGACGAGTCCGTCGAGGATTCGCCGGACTTCATCGAGGTCCAGTCCGAAGCGTCCAGCCCCCAAGGCGCTGCAAACGCGCGTACCAGTGGTCTTCCTGCCCGCCAGCAAGACATGGTCTTCCCGCGCTCCATGAGCAAAAGCGTCGCCACCGCCCTGGCCAGCTACCTGACCACCGCCGGCTTTGTCGAATGGGATATGGAAGTGCTGGGTCTCGACATCCACATCTGATGCGCCTGCCTTATTTCATCGGTTGCCCGTCCTGGAGTGAAAACGCCTGGCGCGAGTACCTGTACCCTGTCGATGCCCGTTCCAGCGATTACCTCGCCCTCTACTCGCAAGTCTTCAACGCGGTGGAAGGCAACACCACGTTTTATGCGCGCCCGTCGGCCGCCACCGTGCAGCGCTGGGCCGAGATCATGCCCGCGGATTTTCGCTTCACTGCCAAGTTCCCCGGTGACATCAGTCACGGTGGCGACCTGCGTGAGCAACTGCCGGCGGCACACAGTTTCGTCGACTTGATGAGCCCGTTGGGTGAGCGCGTTTCGCCGCTGTGGCTGCAATTGTCGGCCAGCTTTTCGCCGCAGCGCCTCGCTGAACTGGCCGGGTTTATCGACGGGCTGGAACGCCCCCTGGCCGTGGAAGTGCGCCACCCGCAATTCTTCGCCAAGGGCGATGCCGAGCGCATGCTCAACCGCCTGCTGCGCGACCGTGGCGTCGAACGGATCTGCCTCGACCCTCGCGCCCTGTTCAGTTGCACATCCACCTCGGCCGCGGTGCTGCATGCCCAGGCGAAAAAACCCAAGGTACCGCCGCGTCCGGCGGCGTTGACCCTGTTTCCCCAGGTGCGCTTCATCGGCCACCCCGAGCTTGAGGCCAACGACCCCTTCCTGATCCCGTGGGTGGAAAAGATCGCCGGTTGGATCGAAGAGGGACGCACCCCCTACGTGTTCCTGCACACCTCGGATAACCGCCTCGCCGCGCAACTGGCGCTGCGTTTTCACGCCAAGCTGATGGCACGTTTGCCCGGCTTGCCCGCGTTGCCGACCTTGCACCGCGAACCCGCAGCGCAGCAACTGGGGTTACTCTAAGGCTCCTTTTCCCGCCAGGAGTCAGTCATGGATGCCCAAACCCTTCGCGCCGAAACCTTCAAGGCCCTGCATGCACGCGATCGTGCGTTTGTGATGCCCAACCCGTGGGACGCAGGCTCGGCGATCATGCTCGCCAGCCTCGGCTTCGAAGCCCTGGCCACCACCAGCGCGGGCTACGCGTTCAGCCTGGGGCGCCCGGATGCCGAAGGGGCGCTGTCCCTGGAAGACACCCTGGTCAACGCCACGATGATCGCCAAGGCCACCGCGTTGCCGGTGGCCGCCGACCTGGAAAACGGCTTCAGCGACACCCCCGACGGTTGCGCCCGGACTATTTTGCGCGCGGCGGCCAGCGGTATCGTCGGTGGCTCCATCGAAGATGCCACGGGTATCGCCGTCGACCCGATCTATTCCTTTGACCTTTCCGTCGAGCGTGTGGAAGCTGCGGTCGTCGCTGCGCGCAGCCTGCCATTCCCGTTCATGCTGACGGCCCGTGCAGAAAACCTCCTGCATGGTCGCCTGGATTTACCTGACACTATTCGCCGCCTGCAGGCCTACGCCGAAGCCGGTGCGGACGTGCTCTATGCGCCGGGGCTGCGCAGTGCCGAGGAGGTGCTGGCGGTGGTCAAGGCCGTGGCCCCAAAACCGGTGAATGTGTTGATGTCCGGCGGCCTGAAACTCAGTGTGGCGCAGTTGAGCGCGATGGGCGTCAAGCGCATCAGCGTGGGCTCGGCCATGGCGCTGGCGGCGTATGGCGAGTTTTACCGCGCGGCGCAGGAGGTGTACCAGTCCGGCACCTTTACCTTCACCGAGCGTTCGATGCCCTACAGCCAGGCCAGCCAATTCTTCAAGGATTAAGCGGCGCGTGTTCGCACGGCGTGGGGCGCGGCGTTGAGGCTTATGCCGCCAGGCGCAGGTTGTTGACGATCAGCGGACGCGCCCAGTGGTAGTCGAAGTCCAGGGCCTTTTGTTGGGCGGCCAGCTCTTCTTGCGGGAACGGCGTGGCGGCCGGTGGCAGCAGGTCCAGTTCGAACTCGGCGATCGGCAAGTGCAATGGGCGCGGTTCCGGCGCGGCGCCGGGTTCCGGTAACGGTTGGCCGGCGCTCAGCACGATCGGGCGCACCCAAGTGCTTTCGAAATTCTGCTGGCGCTGCTGGGCGACGATCTCTTCTTGCGGGAATGGCGTGGCGGCCGGTGGCAACAACTCGGTTTCGAATTCGGCAATCGGCAGGAACAGCGGTTCAGGCGGGGCGATCTCGGTGTCTTTCACGTCGCACTCACGCTGGGTGAGGATCTGCGACAGCAGGTCAGCGCCAGCGCTGGGTTCCACCGCCGGGTCCAGCGGCGCTGGCGCCTTGGCCGCGAGCGCGTCCGGCGTTTCGCCGAGCTGCTCGGCCAACGCGCGGGCGAAGAAGTCCTGCCACACATGACTGACGCCGGCCAGCGCTTGAGTATTGCGCAGGCCGTAGTGGTTGTGGGTCGGCAGTACACCGATGGTTAGCGGAAGAATGTCTGACATTTTTCTCGGTCGACGCTCAGCTCTGGCAAAATACCTGATCCTTGTTTCTATCGGCCGTTGTTGGCCGATCCTTAATATTTTTGAGCGTAGCGATTCATGAGCGAACAACCAGCGGCCAGCCGCATCCAGGTCGAGGCCTTGGCCGACGGTTTCCAGGCCCGCGCCGAACAGTGGGCTGCGTTGCTGGGCTTGCCGCTACAGCTGGCGGATGCGGAGTTTTCCCTGCAAGTCGGGGAGCAGGGCCTGCAGTTGCAACAGCTCGGGCCTGACGCGCCAGGGCCGGTGCGCGTGGATTTCGTCGAAGGCGGCGCGGCGCATCGGCGGTTGTACGGTGGCGGCAGCGGGCAGATGATCGCCAAGGCCGTAGGCATCGCCCAGGGCGTGCGCCCACGGGTGCTGGACGCCACGGCCGGGCTGGGCAAGGACGCATTCGTGCTGGCCAGCCTGGGCTGCGAGATGAGCCTGATCGAACGTCAGCCGCTGATCGGCGCATTGCTCGAGGATGGCCTGGCACGCGCGGCGGAGGATTTTGAGGTGGCGCCGATCGTGGCGCGGATGACGCTGCTCAAGGGCAACTCCATCGAGGTGATGCTCAATTGGCAAGGCGAGCCGCCCCAGGTGATCTACCTCGATCCGATGTTCCCGCACCGTGAGAAAACCGCCCTGGTGAAGAAGGAAATGCGCCTGTTCCGCCCCTTGGTCGGCGACGATCCAGACGCACCGGCCCTGCTGGCGGCGGCGCTGGCCCTGGCCAGTCACCGCGTGGTGGTCAAGCGCCCGCGCAAGGCGCCGTGCATCGAGGGGCCCAAGCCGAGCCATGCGCTGGATGGTAAATCCAGCCGCTACGACATCTATCCGAAAAAGGCACTCAAGTCCTGAGCCTCGCGCTACTAGCGGTCACCCGTTGCCGCTTGCAGCGGGTTCTCGGCGATAGGCCCGCATAAACAATCCCACCACATCCTGCACGTGGGCTTCGGCCGCTTCCTCGCTCAATTGACCGCCGCAGCCATACAACAAGCAGAAGTTCGCCGTGCCCTTGAGCAGGCAGAAGAAGTGTTCGGCTGCGGTAAGGGGCTTGTCGATGCTCAGCGCGCCGCTCTGGTCGATGTGCCCGAGCAGACGCTCCATGCCTTGCAACATCCGCATCGGCCCGGCTTCGAAGAAGATCTGCGAGAGTTTCACGTCCTGATTGCCCGTGGTCATCATCAGGCGGTGCAGGTTCACCGATTCCTTGCTGTTGACCAGGCGATGGAAGCGGCGCCCGATATTCAGCAGCACCGTCTCCACAGGCACACCCTCGGGCAGCTCAAAGTACATCACCGGCAACTGTTCTTCGCACTTGGCCATCACTGCGGCGGTGAACAAGGTCTCTTTGTCGGTGAAGTGGCTGTAGACGGTCAGTTTCGATACGCCGGCCTCAAGGGCCACGGCATCCATGCTGGTATTTGCGTAACCGTTGCTCAAAAACAGGATTTTCGCTGCTTCGAGGATTGCCTGGCGTTTTGCCATGTCCTTGGGACGCCCAGGGCTACTGGTATTGACAAGATTGTCGGACATTTCCACCTTTAATACTGGACTGGTGAGTTTGGTATTAATAACATACTGCCCAGTATAATTATTCCTAGCATCATTTGCGAAAGGTCCTTCAGCATGCGCAGCATTCTCCTGCCCCTTGCGTTGCCTGCCAGCCTGGTCTTTCTACTCGCCGCCTGCGGCCATGAAGAATCGCCCCAGACTACCCTCCGCCCGGCCATGGTGGTGCAACCACAGCCTGCAGCGCAGATGATGGACAGTTATCCAGGCGAGGTGCGTGCCCGGTACGAACCGGACCTGGCCTTTCGCATCGGCGGCAAGGTCAGCAAACGGCTGGTGGAGGAGGGCGAGCGGGTCAAGGCCAATCAACCGCTGGCGGAACTCGACCCTCAGGATGTGCGCCTGCAACTGGAAGCCACCCGCGCCCAGGTGGCCGCCGCCGAGGCCAACCTGCGGCTGGTGCGTGCCGAGCGTGACCGCTACAAGACCCTGATGGATCGTCAGTTGGTCAGCCGTTCCCAGTACGACAATGCTGAAAATCTGTACCGATCAGGTGAGGCGCGCCTCAAGCAGATCAAGGCCGAGTTCGATGTGTCCAGTAACCAGGCCGGTTATGCCGTACTCCGCGCTCCGCAGGATGGCGTGGTTGCCAAGCGCGCGGTGGAAGTCGGCCAGGTGGTGTCCGCCGGCCAGACCGTGTTCACCCTGGCCACCGATGGCGAGCGTGAAGTGCTGATCAGCCTGCCCGAGCAAGGCTTCGGCCGGTTCAAGATCGGCCAGCCGGTGTCGGTCGAGTTATGGAGCCAGCCGGGCCAGCGATTTGCCGGACGTATTCGCGAACTGTCGCCCGCAGCCGATCCGAAATCGCGCACCTTCGCTGCGCGCATCGCCTTCACCGGCGGCAAGGTTCCGGCCGAGCTGGGCCAGAGCGCCCGCGTTTTCATACAGGCAGACGGTGTTATTCCGCTGTCGGTGCCGCTGTCAGCCTTGAGCGCGGAGAACGGCGTGTCCTACGTCTGGCGCGTGCAGCCGGATGACACCCTTGTGCGTACCCCGGTGCGTATCGGCGCCTTTGGCGAAAAAACCGTACCCGTGCTCGAAGGCTTGAGCCCTACCGACTGGGTGATTGCCGCCGGCGTTCATGTGCTCCATGAGGGGCAGCAAGTGCGCCCGGTGGATCGCTCCAATCGGGTGGTGAATCTGGCGGTCAAGGAGTAGTCCCCGATGGGTTTCAATCTTTCCGAATGGGCGTTGCGTAATCGCCAGATCGTACTGTTCCTGATGATCCTGCTGGCGGTGGTCGGCACTTTGTCCTACACCAAGCTTGGGCAAAGCGAAGACCCGCCGTTCACCTTCAAGGCCATGGTGATCAAGACCAATTGGCCCGGTGCCACGGCCCAGGACGTGTCGCGCCAGGTCACCGAACGCATCGAGAAAAAGCTCATGGAGACCGGTGAGTACGAGCGCATTGTGTCTTTCTCGCGCCCCGGCGAATCCCAGGTCACCTTCATCGCCCGCGATGCCATGCGCTCGGCGCAGATTCCCGAGCTGTGGTACCAGGTGCGCAAGAAGATCAGCGATATTCGCCAGACCTTGCCGCCGGATATCCAGGGACCGTTTTTCAACGATGAATTCGGCACCACCTTTGGCAATATCTACGCCCTGACCGGCGACGGCTTTGACTATGCCGTGCTCAAGGACTACGCCGACCGTATACAGATTCAACTGCAACGCGTGCCGGATGTGGGCAAGGTCGAACTGCTCGGCCTGCAGGATGAGAAGATCTGGATCGAGCTGTCCAACCTTAAACTCGCCACGCTCGGCTTACCGCTGGCCGCTGTTCAACAAGCGCTGCAGGAGCAGAACGCGGTCTCCACTGCCGGCTTCTTTGAAACCCCGACTGAGCGCGTGCAACTGCGGGTGTCGGGTAACTTCAAGAGTGTGGAAGAGATTCGCAGCTTCCCGATTCGCGTAGGCGACCGAACCTTCCGTATTGGCGATGTGGCCGACATCCACCGTGGCTTCAATGATCCGCCGGCGCCGCGCATGCGCTTTATGGGCGAAGACGCGATCGGTCTGGCCGTCGCCATGCACGAGGGCGGCGACATTCTGGTGTTGGGCAAAGCCCTCGAAGGCGAGTTCGCACGCCTGCAGAAGAACCTTCCGGCGGGCATGCAACTGCGCAAAGTGTCGGACCAACCGGCGGCGGTGAAAACCGGTGTCGGAGAGTTCGTCCGGGTGTTGGCCGAGGCGCTGGGCATTGTCTTGCTGGTGAGTTTTTTCTCCCTCGGTATACGCACTGGCATGGTCGTGGCCCTGGCGATTCCGCTGGTGCTGGCGATGACCTTTGCCTGCATGTACTACCTCGGCATCGGCTTGCATAAGATCTCCCTTGGCGCGCTGGTGCTGGCCCTGGGCTTGCTGGTGGATGACGCGATCATCGCCGTGGAAATGATGGCGATCAAAATGGAGCAGGGGTACGACCGCCTTAAAGCGGCCAGTTTTGCCTGGACCAGTACCGCGTTCCCGATGCTGACCGGTACGCTGATCACGGCGGCCGGCTTCCTGCCGATTGCCACCGCGCAGTCGAGTACCGGTGAATACACCCGTTCGATCTTCCAGGTAGTGACCATCGCGTTGCTCGCCTCGTGGGTCGCGGCCGTGGTGTTCGTGCCGTACCTGGGCGAAAAACTCCTGCCGGACTTGGCGAAAATTCATGCGGCTAAACACGGCGCTGACGGTCCCGATCCCTACGGCACACCGTTCTACCAGCGTGTCAGACGTTTGCTGGAGTGGTGTGTCAGTCGGCGCAAGACCGTGATCGTGCTGACGCTGCTGCTGTTTGTCGGCTCGGTCGCACTGTTTCGTTTTGTGCCGCAACAGTTCTTCCCGGCTTCCGGCCGCCTGGAGTTGATGGTCGACCTGAAACTCGCCGAGGGCGCGTCCCTGAGCAACACCGCTGGCCAGGTCAAGCGCCTGGAAGCCCTGCTCAAGGAACACGCCGGCATCGACAACTACGTGGCCTATGTCGGCACCGGTTCGCCGCGCTTCTATCTGCCCCTCGACCAGCAACTGCCGGCCGCCAGCTTTGCGCAGTTCGTGGTGTTGGCCAAGTCCATCGAAGAGCGCGAAAGCCTGCGCATCTGGTTGATCGAAACCCTCAACGAGCAGTTCCCCGACCTGCGTTCACGGGTCACACGCCTGGAAAACGGCCCGCCCGTGGGTTACCCGGTGCAGTTTCGCGTGACCGGCGAGCATATCGACGAAGTCCGTGCCCTGGCGCGCAAAGTGGCGGCCAAGGTGCGCGAAAATACCCACGTAGCTAACGTGCATCTGGACTGGGAGGAACCGAGCAAGATCGTCTACCTCAATATCGACCAGGACCGTGCGCGCGCCCTCGGTGTGAGTACCGCCAACCTGTCGAAATTCCTGCAGAGTTCTCTGACCGGCGCCAGCGTCAGCCAGTACCGGGAAGACAACGAGTTGATCGAAATTCTCCTGCGCGGCACTGTCCATGAGCGCACTGAACTGTCGCTGCTGCCGAGCCTGGCCGTGCCGACCGACAACGGCAAAAGCGTCGCGCTGTCGCAGATCGCCACCCTCGAATACGGCTTTGAGGAAGGCATCATCTGGCACCGTAACCGCCTGCCCACCGTGACCGTGCGCGCCGACATCTACGGCAAGGAACAACCGGCGACCCTGGTTCAGCAGATCCTGCCGACCCTCGAAGGCGTGCGTGCCGAACTGCCGGACGGCTACCTGCTGGACGTCGGCGGTACCGTCGAGGACTCGGCCCGCGGGCAGAATTCGGTCAAGGCCGGTGTGCCGCTGTTTATCGTGGTGGTGCTGACGCTGCTGATGCTGCAACTGCGCAGCTTCTCACGCACGGTAATGGTATTTCTCACGGCGCCCTTGGGGCTGATCGGGGTCACCCTGTTCCTGCTGGTGTTCCGCCAACCCTTCGGCTTCGTGGCCATGCTCGGCACCATCGCCCTGTCAGGAATGATCATGCGCAACTCGGTGATTCTGGTGGACCAGATCGAGCAGGACATCAAGGCAGGGCTGGCGCCGTGGCAGGCGATTATCGAAGCCACTGTCCGACGCTTCCGGCCGATTGTTCTCACAGCCCTCGCGGCGGTACTCGCGATGATCCCGCTGTCACGCAGTGTGTTCTTCGGGCCGATGGCAGTGGCGATCATGGGCGGGTTGATTGTGGCGACGGCGTTGACCCTATTGTTCCTGCCGGCCCTGTATGCTGCGTGGTTCCGAGTGAGGAAGGACGTCGCGTAATCATGCTGGCCACTGTTTCAGCCTTAGTGTTGTTGTTGCTCGCCCCCGGCCCGACCAATACCCTGCTTTTGCGCGCTGGGGTGTTGTTCGGGTTTCGGGCTTCGTGGAAGCTGGTCTTCATCGAATGCCTGGCGTACCTGTTGCAAGTGACGCTGTGGGGTGTGGCGTTGCTCTACCTTTCGGTATACGCCCCATGGGCCGTGAAATTGACGCAGTTGGCCGCTGGCGCTTACTTGCTTTTGGTTTCGTATCAGTTGTGGTTGCGCGAAAAAGCTCAGGCCGCTGTAAACCAGGATCGATTCACCGGCTTGTCCTTTTTCTGGTTGACGGTGATGAATCCCAAGGGGCTGTTGATTGCCTCGTTGATCGCGCCGATCAATACCTTTATCCACTGGGCGGGTTACCTGGTTTTCATGAGCACCCTTGCACTGGTCGTGCTGCCAGTAGGCGCGGCCTGGGTAGCATTCGGTGCGGGAATCGTCGGGCGTCAACCGGGTTGGTTGAGTGCGCTTGCGATTAATCGGGTCGCCGCCATCGCCATCGGTTGTTTTGCCACGGTTCTATTGGGGCGCCTGGCCGATTCTATTTTCAACTGACGCGAGGCAGTATTTCACACGCAGGACGGAACCATTTTTGCCCTTGCTTCCACACAGGATTAGTCGACCGAGCGGTTCCCGCGTATGAGATGCGGGGCAGTGAGTTGGCGCTAATCTGAATAGGAAGGAGTGTGTATGCTTTTACTACCTTTGCTGGCGTTACCGATGCAAGTCGCGGGCTCGATGCTTGGGCTGGGAAATATGTTTGGACAGAATCAGCCAAACGCCAATCGCGATATCAATATTAATATCAACAACGATAGCCATAACTTCAATGCGTCGTCGTCCAGCTCTCATCACTCACACATGTCTCACGGTGGCGCCCGACGAGCGTCGCACATCCACTATTGAGCCTACTCATCGACGCTGCCGGGTGTGAGCGTGCGGCGCCTGGTTCGGGGGCCTGATAGACGGTTCGGCGAAAAAAAGGCCCTGACGATGTCAGGGCCTTTTTTTCAGCTCAGGTCGCGTGGCGTTACAGCGCGCCAAACACCTTCTTTGCCAGACTGGTCGCCGCTGCCGCCGGGTTTTTGCGAATGGTCTCTTCCTGCTGCGCAATCATCTTGAACAAACCATCCAGCGCTTGTTCGGTTACATAGTTTTCGACGTTGGCACTTTTGGCATCGACCGCGCCAAACGCCGCGGCCTTGCCGGCCAGGGCGTTGTACTGCTGCGCCACGCCGACCTTGTCGGTGGCGGCCTTGACGATCGGCAGGAACTTGGCGCGGATGGCTTCGCGGCTGCTTTTGTTCAGGTACTGGGTGGCCGAATCCTGGCCGCCGGTGAGAATGCCCTTGGCATCGCTCACGCTCATGTTTTTCACTGCGTTGACCAGGATTGGCTGGGCCTGGGTCACGGCGGTTTCGGCGGCTTTGTTCATACTGGTTTCCAGCTGCTCGACCTGGTCACCCATGCCGAACATCTTCAGCTTGTCGGCGACTTTGCCCAGTTTTCCCGGCAGGCCGATCTTGACGTCGGGGTTGTTGCTGAAACCACCCGGTACACCCAGTTGTTTCACGGCGATCTGTGCGCCTTGGGTCAATGCATCTTTGAGGCCGCCGGCGGCGTCGCCCTGGGACAGGCTGCCAAGATCCAGGGCCATGGCGTTGGCACCGAGCAGCAGGCCGGCGCACAGGGCGGTGAGACGAAGGGAATTACGGAGCATGGGCGCTTCCTTATGATCTGGAAATAATCAGTGTGCGACCGCATCAACCCGCAGGCGCAGCGGTTGAGCGTCTTGACCATTGAGTTGCACAGGGTGCCGCTCGGTGGTGATGAACAGTAGCTTGCCCTCCACTTCGATGCGAGCGCTGACCGAGTAACTGTGGCCCGGCTTGACCTGGGCCGGGTCATAGCTCAAGTGGAACGGCAATGGCACCTGGCCTTTGACCGGGCCTTTCTGTTCGGCCAGGGTCACGGCCGGCGCGTCCATCAGCGATACGTCCTGCAGGCTGACGCTCAAGATGGCTGTCGGCGGCAGCGCGATGCGTTGCAGGTAGAACACTTCGCCATCGAGGCTGGCCTTGGGCGCGGGATTCATGGAATGGCAGGCGCCGAGCAGGGCGGTCAGGCCCAGGAGGATGATCTTTTTCATGGTGCAGCTCCTTTTCAACGGCGCCGTAACCCAGCGACGCCTTATTCAATTTAGCGGCTTTCTTCCGGATTGCGGGCTTCGGCTTCGACCGGCGCTTCGGCCGCGCCGTCGACGCGGTGCAGGGCAACCTGGCGGATCGACAGGCGAATCTCAGCCGGCAGCACCCGTTTCGCCGCGCCTTCAGCCAGTTCGCCGAGCAGGTCGTGATAGCTCAACTTGCCGGCTTCGTCGCGGCGCAGCACATCTTGCTCCAGCAACGTCTGAATAAAATGTCGGAAAAGGCTCTTGTCGAAGAACTCCGGGGCATTGAGGCCATGCAGGATCGATAGGCGCTGGGCCATGATCGTACACAGGTCTTCCAGCTCTTCGGCGCTGATGCTGTTCTGGCCGCTGTTGAGCAGCAGCGAAATCGCCATGTAGAAGCGTTGCAGGGTCTGGGCGATGCTCTTGGACAGCAGTGTCAGCAGCACAAAGTGCCGCGAACTCGGCGCCGGGCGCAGGTACACGTTGTTCTCGAAACGCAGCAGGCCTTGTTCGACAAACGCCTCCAGCCACTGGTCGATCACCGTGTCCAGTTCCTCCAGCGACCAGCGGATAAACAGCTCTGACTGCAGGTATGGGTACAGCGCACGGGTGTAGCGCAGAATCTGCTCGCGGCTCATCCGCGAGCTGCTCTGGAAGAAGCTCGCCAGCAACGCCGGCAAGGCAAAGATATGCAGCACGTTGTTGCGGTAGTAGGTCATCAGGACGGCGTTCTGCTCGTCCAGGTACAGAATCTTGCCGAGGGCATCGCTCTGTTCCGACAGCAGGTTCATGTCCTTGACGTGCTTGATCAACGCCATGCCATCCCCTTCGGGCAGGGTGGTATGCGGCGAGTAGGGCACCCGGCGCAGCAGCGCCAGGTACAGGTCCAACTGGCGGGCCATGGCCTGTTCGTCCAGGGCCAGGCGCGTGGTCGACAGCAGCGCCAGGGCCACCAGGTTCACCGGGTTGATCGCCGCCGCTTCGTTCAAATGGCGCGCCACCCGCTCGCCGAGGCGGTTGGTGGTTTGGTTGAGCCACGCCGGTTTGTAGTGCGGGCCCAGTTCCTGGGCGCGCCAGCCTGGTTGTTCGGCGTCGAGGAATTGCGCCAGTTTGATCGGTTCGCCGAAGTTGACCGCGACCTGGCCAAAGCGCTGCTTGAGCGCACCGACCACCTTGAAAATATCGAAGATCGACTCTTTTTTCTTGCTCGCGCCGCGCAGCTCACCGAGGTAGGTGCGGCCTTCGAGCACACGCTCGTAACCGATATACACCGGCACGAACACGATCGGCATGCGCGAGGAGCGCAGGAAGCTGCGCAACGTGATCGCCAGCATGCCGGTTTTCGGTTGCAGCATGCGCCCGGTGCGCGAGCGTCCGCCTTCGACGAAGTACTCCACCGGGAAACCCTTGGTGAACAGGGTGTGCAGGTATTCGTTGAACACCGAGGTGTACAGCGGGTTGCCCTTGAAGGTGCGGCGCATGAAAAACGCACCGCCGCGGCGCAGCAGGCTGCCGATCACCGGCATATTCAGGTTGATGCCGGCGGCGATGTGCGGTGGGGTCAGGCCGTTCTTGAACAGCAGGTAGGACAGCAGCAGGTAGTCGATATGGCTGCGGTGGCAGGGTACGTAGATCACCTCGTAACCCTGGGCAACCTGTTGCACACCCTCGATGTTATTGACCTTGATGCCGTCGTAGATCTTGTTCCAGAACCAGCTCAGCACCACTTCCAGGAAGCGGATCGCGGTGTAGGTGTAGTCCGAGGCGATTTCGTTGCCGTAGCGCAGGGCCAGGGCCTTGGCTTTTTCCGGGCTGATCTTCTCGCGTTCGGCTTCATCGAGGATGGCCTGGCGTACCAGCGGCATATTCACCAAGCCCTTCACCAGGTTGCGGCGGTGGGACAGGTCGGGGCCGATCACTGCGGTTTTCAGGTTGCGAAAGTGTACGCGCAGGATGCGTTGGGCCATGCGAACGGTGCGTTCGTGGCCTTTATTGTGCTCGATCAATTCACGCAGGTTGATAGGCGCGGAGAATTGGACGCGGGTCTTGCGCCCCAGGATCAGGATGCTCAGCAGCCGGCGCAGGCGCCCGGTGACGGCCCAGCTGTCGGCGAACAGCAGTTTCCATGGGCTGGACTCGCTGTCGGGCGACTGCCCCCAGAACACGCTGACCGGAATGATTTGTGCATTCTCTTGTGCGTGTGCGCTGAGGGTATTGACCAGGCGGGTCAGGGTCGGCGGCGCGCCGCGTTTGTCCTGGCGGCCGAGCCAGTCCGGCTCTGGCGTGAGGTAGAAGAACGCCGCGGGTTCCAGCAACGGCCCGACCGCTACCGGCAGCACCGGGCGCGGCAGGCCGGCCTTGGTGCACTCGGTATCGACCACGGCCAATTCGGTGAGGGAGGGTGATTGCAGGACGTAGAACACCGGCCGGCTGCGGTCGAGGTTAAGGGTAAGGGACGACTGGTTGATCGTCTCTGAGCGAACCCAGAGGTACAACAGTCGGCGCAAGGTGCCAAACACCAGACGGCGGAACGGGGAGCGGGTCATAGGCGAGCTGCTTCAAGTGGAAAAAACCGAGCAGGTGCTCGGGTGGGTAGTGTGCCGTATTCACCGAAAATCGGCAAAAAAGCAGCGATGTAAAGTTGGGTTGATCGTTTTTGAGCCTGTCTTATACTCGGCAGTTCAACGCGACCGACTCGACAATAACAATCATGTGGGAGTGAACAGATGACAACGCGCGAAACCGGTAATGTGAAGTGGTTCAACGATGCCAAGGGATATGGCTTTATTCAGCGTGAAGACGGCAAGGATGTGTTCGTACACTACCGCGCCATCCGCGGTGAAGGGCACCGTTCCCTGGCCGAAGGCCAGCAGGTGGAATACGCCGTGGTGAGCGGCGAGAAGGGCTTGCAGGCAGAGGATGTGGTGGGTTTGTAATGCGGGTTTTTGTTACACCGTAGAACCCATGTGGGAGGGGGCTTGCTCCCGATCGCGTTGGATCAGTCACTAAATGTATTGACTGGCCTACCGCGATCGGGGGCAAGCCCCCTCCCACATTTGATTGGGTTCGCAATTGCGGATCAGGTGGTTTTCCAGGTGATCTGTTCTTCACCGTCTTCGCTGATGCGAATCCAGGTGTCGGCGCTTTCCTCGCCTTCTTCCTCAACCCAGCTGCCCGGTGCGCAACGCACTTCGACGTTCAGCGCGGCAAAGGCGGCGCGGGCGCAGGCGATGTCGTCTTCCCACGGGGTCTGATCGCTTTCCAGGTACAGGCTGTTCCATTTGCCTACCGCCTTGGGCAACCAAGTGACAGGCACGTCGCCGGCCTTGCACTTGTAGGTCTGGCCGCGCTGGACCCAGGCGGTGCAAGGGCCAAGGGCGGCGCCCAGCCAGGCGGCGATGGCCTTGTGGTCGACGTCGGCGTCCTTCAGGTAAATCTCGATATCAGGTTGGCGCATGGATGTTCCTCGTTGCGGGATTCGAAAATCCATTCGCGGATTCAGGGTGGGCGGAGTGCCCGAAAAGTCGGTTATTGAAGCACGAAATAATCGTAGCGCATTGATACGCTGACCCGCAGCGGCTCGGCATGCTCGATTACCTCGGTGCGGCGCTCGGCGCTGGCGCGCCAGCCGTGAGGGGTCATGGCCAGCAGGTTGGCACGGTCTTTCGGGTCCGCCAGGCTCAGCGTGAACTCGAGGGTTTCGCTGTGCGCAAGGCTCATGCCGTCCGGCACCAGGGCCAGGTGTTTGTCGTCGGTGTACTCGCGCACTTCGTCGTACAGGCGCTCGCGCAGCTCCATCAGGTGACCGCGGGTCGGGCCGACTTTCATCAAGCCGCCGCCGGGGCTGAGCAGGCGTTTGGCCTCTTGCCAGTCCAACGGGCTGAACACGCTGGCGAGAAACTGGCAGCTGGCATCGGCCAACGGCACGCGGGCCATGCTGGCGATCAACCAGGTCAGCGCCGGGTTGCGCTTGCACGCACGCTTGACCGCTTCCTTGGAGATATCCAGGGCATAGCCATCGGCGTGGGGCAGGGCGTCGGCGATTTGTGCGGTGTAGTAACCCTCGCCACAACCGATGTCCACCCAGCGCTGCGGTGCTTGTTGCGCGGCCAGTTGCGCCAGGCGCTTGGCCACCGGGGCGTAGTGGCCAGCGTTGAGGAAGTCGCGGCGCGCCTCGACCATGGCGAGGTTGTCGCCCGGGTCGCGGCTGTTTTTGTGCTGCACCGGCAACAGGTTCAGGTAACCCTGGCGCGCGCGGTCGAAACGGTGTCCGACCGGGCACGCCACGCCATTGTCCACCGCGTGGAGCGGTGCGCTGCAAATGGGGCAGGCCAGCATCAGGCGAGCAACTTGATCAGGGTCTGGTAGTAGATCTCGGTCAGCACGTCGAGGTCGCTGGCCAGAATGCGTTCGTTGACCTGATGGATCGTCGCGTTGACCGGGCCCAACTCGACCACCTGGGTGCCGAGGGTCGCGATGAAGCGTCCGTCGGACGTACCGCCGCTGGTGGACGCCTGGGTCTCACGACCGGTGACCGCCTTGATGCTGGCGGACACCGCATCGAGCAAGGCCCCCGGTTCGGTGAGGAACGGCAGGCCGGACAGCGCCCAGTCTACGTGCCAGTCCAGGCTGTGTTTGTCGAGGATCGCGGCAACGCGCTGTTGCAGGCCTTCCACGGTGGATTCGGTAGAGAAGCGGAAGTTGAACACCGCTGTCAGGTCACCGGGGATCACGTTGGTCGCGCCGGTGCCGGCGTTGAGGTTGGAGATCTGGAAGCTGGTCGGCGGGAAGAAGGTGTTGCCGTCGTCCCAATGCTCGGCGGCCAGTTCCGCCAGTGCCGGAGCAGCCAGGTGGATCGGGTTCTTCGCCAGGTGCGGGTAGGCCACGTGACCTTGCACGCCGCGCACGGTCAGGGTAGCGCCGAGGGAGCCGCGACGGCCGTTCTTGACCACATCGCCGACCAGGTTGGTGCTGGACGGTTCGCCGACGATGCACCAGTCCAGACGCTCCTTGCGCGCGGCCAGGCGTTCGATCACGGCCTTGGTGCCGTGGTGCGCCGGGCCTTCTTCATCGCTGGTGATCAGAAAGGCCACCGAGCCCTTGTGGTCCGGGTAGTCCTGCACGAAGCGCTCCGACGCCACCAGCATCGCCGCCAGGCTGCCTTTCATGTCCGCCGCGCCGCGGCCGCAGAGCATGCCGTGGTCGTCGATCAGCGCGTCGAACGGATCGTTCTGCCAGGCCTGCACCGGGCCGGTCGGGACCACGTCGGTGTGGCCTGCAAAGCACAGCACCGGGCCGTCGTGCTTGCCGTGGGTGGCCCAGAAGTTATCTACGTTTTCGATACGCATCGGCTCAAGCTGGAAACCGGCGTCGCCCAGGCGCTGCATCATCAGCTTCTGGCAATCGGCGTCGATCGGCGTCACCGAGGGACGGCGGATCAGGTCGATGGCAAGTTGAAGGGTCGGCGAAAGGTCGGCATGAGCCGTCATGGGAAACTCCGGAAATCGAGGCGGCGACGTTCTAATTGACTGTAGGAGCGAGCTTGCTCGCGAAAAACGCAAGAGCACCGCGTTCATTCAAGATGTTCGCGTGATCGTTGACGATTTTCGCGAGCAAGCTCGCTCCTACAGTGATATGTGCAAGGCTTACAAAACGGCCGTTATCTTATAGCAAAACGGCGGCCAGAGGCCGCCGTTTAGTGCATTGCACACGTTTTTACAGCGCGGTGGCCGGCTCTGCCTTCGGCGCCGGTTTGGGCAGCGACGACAGGAACGCCATGATCAACGCCGCCACATACGGCAGCGACTGCACCAGCAGCATCACCACCCAGAAGCGCATGTCGGCGCTCGGCAGGCCCTGCACCAGGTAGATCCCCAGCGCCGCGCCCCACAACAGCAGCATGATGAACATCTCTTCGCGGGCTTCGGAAATCGCTACCCAGAAGCCGTGGTTATCCGCGTTTTTCGGTGTGCGAAAGAACGGAATGCTGGTGGTGAAGAAGCCATACAGCACCGCTTTGGCGATGGTGTGGGACAACGCCAGGCCGGCCAGCGCCGCACAGAACGCATCCTTGAGGTTAACCCCCACGGCACGACGGTACAGGAAGATGATCTTGCCCACCTTGAACACGAACAACGCCAACGGCGGGATCGCGAAAATCAGCAACGGCGGGTCGACCCGGGTCGGCACGATGATCATCGCCGCCGACCACAACAGCGCGCCGACGGTGAAGAAGATGTTCATGCCATCCGCCACCCACGGCAACCAGCCCGCGAGGAAGTGGTAACGCTGGCCACGGGTCAGCTCGGTGTCCTTGCCGCGCAGCAGGCTGGCGGTGTGACGCTTGATGATCTGGATCGCGCCATAGGCCCAGCGGAAACGCTGTTTCTTGAAGTCGATGAAGGTGTCGGGCATCAGGCCCTTGCCGTAGCTTTCGTGGTAATACGCGGCCGACAGGCCTTTCTCGAACACGCGCAGGCCGAGTTCGGCGTCTTCGCAGATGCACCAGTCGGCCCAGCCCAGCTCTTCGAGCACCGAGCGACGGGTCATGGTCATGGTGCCGTGCTGGATGATCGCGTCGCGGTCGTTGCGGGTGACCATGCCGATATGGAAGAAGCCTTTGTATTCGGCGTAGCAGAGCTTCTTGAAGGTGCTTTCGTTCTGGTCGCGATAATCCTGCGGCGACTGCACCACGGCGATTTTCGGGTCGGCGAAGTGCGGCACCATGTGCTTGAGCCAGTTCGGCGACACGCAGTAGTCCGAGTCGATCACCGCGATCACTTCGGCATCCTTGGCGGTGTGCGGGATCAGGTAGTTCAACGCGCCGCCCTTGAAACCGGCCAGGGGCGCGACGTGGAAGAACTTGAAGCGCGGGCCCAGGGTTGCGCAGTAGTCGCGCACCGGTTCCCACACCGCCGGGTCCTTGGTGTTGTTGTCGATGATCAGGACTTCGTAGTCCGGGTAGTCGAGGGCGGCCAGGGCATCGAGGGTCTGTTTGACCATCTCTGGCGGCTCGTTGTAGCACGGCACATGGATCGACACTTTCGGGCGGTAGTCCGAGTCCCCCACGACCGGCAGGAATTCACGCCGACGCTTGTGAGTCCAGACCGCTTCCGCCAGTTCATGGGCTTCAGCCAGCAGCACGATAAACACGCCCAGGGCGCCGAGCGCCAGGAGGAAGCCGACCGTCAGGCTGAACCAGGTGCTGTATTGCTGGCTGTAGTCGTAGCCGATCCACACCAGCACCGAACCGCACAGGAACGCGATAAAGGTCAGGAAGGTCCGGCCGCGTTGGCGCAGGGCCGAGCCGTCGATCATCAGCAGGGTCAACGACAGCAGTGCAAGCACCACCGAACCGATGGCCAGCACGCGCCATTGCGGGATCGCGACCACCGGTCCTTCGAAGTTGAATTTCTGCTGACGCGCGGCGTTGTACACGCCCCAGTAGGCGCCGACCGAGCCTTCGTCGCTGGCTTTCCACGGTTGGTCGAAGGCCTCGATCACGAAGTAGTTGAAGCCCTGGCGGTTCAGCTTGTTCACCAGCGTGCGTAGGTAAATTGCCTGGTCGGCGGGAGACGCATCAGCACCGCCACGCATGCGGCCGTTGCTCGGCCAGCCGACTTCCGACAGCAGCAGCGGCTTTTTCGGGAAGGTCTTCTTCAGATCCCGTGCGCGGTCGAGTACGAATTGGCCCGCCTGGTCCACCGGAATATGTTCCCAGTACGGCAGGATGTGCGCGGCGATCAAGTCGACGTGCTTGGCCAGTTGTGGGTTGTGCTCCCAGATGTGCCATTGCTCGGAGGTGGTCACCGGCACCTTGACGGCCGCGCGCACGCGATCCAGCAACACGATCAGTGCTTCGGGGGTGATCTCTTTACGGAACAACGCTTCGTTGCCGACCACCACGCGCACGACGCTGCGCGAGCTGTTGGCGATCTCGATGGCGCGCTGGATCTCGCGTTCGTTGCGTTCCAGGTCCGGGCTGATCCAGATCCCCAGGGTGACGCGCAGGCCGAACTCTTCCGCCAGCTTGGGGATGTCTCCCAGAGTGCCGTCGACCGAGTAGGTACGGATGTTGTCCGTCAACTTGCTCATGATCTCCAGATCGCGACGCATCTGGTCGTCGGTTGGGTACTGGTCCTTCTGTGGGTACTGGCCTTGTTGAAACGGCGAGTAGGAAAAACCGGAGATCTGTTCAGGCCAGTTGGGGGCAGTGACCGGGCGGTTGATCAGCGCCCAGAAGCCGGTGAACAGCGCGGCAATTGCCAGCACCACCACCAGGTTGAGTCCAAATTTACGCGATGACATGGCTATTTCGGGTTCCAAAAGGTGTGGAACGAAAAGAGGTGTCGGCCTACGCCGAACGGCGCGCATCCTACACCGGCCCTTCCCTGAGCGTACAGCAGACTGAGAAAAGCCGGACGTTAGTCCGCGAATCTCCAGCTAAGTTCTTTACGTGTATCGCGAAGTTTCGAACTTGTCCTGGCAAAGCCCTATAATGCGCGCCGGTTTTTGGGGTAATGGTCATGAGTACAGAAGATCCGCGGTTTGCAGGCGTCGCCCGCTTGTATGGCATTGAAGGCCTGGAGCGCTTGAAAGCGGCCCATGTGGCGATCGTCGGCGTCGGCGGCGTAGGCTCATGGGCGGCGGAAGCCATCGCCCGTTGTGGGGTGGGCGAGATCTCGTTGTTTGATTTGGATGATGTCTGCGTCAGCAACAGCAACCGTCAGCTGCATGCCCTCGACAGCACCGTGGGCAAACCCAAGGTCGAGGTGATGGCTGAGCGCCTGCGCGGCATCAATCCGGACTGCACGGTGCATGCCGTGGCGGATTTCGTGACCCGCGAGACCATGGCCGAGTACATCACCCCCAACATCGACTGCGTGATCGACTGCATCGACGCCGTCAACGCCAAGGCGGCACTGATCGCCTGGTGCAAGCGCCGCAAGATCCAGATCATCACCACCGGCGGCGCTGGCGGGCAGATCGACCCGACGTTGATCCAGGTCTGCGACCTGAACCGCACCTTCAACGACCCGCTGGCCTCGAAAGTGCGCTCCACCCTGCGCCGTGACTATGGCTTCTCGCGCACGGTGACCCGCCATTACAGCGTGCCGTGTGTGTTTTCCACCGAGCAACTGCGCTATCCGAAGCCGGACGGCAGCATCTGCTTGCAGAAGAGTTTTGTCGGCGACGGCGTGAAGCTGGACTGCGCCGGCGGGTTTGGCGCGGTGATGATGGTCACTGCAACCTTCGGCATGGTGGCGGCGACCAAGGCGGTGGACAAGATCGTGGCCGGGGTGCGCCGGCCTTCCGATCGGGTCAAACCTTCTTAAACCTCAAGGCCTTGCACCATTCAAATGTGGGAGGGGGTTTGCTCCCGATAGCAGAGTGCCAGTCACTGAATACATTGACTGAACCACCGCTATCGGGGGCAAGCCCCCTCCCACATTGGGTTTTATGTACGGCTTAGTTCGCGCATGCGCTGCAGCACGGCGTTCAGGCCATTGCTGCGCGACGGCGACAACTGGCGGGACAGCCCAAGTTGATTGAACCAGTCCGGCAAGTCGACTGCCTGCAACTCGGCGGCCGACAGCCCGTTGACCCGCGCCAGCAGCAACGCCACCAGCCCGCGGATCATGCGCGCTTCGCTGCTGGCGGCGAACTGCCAGTGGCCGTCGGATAAACGCCCGACCAGCCATACCAGGCTCTCGCAGCCCTGCACCAGATTGGCCTCGACCTTGTCTTCGTCCGCCAGTGGTGGCAGCCGTTCGCCCCATTGCATCAGCAGGCGCGCGCGTTGCTCCCAGCTGCCCACCGCCTGAAACGACTCAAGCGCGCCGACAGCCTCGGCCGGCAGGCTCATCGCAACATATCCAGGGCCTGGTCCAGCGCTTCGAAGAATCGCTCCAGATCATCGGAATTGTTGTACAGCGCCAGGGACACGCGAATCGCTCCCGACAAGTGCATCGCCTTGAGCAGCGGCATTGCGCAATGATGGCCGGCGCGCACGGCAATGCCCTGTTCGGTCAGCAAGTGCGCAAGATCGGCGTTATGCACGCCTTCCACCACAAAACTGACCAACGCCACCTGCGGCGCGCCCAGTACGCGCACGCCATTGCGCGCTTTCAGCCCGCGCAACAGGTACTCGTGCAGGGCGGCTTCGTGGGCGATGAGCGCCGGTTGATCCAGTGAATTGAGGTAATCCAGGCTGGCGCCCAGGCCGATCACGCTGGCAATCGGTGGGGTGCCGGCCTCGAACCCCAGCGGCGCGGGGCGGAAGCTGGCGCTGTGGTAATCGGCCTGTTGCACCATTTCGCCGCCGAACTGCCAGTGGCGCAACTGATGCAGGGCTTGGGTGCGGCCATACAGCACGCCGACGCCGTCCGGGCCGTAGAGTTTGTGGCTGGAAAATACGTAGAAGTCGCAGCCCAGCGCTTGTACGTCGTGGCGGCCGTGGACGATGCCCTGGGCGCCATCGACCACGGTCAGCGCGCCCTCGGCCTTGGCCATGGCCAGCAAGGGTTCCAGCGGCTGCCAGGTGCCCAGCACGTTGGACAGTTGGCTCACCGCCAGCAGGCGCGTGCGCGGGCCGATCAGCGTGGCGGCGGCCTGAAGGTGGATCATACCGTCGTCGCCAACCGGCAGGATCACCAGTTCCAGCGCGCGACGTTTGGCCAGTTGCTGCCAGGGCAGCAGGTTGGCGTGGTGTTCCAGGGCGCTGATGACTAGTTCATCGCCCGCATTGAATAAGTGCTCGAGGCCATAGGCCAAGAGGTTCAGCGCCGACGTCGCGCCATGAGTGAAGACGATGTGCCCGCTGTCTCCTGCATTCAACCACTGCGCGACCTTGTTGCGACTGTCCTCGAAAGCCTGAGTCGCGTGGGCGCCCGGCAAATGCTGGGCACGGTGAACGTTGGCGGCGCCATTGGCGTAGTAATGGCTGATCGCGTCCAACAGGGCTTGGGGTTTTTGCGCGGTGGCGGCGCTGTCCAGATAGGTCTGGTCTTGCCGTTGCAGAGCGGCGATGGCCGGAAAGTCGACGCGCCAGGGGGAGGGCACAAGCATGGTGTTCAAGACTCGTATAAACGGGCCCCAGGATCGGGGCCCGCGAGTGGCATCGAGTCGCTGCTTAGTTGTGAGCGTGCAGCGCTTCGTTCAGTTCGATGGCCGACTTGTGGGTTTTGCACTCCACGGCACCGGTCTCGGAGTTACGGCGGAACAGCAGGTCCGGCTGGCCGGCCAGCTCGCGCGCCTTGACCACTTTAACCAGCTGGTTGCGCTCGTCGAGCAGGGCAACCTTGGTCCCGGCGGTGACATACAGGCCCGATTCCACGGTGTTGCGGTCGCCCAGCGGGATACCGATACCGGCGTTGGCGCCGATCAGGCAGCCTTCGCCGACTTTGATCACGATGTTGCCGCCACCCGACAAGGTGCCCATGGTGGAGCAACCGCCGCCCAGGTCCGAACCCTTGCCGACAAATACGCCGGCCGAGACACGGCCTTCGATCATGCCCGGGCCTTCGGTGCCGGCGTTGAAGTTGACGAAACCTTCGTGCATCACGGTGGTGCCTTCGCCCACGTAGGCGCCCAGGCGGATACGCGCGGCGTCAGCGATACGCACGCCGCTGGGTACGACGTAATCGGTCATTTTCGGGAACTTGTCCACCGAGAACACTTCCAGCAGCTCGCCACGCAGGCGCGCTTCGAGTTGGCGTTCGGCCAGCTCATTGATGTCGATCGCGCCCTGGCTGGTCCAGGCCACGTTCGGCAGTTGCGCGAATACACCGGCCAGGCTCAGGCCGTGGGGCTTGACCAGGCGGTGGGACAGCAGGTGCAGCTTGAGGTAGGCCTCAGGCGTGGAAGTCAGTGCGGCGTCTTCGGCCAGCAGGGTGGCGACCAGCGGGGTATGGCTTTCAGCCAGGCGGGTCAGCAGGGCTGCCTGGGTCGCGTCGACGCCTTTGAGCGCGTCAGCCAGTTGCAGGGCTTGGGCGACGGTGAAGGTGATCGCCTGGTTGCCTTCGCTGTAACCGAGGATCGGCGCGATGGCGGCGACGACTTCCGCCGACGGGTTGAGCACGGGTTGTGCGTAAAACACTTCCAGCCAAGCACCTTGGCGGTTCTGAGTGCCGACGCCGAAGCCCAGGCTGAACAGGGAATTGGACATGCTGTTACCTCTACAAAAATGGGATGGCCGGCCTACTTGAGGGCTGCCGAATAAGTATCTGGCTTGAAGCCAATCAGGGTTCTGTCTCCGAGATCAAGCACCGGGCGCTTGATCATCGAGGGTTGTGCGAGCATCAATTCAATGGCTTTCGACTGATCGAGATCGGCTTTGCGTTCGTCTTCGAGTTTGCGAAAGGTGGTGCCCGCACGGTTCAAAACCACCTGCCAACCGTGCTCGTTGCACCATTGGGTCAAGTGTTCGCGGTCGATACCGACGGTTTTGTAGTCATGGAACTCGTAGCTCACGCCGTGCTCGTCGAGCCAGGTGCGGGCTTTTTTCATGGTGTCGCAGGCTTTGATGCCGAAAAGGTGCAAGGTTTTACTTGATACGGTCAAGGAATTGCCCCCCTTTGGACCAATGAAGATGAAAGGTCTGGGATTATGCCACGACCAGCGGGTTTGGGTGCCGCTCGTCTCTAGCGTGGATTGCCCCGTGCGACTATTGTGCGAAAGCCATCGCACAGCATAGGCAGCTAATATGGCACTTCAATGGTGAGTTGTTGCCTGATGTGTGTCGTTGCAAGTCGATTGTCCGGGAAAACCGCGTTATGCAAACCGCCTACACCGTTCTTATCTTGCTGATGCTGGTCAGCGTTTCGCGTCTGGTCTGGCGAGTCATCCCACTGCCGTTACCGCTGGTGCAGATTGTCGCCGGGGCCTTGCTGGCCTGGCCCACGTTGGGGCTGCATGTCGCGCTGGACCCGGAGTTGTTTCTGTTTCTGTTCCTGCCGCCGCTGTTGTTCTCCGATGGCTGGCGCATGCCCAAGCGCGAACTGTGGCGCCTGCGCGGGCCGATTCTGACGTTGGCAGTGGGGCTGGTGCTGTTCACCGTGGTCGGCGCTGGCTACTTCATTCATTGGTTGTTGCCTTCGATTCCATTGCCGGTGGCCTTTGCCCTGGCGGCGGTGTTGTCGCCGACGGACGCCGTGGCGGTGTCGGCCATTTCCCAGAACCGTTTACCCACGCCGTTGATGCATATGCTCCAGGGCGAAGCCTTGATGAACGATGCCTCGGGCCTGGTGACCTTCAAGTTCGCCCTGGTGGCAGCCTTGACCGGGGTGTTTTCCCTGGCGGATGCCAGCCTGACCTTTGTACTGGTGGCCATCGGCGGTCTGGCGGTCGGGATCGCGTTGAGCTGGCTGGTGGGACGCTTGCGTGTCTGGATGATTGCGCGAGGCTGGGACGACCCGGCCACCCACGTTGTGTTCATGTTGCTGCTGCCGTTCGCCGCCTATGTTCTGGCCGAACGCCTGGGCGCATCGGGGATTCTTTCGGCCGTGGCGGCGGGCATGATGCAAAGCTGGCTGGACCTGCTGCCCCGCCAGACCAGCACGCGCTTGCTCAATCGCAGTGTGTGGTCGCTGCTGGAGTTTGCCTTCAATGGCTTGATCTTCCTGCTGTTGGGGCTGCAACTGCCGGACATCATCAAGGCGGTGGTGAGTCATGAAACCACGCTGTGGCCGACCCTGCTGTATCGCTGCCTGGACGTGGTCGCGATCTTCCTGGTGTTGTTGGTATTACGCTTCATCTGGGTGCAAAGCATCTGGCGTCTGTCGGGCGTGCTCCGGCGCCTGCGTGGGAAAAGCGAGCTTACCCTGGTGCCGACGGCGCGTTCCTGCTGGCTGTTGACCGTGGGCGGTGTGCGCGGGGCGGTGACGTTGGCCGGTGTGATGTCGGTGCCCTTGCTGCTGGCGCCGGGCAAGGCGTTCCCGGAACGCGATCTGCTGATCTTTATCGCGGCCGGGGTGATCCTGCTGTCGCTCGTCGCTGCCTGTATTGCGTTGCCGCTGCTGCTGCGCGGCATTGAAAAAAGCCCCGATGAAAAACACCACAATGAAGTGCGCGAGGCGTGGAAAAAGACTGCCGTGGCGGCGATCCATGCGCTTGAGGTCGAAGAACCCACCGAGAGCCCTCCCGCGGACGCCGCCCAGGCCGCACTGGCTACCGAGCTGAAGGCGCGACTGATGTCGGAATACCGGCATCAGTTGGACGTCTTCAACGACTCCGCCGAAGCCCAGGCACTGGCGTCGCAGATGGACCAACTGGAGCGAAAGCTACGGCTCAAGGCGCTGCGGGCGCAGCGCTTGGAGTTGTATAGCCTGAGCCGTCATCACCGGATCGGGGATGACGTGTTGAGGGAGGTGTTGGACGATCTGGACATGAGTGAGGCGAACCTGGGGTCGCCGAAGTAGGCAATTGGGGGCCGCCGTGCCGCCGGCGCTGAGTGTGTGGTGCCTTAAACGGTGCAGTCTGAGTCGGCATCACGAAAGCGTGGATGACGGATCACGGCGGGCATGGGGACGAGACACTGGTTGATTCGTGCCAATTGCAGGAAAGTTCCCGGCGGTGTTGAGTGAATACGTGAGCCGATGTTTACCCCTGGGTCCGCTACGTCGGGTTGACCGGGGGGTATAGCATTCTGATCGTTTGCTTGTCGCCCGCGGAAAGGGTTGTGTTTTTAGGAATGGCCTGGCCGTTGCGCCTCAATGCTGCCGGAATTTCATAATGCATCACGGACTGTGGATCGTATGGGGTGATCTGCAGGCCGGGCCGGTTGTCTGGCTCAAGGATATGCTCGCGTACCATGGCTTCGTTGAAAGAGTCGCTGGTGTAGTAGTCATACACTTGGGGGCTGTCCCAATCCAGGCTGTTCTGCGGGTGTTGGTGCTCGTGCAATAACCCGAGGGCGTGGCCGAATTCGTGCAGGGCCGTACTGCGCAACTTCTTCGAGTCGTCGGTCCGGTTGAGGTGCATCGTGGGTTGATCTTCATCGATGCGCTTGGCCTCTGTGCCAATGGCGGACCAATTGCCCTTGAGCCCTTCATCGTCAGAAATACGAATATCGCCCGTTTTGCCTTCGACGATATTGAAGCGCAGGGCCGGCGTGTGGTGGGCCCACTCGCGGATAGCGTCCACCACCAGCGCTTTGCTTTTTTCGCTGCTCAGGTCGAGCGCAACGGTGACCACGCCGGCCGGCCAGCGCTTGTCGCTGTCGGCGATGCCTCTTTTGGTTCGCCCGGCGGATTCGGGAGGGGAGGTGCGGTTATCCGGGAGCGGCTCATAAGCGGGGGGAGGGGCGAGCGGCGGGGTGATTAGGCTCATAGGCATTACTCGTAGGAAGTTTGCCTATTGGTGGTGAGCGAGTGAACAAGGTTCCCGCACTGTGCGACACAGTGCGGGATGTGGCGAGGTTACTTCCTGCGTTGAATGAAATCGCGAATACGCTCAGCCGCTTCCACGCACTCCGCCAGTGGTGCAACCAATGCCATGCGAACGCGCCCGGCGCCTGGGTTGACGCCGTCCACCTCCCGCGACAGGTACGAGCCGGGTACTACGGTCACGTGTTCTTGCACAAACAGATCGCGACAGAAGGCGGCGTCGTCACCCTCTACATTCGGCCACAGGTAGAAACCACCATCGGGGGCTTGTACGTCCAGCACCGGCTTGAGGATCGCCAGCACGGCGTCGAATTTTTCCCGATACAGGTCGCGGTTGGCCTGGACGTGGGCTTCGTCCTGCCAGGCGGCGATGCTTGCCAGTTGGGTTTGCACGGGCATCGCGCAGCCGTGGTAGGTGCGGTACAGCAGGAAGGCCTTGAGGATGTCGGCGTCGCCGGCCACGAAGCCGGAACGCAGGCCCGGCAGGTTGGAGCGCTTGGACAGGCTGTGGAACACCACACAGCGTTTGAAGTCCTGGCGGCCGAGTTCGACGCAGGCGCTCAACAGGCCCGGCGGCGGGCTTTGTTCGTCGAAGTACAGCTCGCTGTAGCACTCGTCGGCGGCAATCACGAAGTCGTATTCGTCGGCCAGGGCGATGAGCTTTTTCAGGGTGTCGACCGGGATCAGCGCGCCGGTCGGGTTGCCGGGGGAGCACAGGAACAGGATCTGGCAGCGCTTCCAGACGTCTGGCGACACGGCGTCGAAATCCGGGTTGAAGCCATTGGCGTCCAGGCATGGCAGGTAGTGCGGCTTGGCGCCGGCCAGGAACGCCGCGCCTTCATAGATCTGGTAGAACGGGTTCGGGCTTACCACCAGCGCGTCGTCACTGCGATTGACCACGGCTTGGGTGAAGGCGAACAGTGCCTCGCGGGTGCCGTTGACCGGCAGGATGTTACGCGCCGGGTCCAGCCAGCCCTTGGGTACATTGAAGCGGCGTTCGCACCAGGCCGCGATGGCTTCGCGCAGCGCCGCAATGCCCAGGGTGGTCGGGTACACCGCCATCTGGTCGAGGTTATTGCTCAACGCCTCGGCGACGAAGGTCGGCGATTTATGCTTGGGCTCGCCGATGGACAGCGCGATCGGACGTTTGTCCGGGTTCGGCGTGACGCTGCCGAGCAGGGCGCGCAGTTTTTCGAACGGGTAGGGCTGCAACTGGTTCAGGGCGTTGTTCATCGGTGGATCTCGTGCAAGGCGTTAAAAACTGGGCGGGTATCAAATCGTCAGGCGCGTCAGCTCGACCCCGGGCTCCTGGTGAACGCTCAACTGCTGGACGATTGCATCCTGCAGGCGGCGGCACAGTTCGGGGTCGGACAGCGGCTGGTTGTCGGCGTCGGTAATGAAGAACACGTCTTCCACGCGCTCGCCGAGGGTCGCAATCTTGGCGTTCTGCAACGACAGGTCGAACTCCAGGAAAATCCCGCCGATCCGCGCCAGCAGGCCCGGGCGATCCGGCGCGCTGAGTTCCAGCACCGTCACCGGGCGCTGGGCGTCGTTGGAAATGGTCACCTGGGGCGCAAACGCAAAATGCTTGAGCTGGCGTGGCACGCGGCGCTGGATGATGGTCGGGTAGTCGTCCGGGTTGCGCAACGCCTCGGTCAGGCCTTCGCGGATCTTTTTCACCCGCGCCGGGTTATCGCCGATGGACTCGCCTTCGGTGTCGAGCACGATGTAGGTGTCGAGGGTGAACTGGCTGCTGGAGGTGATGACCCGGGCGTCGTGGATGTTCAGGTTGAGCTGGTCCATGGCCGCCACGGTCACGGCGAAGAAGTCGTGCTGGTCGGGGGCGTAGATGAAGATCTGCGTGCCGCCTTCGAACTCGCGTTGGGTCGTCTCTTTGATCAGCACCAGCGGGCCGCCATCGGCCGGTTGCTGCAGGATTGCATCGCTGTGCCAGGCCACGTCGCCGGCGGTGTGGCGCAGGAAGTAATCGTCGCCCAGTTGCGACCACAATTGTTCGACGTCGTCCGGGTCGTTGCCGCCGCGCACCAGGATATCCAGGGCCGCGCTTTGGGTGCGGCGGATCTGTTCTTCGCGGTCCACCGGGTTTTCCAGGCCCCGGCGCAGGGCGCGCTTGGTCTCGGTGTACAGCTGGCGCAACAGGCTCGCGCGCCAGGAGTTCCAAAGTGTCGGGTTGGTGGCATTGATATCGGAAACCGTCAGCACATACAGGTAGTCGAGACGGGTTTCATCGCCGACGATCCCGGCGAAGTCGTGGATCACCTGCGGGTCGGACAAGTCCTTGCGCTGGGCGGTCGTCGACATCACCAGATGGTTCTGCACCAGCCAGACAATCAGGCGGCTGTCCCACAACGGCAACTGGTGACGCTGGCAGAACGCCTCGGCGTCGACTGCACCGACTTCCGAGTGATCGCCGTGGCGGCCTTTGCCGATGTCGTGGTACAGGCCGGCCAGGTAGATCAGTTCGGGTTTGGGCAGCTTGGCCATCAGCTTACTGGCCAGCGGGAATTTCTCTGACACCTGGGTGTACTGCAGCTTACGCAGGTGCTTGATCAGGTTCAGGGTGTGGGCGTCGACGGTGTAGATGTGGAACAGGTCGTGCTGCATCTGCCCGACGATAAAGCCGAACTCCGGCAGGTAACGCCCGAGGATGCCGTAGCGGTTCATCCGCCGCAGGTTGCGGTGGATGCCGATCTTGCACTTGAACAGCTCGATGAACAGGCTGGTGTTGCGGATGTCATTGCGAAAGTCATCGTCGATCAGGTGACGGTTTTCTCGCAGCAGGCGAATCGTGTCGGCGCGCACGCCTTTGATTTCCGGCTGCTGGGCCATCAGCACGAAAATTTCCAGCATGGCAAACGGCGTGCGGCGGAACACGTTGTCGTTGCGCGCCTCGATATAGCCGTCGTGCAGCTGGAAACGCGGGTTGATCGGCTGCGGCGGCGCTTCGTCTTCCGGGGCCAGGATCACTTCTTCGAAGTGCTGGATGATCAGGTCGCTGAGCTGGGCGATGCTCATGACCACCCGGTAGTACTGCTGCATGAAACTTTCGATGCTGGTCTTCGCGTCTTCGCCCTCGAAACCCAGCAGGGTGGCGATGGAGCGCTGATGGTCGAACAGCAGGCGGTCTTCGGCGCGCCCGGCGAGCATGTGCAGGGCGTAGCGCACTTTCCAGAGGAATTCCTGGGACGAGGCGAGCAGGGCGTTTTCGCTTTCCACCAGAAAGCCTTCACCGGCCAGGGCGCGCAGGTTCAGGGTGCCGTACTGGCGACGGGCGACCCACAAAATCGTCTGGATATCGCGCAAGCCCCCGGGGGAGCCTTTGACGTTGGGTTCCAGGTTGTATTCGGTGTCGTTGTACTTGTGGTGCCGGGCTTTCTGCTCGGCGCGCTTGGCCAGGAAGAACTCCTTGCTCGGCCACATGTGCGCGGTGCTGGTGACTTCGAGCATGCGTTGGCGCAGACGCTCGGGGCCGGCGATGGTGCGGCTTTCCATCAGATTGGTGATGACGGTGAGGTCGGCGCGGGCTTCTTCGCCGCATTCGGCCACCGAGCGCACGCTCTGGCCGACTTCCAGGCCGATGTCCCACAGCAGCGTCAGAAAACGCTCGATGGAATCGCGAAAGATCTCATGGTCGGCGCTGTCCAGCAGGATCAGCAGGTCGATGTCCGAGTAGGGGTGCAGCTCGCCGCGACCGTAGCCGCCGACCGCCACCAGGGCGATATCGGCGTCTTCGCTCCAGTTGAACTGTTCCCAGGCCTTTTGCAGGATGTTATCGACGAACCAGGCGCGGTCCTCGATCAGCCGACGGATGTCCCGGCCGCTGCGAAAGCGCTCGTCGAGCACCTCGCGGGCCTGGCGGATAGCCTTCTTGAAGGCAGCGATAGGGCTGGCCTTCAGCGCCAGTTCGGCCTGGAACTGGCCACGGTCGAAGAGTTCGGGATCCACCTGGGGCATCGTTCGGCTTTCCTTTCTATCTATCAGTCAGTCACAACACAGTCTGGGAAAACCAGGGCAGCCGTTACGCCGAGATGCGTGGGATGGTGTCGTCCGCGCGCAGGGTGAAGATCTCGTAGCCGGTGTCGGTGACCAGCAGGGTGTGTTCCCACTGGGCGGAGAGCTTGCGGTCCTTGGTGATGGCGGTCCAGCCGTCGCCCAGCACCTTGGTGTCGGCCTTGCCCTGGTTGATCATCGGCTCGATGGTAAAGGTCATGCCGGCTTTGAGTTCCATGCCGGTGCCGGCGCGGCCGTAGTGCAGGATCTGCGGCTCTTCGTGGAACACCTTGCCGATGCCGTGGCCGCAGAACTCACGGACCACCGAGAAGCCGTTCTTTTCAGCATGCTTCTGGATCACTTCACCGATATCGCCCAGGCGGCAGCCGGGTTTGACGATTTCAATGGCCTTGTACATGCATTCCTGGGTCACCTGGGACAGGCGCTCGGCCCAGACCGGCACGGTGCCGACATGGAACATGCGGCTGGTATCGCCGTGGTAGCCGTCTTTGATGACGGTGACGTCGATGTTCAGGGTGTCGCCGTCTTTCAGCGGTTTGTCGCCGGGAATCCCGTGGCAGACCACATGGTTGATCGAGGTGCAGATCGACTTGGGGAAGCCCTTGTAGTTCAGCGGGGCAGGGATAGCTTTTTGCACGTCGACTATATAGTCGTGGCAAATGCGGTCCAGCGTTTCAGTGGTGACGCCGGGCTTGACGTGTTCGGCAATCATTTCCAGCACGTCGGCCGCCAGTTTGCCGGCAACGCGCATGCCGGCAATGTCTTCGGCGGTTTTCAAGGTAACGGTCATACAGGCTCTCTCTCTAGCGCGAGGCGCTGAAATCAATACGGTTTACGGGTGTGCGACAAAAGGTTGCAGAATTCGCACAAGCCCTGAAAAACGCGATTCTACCAGACGCGGGCGGCAAACCATGAGCGTCTGGCCATCGGTTATCTCTATAAGGTGGGGCTATAGTGGCGCGATTCAAAGGGTTGCGCAAAAGTCGTTGGCGGCAAATGTGATTGCGGGTTTCGTTTTTTCCCTTCGTGTGGTATAAAATGCGCCGCTTTCCGGGGATACCCCGCGAAGCTTAAATCCACACACGTGTCGACACGATGACCTGGGTGCCGGAGGCCTTGATGCCGCTGGTTGGTCATTGGGATACGTGGAGGCCAAACCCGACTTATTAAGGAACTATCATGTCCCAAGTCAACATGCGCGATATGCTGAAGGCCGGTGTGCACTTCGGTCACCAGACCCGTTACTGGAACCCGAAAATGGGTAAATACATTTTCGGCGCGCGTAACAAGATCCACATCATCAACCTTGAAAAAACCCTGCCAATGTTCAACGAAGCTCTGACTTTCGTAGAGCGTCTGGCCCAGGGCAAAAACAAGATTCTGTTCGTCGGCACCAAGCGTTCCGCTGGCAAGATCGTTGCTGAAGAAGCAGCACGTTGCGGTTCGCCGTACGTCGATCACCGCTGGTTGGGCGGCATGCTCACCAACTTCAAAACCATCCGTGCTTCCATCAAGCGTCTGCGTGACCTTGAAGTGCAAGCCGAAGACGGTACTTTCGCCAAGCTGACCAAGAAAGAGGCGCTGATGCGTACTCGCGACCTGGAAAAGCTCGATCGTTCCCTGGGTGGTATCAAGGACATGGGCGGTCTGCCTGACGCACTGTTCGTTATCGACGTTGATCACGAGCGCATTGCGATCACCGAAGCCAACAAGCTGGGCATCCCTGTTATCGGCGTAGTCGATACCAACAGCAGCCCAGAAGGCGTTGACTACATCATCCCAGGCAACGATGACGCCATCCGCGCTATCCAGCTGTACATGGGTTCGATGGCTGACGCTGTCATCCGCGGTCGCAACCACGTTGCTGGTGGTACCGAGCAGTTCGCTGAAGAAGCTCCGGTAGCCGCAGCTGAGTAATTGACGCCCTGGCGTTGACTCAGTAAGCAAAAAGGGGGCTTGGCCCCCTTTTTGCCCCCTCGAAAACCATTTGTCGGCAGCGCAGCTACAACATCTGTAACGTGCAGCGGCCTACAAGGGTGATTCGGGAAGAATTGATCGCCCGTTTGATCGGGTGGAATGGTTGAAAACCTATCCAAGAGGATTTTGAAATGGCAGAGATTACTGCAGCGTTGGTTAAAGAACTGCGTGAGCGTACCGGCGAAGGCATGATGGATTGCAAAAAGGCCTTGACCAAGGCTGGCGGCGACATCGAAAAAGCCATTGATGACATGCGTGCTTCGGGCGCCATCAAGGCTGCCAAGAAAGCAGGCAACGTTGCTGCTGAAGGCGCCATCGCGCTGAAGGAAGACGGTAAATCCGCAGTTCTGCTGGAAGTGAACTCGCAGACCGACTTCCTGGCTCTGCAGGACGACTTCAAGGCATTTGTTGCTGCCAGCATTGAGAAAGCGTTCGCTGACAAGCTGACTGACGCCGCTCCGCTGATCGCCGCTCAAGAAGCTGATCGCCTGGTACTGGTCGGCAAGGTTGGCGAAAACGTCAACATCCGTCGCCTGGCTCGCGTTGAAGGTGATGTTGTCGGTGGTTACCTGCACGGCAACAAGATCGGCGTTGTGGTTGCCCTTAAAGGCGGCAGCGTTGAGCTGGCCAAAGACATTGCTATGCACGTAGCGGCCAGCAACCCTGAATTCCTGCTGCCATCGGAAGTGTCCGCTGAAGCTATCGAACGCGAAAAAGCCGTGTTCCTGAGCCTCAACGCTGACAAGATCGCGGGCAAGCCAGAAAACATCGTTGAAAACATGATCAAAGGCCGTATCAGCAAGTTCCTGGCTGAAGCGAGCCTGGTTGAGCAGGCGTTCGTCAAGAACCCTGAAGTCAAGGTTGGCGAACTGGCCAAGAAAGCCGGTGCTGAAATCGTTTCCTTCACTTACTACAAAGTGGGCGAAGGCATCGAGAAGCCGGTCGACAACTTCGCTGAAGAAGTTGCTGCCCAGCTGGCTGCCGCCAAGCAATAAGACGGTTTTCAACTGTCGCCCGAAAGAGGCTGCCCGCTCACGCGCGCAGCCTCTTTTCAAATGGGAAGGCTAATTTATTTGGCTTCCCTTCGGAACTGGCTTACAAAGCCGTGTTCCGATGGCGCTGTGATAGCGTCCAGCTAGAGTGAACGCAAGCCGTAAACGGCTCGCCAAGAATTTTTTAAAATACGCCGCAGGAGAGATTCGCAATGGCTCAGCAGGGCAGTGGTTATCAGGCTCGCTATAAACGCATTCTACTCAAGCTCAGCGGCGAGGCCCTGATGGGCTCGGAAGAGTTCGGGATCGATCCCAAGGTACTCGACCGCATGGCGCTGGAAGTTGGCCAATTGGTCGGCATCGGCGTGCAGGTCGGCCTGGTGATTGGCGGTGGCAACCTGTTCCGCGGTGCCGCACTGAGTGCGGCGGGCATGGACCGGGTCACCGGTGACCACATGGGCATGCTGGCCACTGTGATGAACGCCCTGGCCATGCGCGATGCCCTGGAGCGCGCCAACATCTCGGCGATCGTGATGTCGGCTATTTCCATGGTAGGCGTGACCGATCACTATGACCGTCGCAAAGCCATGCGCCACCTGAACGCCAAGGAAGTGGTCATCTTCGCCGCCGGTACCGGCAACCCGTTCTTCACCACCGACTCGGCCGCATGCCTGCGTGCGATTGAAATCGATGCTGACGTCGTGTTGAAAGCGACCAAAGTCGACGGCGTATACACTGCAGATCCATTCAAAGACCCGCATGCCGAGAAGTTCGATCATCTGACCTACGATGAAGTGCTGGATCGCAAGCTGGGCGTGATGGACCTGACGGCAATTTGCCTGTGCCGCGACCACAAGATGCCGCTGCGCGTATTTAACATGAACAAGCCCGGCGCCCTGCTGAACATCGTACACGGCGGCGCGGAAGGCACTCTGATCGAGGAAGGCCAACAATGATCAACGAAATCAAGAAAGACGCCCAAGCGCGTATGCACAAATCCCTGGAGTCTCTGGCCCATGCATTCGGCCAGATTCGTACAGGCAAGGCGCACCCCAGCATTCTGGGTAGCGTGATGGTGCCGTACTACGGTACCGACACCTCCATCACCCAAGTGGCCAATATCACCGTAAAAGACTCGCGCACCCTGCAAGTCGTCGCCTTCGAGCGCAACATGCTCGCGGCGGTCGACAAGGCGATCCAGAGCGCCGGCCTGAACCTCAACCCGACCAACCTGGGCGAGTTGCTGCTGATTTCCATGCCAGCCCTGACTGAAGAAACCCGCAAGGGCTTCACCAAGCAGGCGCGCAGCGCAGCAGAAGATGCACGTGTTGCCGTGCGCAACATCCGTCGCGATGCCCTGGGCGAGCTGAAGAAGCTGGTCAAGGACAAGGAAATCAGCGAAGACGAAGAGCGCCGTGCGGCGGCTGATATCCAGAAGCTGACCGACAAGGCCGAAGCTGATATCGATGCGGCCACCAAGCAAAAAGAAGCGGACTTGATGGCCGTATAAGGGTCAGGGCGCTTTCATGGAAAAGACCAAGCAGACTGTGCCCTCCGTGGTGCCGCGCCATGTCGCGATCATCATGGATGGGAATAATCGCTGGGCGAAAAAACGCTTCCTGCCTGGCGTCGCCGGGCACAAAGCGGGTGTCGATGCGGTACGGGCAGTGATCGAGGTATGCGCCGAGGCCAAGGTCGAAGTGTTGACCTTGTTCGCGTTTTCCAGTGAAAACTGGCAGCGCCCTGCCGAGGAAGTCAGTGCCTTGATGGATCTGTTCTTCAGGGCTCTGCGTCGTGAGGCCAAGCGCCTCAACGACAACAACATCACGCTGCGCATCATTGGTGATCGCTCGCGGTTCCACCCGGAGCTGCAAGCGGCCATGCGTGAGGCCGAAGCCATTACCGCCGGCAGTAACCGTTTTGTGCTGCAGATTGCCGCCAACTACGGTGGTCAGTGGGACATCGCCCAGGCTGCGCAACGGCTTGCCCGCGAAGTGCAGGCCGGCCACCTGCAGCCGGACGAGATCACGCCCGAACTGTTGCAGACCTGCCTGGTTACCGGCGACCTGCCGCTGCCGGACTTGTGCATCCGTACCGGTGGCGAGCACCGCATCAGTAATTTCCTGTTGTGGCAGTTGGCCTATACCGAGCTGTATTTCTCCGACCTGTTCTGGCCGGACTTCAAACACGATGCCATGCGTAAAGCGCTGGCCGATTTCGCTTCCCGTCAGCGTCGCTTCGGTAAAACGAGCGAGCAGATCGAAGCTGGAGCCCGGGTTTAATGCTTAAACAACGAATCATCACTGCACTGATCCTGCTGCCGATTGCCTTGTGTGGCTTTTTTCTGCTCGACGGATCCGGCTTTGCGCTGTTCATCGGCCTGGTCGTGACGCTCGGTGCCTGGGAATGGGCGCGCCTGGCCGGCTTCAGTGCGCAGTTGCCGCGGGTGGTGTATGCCGCCATCGTGGCGCTGTTGCTGTTCCTGATGTACATCCTCCCGGATCTCGCTCCTTGGGTGTTGGGTGCGGCGGTGCTGTGGTGGGCGTTGGCGACCTTCCTGGTGTTGACTTATCCGCGCACCAGCAGCCAGTGGTCCAGTGTTGCCTGCAAGCTGGTGATCGGCTTGTTGATTCTGCTGCCGGCCTGGCAAGGGCTGGTGGAGATCAAGCGTTTTCCGATCGGCAATGAGTTGATCCTGGCGGTGATGGTGTTGGTCTGGGGTGCCGATATCGGTGCCTACTTCTCCGGTCGGGCCTTCGGCAAGCGCAAGCTGGCGCCGGCGGTCAGCCCGGGCAAGAGCTGGGAGGGCGTGTACGGCGGCCTGGCCTTGACCTTGGTGATCACGCTCGTGGTCGGTGTTGTGCGTGGCTGGTCGGTGAAAGAGGTGTGCCTGGCCTTGCTGGGCGCGGCCATCGTCGTATTGATCTCGGTCGTGGGCGACCTCACCGAGAGCATGTTCAAGCGCCAGGCCGGGATCAAGGACAGCAGCAATCTGTTGCCGGGCCATGGCGGCGTGCTGGACCGTATCGACAGTCTGACCGCTGCGATCCCGATCTTTGCCGTGCTGTTGTGGATGGCTGCGTCGTGAGCCGCCTGCAACAGGTCACCGTGCTGGGTGCGACCGGCTCGGTAGGGTTGAGCGCCCTGGATGTGATCGCGCGCCACCCGGAACGCTATCAAGTTTTCGCATTGACCGGCTTCTCTCGCCTGACTGAGCTGCTGGCGTTGTGCGTGCGCCATGCGCCACGTTTTGCCGTCGTGCCTGGGGTCACTGCCGCGCGAGGCTTGCAGGATGACCTGCGCGCCGCCGGCCTGGCTACTCAGGTGCTGGTGGGCGAGGAAGGGTTGTGCCAGGTGTCGGCCGATGCCGAGGTGGATGCCGTGGTGGCGGCCATCGTCGGCGCCGCTGGCTTGCGCCCGACCCTGGCCGCCGTCGATGCGGGCAAGAAGATCCTGTTGGCTAATAAAGAAGCGCTGGTCATGTCCGGCACGCTCTTTATGCAGGCGGTGCGCAAGAGCGGGGCGGTATTGCTGCCGCTCGACAGTGAGCACAACGCGATTTTCCAGTGCATGCCCGGCGATTTTGCCCGCGGCCTGAGCCAGGTCGGTGTACGCCGGATTTTGCTGACAGCATCCGGTGGGCCTTTTCGCAAAACTCCGCTGGCGGACCTGGAGCATGTGTCTCCGGATCAGGCGTGCGCCCATCCGAACTGGTCCATGGGGCGCAAGATCTCCGTGGATTCGGCCAGCATGATGAACAAGGGCCTGGAGTTGATCGAGGCCTGCTGGTTGTTCGATGCGCGGCCCGATCAGGTCGAGGTGGTGATTCATCCGCAAAGTGTGATTCATTCCCTGGTCGACTATGTGGATGGCTCGGTGCTGGCGCAGTTGGGTAACCCCGACATGCGGACGCCGATCGCCAATGCCCTGGCCTGGCCTGAGCGGATCGATTCCGGTGTTGCACCGTTGGACCTGTTCGCGATTGCACGCCTGGACTTCGAGGCGCCGGACGAGCAGCGCTTTCCATGCCTGCGCCTGGCGCGGCAAGTCGCGGAGGCGGGCAACAGCGCGCCGGCGATGCTCAATGCGGCTAACGAGGTGGCGGTGGCGGCGTTTCTCGAACAGCGCATCCGCTTTCCGCAGATCGCGAGTATCATCGAGGATGTTCTGAGTCTTGAGCCCGTGGTGGCTGTGAATGATCTGGGGGCAGTGTTCGAGGCGGATGCCAAGGCCCGCGCCCTGGCCGAACAATGGTTGAGCCGCAACGCGCGTTAGTCTTTGGGCGTGTTTGCGTCTTCAGGCACTGGATTGGAATGCGGAGAAATTAGATGAGTGCGCTTTACATGATTGTCGGCACCCTGGTTGCTCTGGGTGTGCTGGTTACCTTCCACGAATTCGGCCACTTCTGGGTGGCGCGTCGTTGCGGCGTCAAGGTACTGCGCTTCTCCGTTGGTTTCGGCATGCCGTTGCTGCGTTGGCACGACCGCCGCGGCACCGAGTTCGTGATCGCGGCCATCCCCTTGGGCGGCTACGTCAAGATGCTCGATGAGCGCGAAGGCGAAGTGCCGGCGGATCAACTGGATCAGTCCTTCAATCGCAAGACCGTTCGTCAGCGCATCGCTATCGTCGCCGCCGGCCCGATCGCCAATTTCCTGTTGGCCATGGTGTTCTTCTGGTTCCTGGCCATGCTCGGCAGCGAACAGATACGCCCGGTGATCGGTGCGGTTGAAGCGGACAGCATGGCGGCGAAGGCGGGATTGGTCGCCGGGCAGGAAATTGTTTCCATTGATGGCGAACCAACCACCGGTTGGGGCGCGGTCAATTTGCAGTTGGTACGTCGCCTGGGCGAAAGCGGCACCGTCAAGGTGGTGGTGCGCGAGCAGGACTCTTCCGCCGAGACCCCGCGTGAACTGGCCCTCGACCATTGGCTCAAGGGGGCCGATGAGCCGGACCCGATCAAGTCCCTGGGTATTCGCCCGTGGCGCCCGGCCTTGCCGCCGGTGCTCGCCGAGCTTGACCCGAAAGGCCCGGCCCAGGCCGCAGGTCTGAAAACCGGCGACCGCCTGCTGGCCCTCGATGGCCAGGCGCTGGGCGACTGGCAGCAAGTGGTCGACCTGGTGCGTGTACGGCCTGATACCAAAATTGTGCTGAAAGTTGAGCGCGATGGTGCTCAAATCGACGTCCCCGTGACCCTGGCGGTTCGCGGGGAAGCCAAGGCGGCCGGGGGTTACCTCGGTGCCGGCGTGAAAAGCCCGGAGTGGCCGCCGTCGATGATGCGCGAGGTCAGTTTCGGGCCGTTGGCGGCAATTGGCGAGGGTGCGAAACGCACTTGGACCATGAGCGTGCTGACTCTCGAATCGCTCAAGAAAATGTTGTTCGGCGAGCTCTCGGTAAAAAACTTGAGTGGGCCGATAACCATTGCTAAAGTGGCGGGCGCTTCTGCCCAGTCGGGTGTCGCGGATTTCCTGAATTTCCTGGCTTATCTGAGTATTAGCCTTGGGGTTCTGAATTTGTTGCCCATTCCAGTATTGGATGGGGGGCATCTGTTGTTTTATCTGGTCGAGTGGGTGCGTGGTCGCCCCTTGTCGGATCGGGTGCAGGGTTGGGGGATACAGATCGGTATCAGTTTGGTGGTCGGGGTGATGTTGTTAGCCTTGGTCAACGATCTGGGACGACTGTAACGCTTCGCTGAATTGCGAATCTGCCGCATTTTGCGGCAGTTTGTTTATTGCCAGTTGGAATAAGAAAGGACTTCATGAAACGTCTGCTGCTAACTGCGGTTCTCACCGTATTGATGATCGCCGAAGTTCACGCCGAGTCCTTCACTATCTCCGATATTCGCGTCAACGGCCTCCAGCGGGTTTCCGCGGGTAGCGTCTTTGGTGCCTTGCCGTTGAACGTCGGGGAACAGGCTGATGACCGTCGCCTGGTGGAATCCACTCGTGCGCTGTTCAAAACCGGGTTCTTTCAAGATATCCAACTGGGTCGCGAAGGTAACGTCCTGGTCATCACCGTCGTCGAGCGACCTTCCGTCGCCAGTATCGAGATCGAGGGTAACAAGGCGATCTCCACTGAAGACCTGATGAAGGGCCTCAAGCAATCCGGCCTGGCCGAGGGCGAGATCTTCCAGCGCGCCACCCTCGAGGGTGTGCGTAACGAGCTGCAACGCCAGTACGTTGCCCAGGGCCGCTACTCCGCGACCGTGGAAACGGAAGTGGTCCCGCAGCCTCGTAACCGTGTCGGCCTCAAGGTCAACATCAACGAAGGCACCGTGGCGGCCATTCAGCACATCAACGTGGTGGGCAACACCAAGTTCCCTGATGAAGACCTGATCGGCCTGTTCGAACTCAAGACCACCAACTGGCTGTCGTTCTTCAAGAACGACGACAAGTACGCCCGTGAAAAACTCTCCGGTGACCTGGAGCGCTTGCGTTCCTACTACCTGGACCGTGGCTATATCAACATGGATATCGCTTCGACCCAGGTGTCCATCACCCCTGACAAGAAGCACGTGTACATCACCGTCAACGTCAACGAGGGTGAGAAGTACAAGGTCCGCGACGTCAAGCTCAGCGGCGACTTGAAAGTGCCTGAAGACCAGGTCAAGGCCCTGTTGCTGGTGCAGAAAGACCAGGTGTTCTCGCGCAAGCTGATGACCACCACGTCCGAACTGATCACCCGTCGCCTGGGTAACGAAGGCTATACCTTCGCCAACGTCAACGGCGTGCCGACCCCGCACGATGACGACCACACCGTGGACATCACCTTCGTGGTCGACCCGGGCAAGCGTGCCTACGTGAACCGCATCAACTTCCGTGGCAACACCAAGTCTGCGGACGAAGTGCTGCGTCGTGAAATGCGTCAGATGGAAGGTGGCTGGGCGTCGACCTACCTGATCGACCAGTCCAAGACCCGTCTTGAACGCCTGGGCTTCTTCAAGGAAGTCAACGTCGAAACCCCAGCCGTACCGGGTGTGGACGACCAGGTTGACGTGAACTACGCCGTTGAAGAACAAGCCTCGGGCTCGATCACCGCCAGCGTCGGTTTCGCACAGAGTGCCGGCCTGATCCTCGGTGGTTCGATCACCCAGAACAACTTCCTCGGTACTGGTAACAAGGTTTCCATCGGCCTGACCCGCAGCGAATACCAGAGCCGCTATAACTTCGGTTATGTCGACCCCTACTGGACCGCTGACGGTGTGAGCCTGGGCTACAACGCCTTCTATCGCACCACCGACTACAAAGACCTCGACGTTAACGTTGCCAGCTATGCGATCGACAGCCTGGGTGCCGGCGTCAACATCGGTTACCCGATCAGTGAGACCTCGCGTCTGACCTTCGGCCTGACCGCGCAGCAGGATGAGATCAAGACCGGTGTGTACACCGTGGATGAGATCTTCGACTTCACCCGTCGCGAAGGCGACAAGTTCCTGAACTTCAAGGCGTCTGCCGGCTGGTCCGAGTCGACCCTGAACAAAGGCGTACTGGCCACCCGCGGTCACTCCCAGAGCGTGACCCTGGAAGCCACCACGCCGGGCAGCGACCTGTCGTTCTTCAAGCTCGACTACCGTGGCCAGTTGTTCCAGCCGCTGAGCGACAACTACACCATGCGCCTGCACACTGAACTGGGCTATGGCGACGGTTATGGTTCGACCAACGGCTTGCCGTTCTATGAGAACTACTATGCAGGTGGTTTCAACTCGGTTCGCGGCTTCAAGGACAGCACCTTGGGTCCTCGTGGTACCCCTAGCCGTGGCGCTGGCGTGACCGGTAACACCGGTACCGTGGCGGATACGGACACTAGCGCACTGCCATTCGGTGGTAACGTGCTGATCCAGGGTGGTGCCGAGATCCTGTTCCCACTGCCGTTCGTGAAAGATCAGCGGTCCCTGCGTACTTCGGTTTTCTGGGATGTGGGTAACGTATTCGACTCCAAGTGCGATCAGGTCACCAACCCGACTGGCGTGAAGTCCAATACCCAGTGTAACGAAGTAAGCCTCAGCAACCTGGCGAGCTCCGTAGGTGTTGGCGTGACGTGGGTGACTGCGCTTGGTCCGTTGAGCTTTGCTCTGGCTATGCCAGTCAAGAAACCGGATAACGCTGAAACCCAGATTTTCCAATTCTCCCTCGGCCAGACGTTCTAAGCGTCTGACCCAAGATAACGACAACGGATCTGTAGGAGTACATCGTGCGTAAGTTGACTCAATTGGTTCTGCTGGCCACTGTGCTGGTAACCACCCCGGCCTTCGCCGAGATGAAAATCGCCGTCCTGAACTATCAGATGGCCCTGCTGGAATCCGACGCGGCCAAGAAGTACGCGGTGGATGCCGAGAAGAAGTTTGGTCCGCAACTGACCAAGCTCAAAACGTTGGAAAGCAGTGCCAAGGGCATCCAGGATCGTCTGGTAGCCGGTGGCGACAAGATGCAGCAAGGCGAGCGCGAGCGCCTGGAGCTTGAATTCAAGCAAAAGGCCCGTGACTACCAGTTCCAGTCCAAGGAACTGAACGAAGCCAAGGCTGTTGCCGACCGCGAAATGCTCAAGCAGCTCAAGCCGAAACTCGACAGCGCTGTGGAAGAAGTCATCAAGAAAGGTGCCTTTGACCTGGTGTTCGAGCGCGGCGCCGTGATTGACGTCAAGCCTCAATACGACATCACCCGCCAGGTGATCGAGCGCATGAACCAGCTGAAGTAAGCCATGACCGCGACTATCAAGCTCGGCGAGTTGGCCGAGTTCCTGGGAGCCACCTTGCGTGGTTCCCCGGAGAAAGAAATCACTGGGCTAGCCACCTTGCAGGAGGCTGGCCCATCTCAGTTGAGCTTCCTCGCAAATCCCCAATACCGTAAATACCTGGCCGATAGCCAAGCCGCAGCCCTGCTGCTGAAGGCTGCTGACGCCGAGGGTTACGCCGGGGATGCGCTGGTGGTGCCTGATCCGTACCTCGCTTATGCGCGGGTATCCCACCTGTTCGATCCGAAACCCAAGGCGGCTGGAGGGATCCACCCGACGGCGGTGATCGCCGATGATGCCCAGGTTGATCCTGCGGCGAGCATTGGCGCCTTTGCCGTGATCGAAAGTGGCGCGCGCATTGGCGCCGGTGTCACCGTGGGCGCTCAGTGCTTTATCGGCGCACGCTGTGAAATCGGTGCCGATGGCTGGCTGGCGCCCCGCGTGACCCTGTACCACGATGTGCGTATCGGGCAGCGGGTGGTCATTCAGTCGGGCGCGGTGATCGGTGGCGAAGGCTTCGGTTTTGCCAATTCGAAAGGCGTTTGGCACAAGATTGCCCAGGTCGGCGGCGTATTGATCGGCGACGATGTGGAAATCGGCGTCAATACCGCTGTTGATCGCGGGGCTTTGGCCGATACCGTGATCGGCAATGGCGTGAAGCTCGATAACCAGATCCAGATTGCCCACAACGTACAGATTGGCGATCACACCGCCATGGCGGCCTGCGTAGGCATATCCGGCAGCACCAAGATCGGCAAGCATTGCATGCTCGCCGGTGGCGTAGGGCTGGTTGGGCACATCGATATTTGCGACAACGTCTTCATCACCGGCATGACCATGGTCACCCACTCGATTACCGAGCCCGGTGCCTATTCGTCCGGTACCGCCATGCAGCCTGCGGCTGAATGGCGCAAGAGTGCAGCGCGTTTGAGGCACATCGACGACATGGCTCGACGTCTCAAACAGCTGGAAAAGCGTGTTGGGGACGTGACCCCTGGCGGTAATGCTTCATCAGAAGGCTGATACCATTTCCATATCAAGTGTGCACAGCCGCTAGACTGCCTCCTTGATTTGCTAGCGGGGCGTGCGTTTAGTCGCCCGCCCCCAATCTTTATTACAGGCTTCCCCCCGAAATGATGGACATCAACGAGATTCGCGAATACCTGCCTCACCGTTACCCGTTCCTGCTGGTGGACCGTGTAGTGGACCTCAATGTTGAGGAAAAGCGCATTCGTGCCTACAAGAATGTCAGCATCAACGAACCGTTCTTCAATGGTCACTTTCCCGCGCATCCGATCATGCCGGGCGTGTTGATCATCGAAGCAATGGCCCAGGCTGCCGGTATCCTTGGTTTCAAAATGCTCGACCTCAAGCCTGCCGACGGCACGCTTTATTATTTCGTGGGCTCCGACAAGTTGCGTTTCCGCAACCCGGTCACCCCGGGTGACCAGTTGATCCTGGAAGCCAAGTTCATCAGCTGCAAGCGCCAGATCTGGAAGTTCGAATGCCAGGCCTCGGTGGATGGCAAGCCGGTGTGCTCCGCCGAAATCATCTGCGCGGAACGCAAACTATGAGTTTGATTGACCCTCGCGCAATCATCGATCCGTCGGCCGTACTGGCCGCCGACGTTGAGGTCGGCCCTTGGTCGATCGTCGGCGCAGGTGTGGAAATCGGCGAGGGGACTGTCATCGGGCCGCACGTGATCCTCAAGGGACCGACCCGCATTGGCAGGCACAATCGCATCTATCAGTTTTCCTCGATAGGCGAAGACACCCCCGACATGAAGTACAAGGGGGAAGAAACACGCCTGGTAATCGGTGATCACAACATCATTCGTGAAGGCGTGACCATTCACCGTGGCACCGTGCAGGACCGTGCCGAGACCACGTTGGGTGATCACAACCTGGTCATGGCTTACGCGCATATCGGCCACGACAGTGTGATCGGCAACCACTGCATCCTGGTCAACAACACCGCGTTGGCAGGCCATGTACACGTTGACGATTGGGCGATCCTGTCCGGTTTCACCCTGGTGCATCAGTACTGCCACATCGGCGCCCATAGTTTTTCCGGCATGGGCACGGCTATCGGCAAGGATGTCCCGGCGTTCGTCACGGTGTTCGGCAACCCTGCCGAAGCCCGCAGCATGAACTTCGAAGGCATGCGCCGTCGGGGTTTCAGCGACGATGCGATCCACGCCCTGCGTCGCGCCTACAAGGTGGTTTACCGCCAGGGCCTGACGGTTGAGCAGGCATTGGCTGAACTGACCGAGCCGGCAATGTTGTTCCCGGAAGTCGCGGTGTTCCGTGACTCGATCCAGGCGTCGACCCGCGGCATCACGCGCTGATCATGGCCAATCTGCGTATCGCATTGGTCGCCGGGGAAGCTTCCGGCGATATCCTGGGCGCGGGGCTGATGCGGGCGCTCAAGGCCCAGCATCCGGCGGTCGAGTTCATTGGCGTGGGCGGCCCGTTGATGCAGGCCGAGGGCCTCACCTCCTACTTCCCCATGGAGCGCTTGTCGGTCATGGGGTTGGTGGAAGTGCTGGGCCGTCTGCGTGAGCTGCTGGCACGGCGCAAGCTGCTGATTCAGACCCTGATCCAAGAAAAACCTGACGTGTTCATCGGAATCGACGCGCCGGATTTCACCCTCAATATCGAGCTCAAGTTGCGTCAGGCCGGGATCAAGACCGTGCATTACGTCAGCCCGTCCGTGTGGGCGTGGCGGCAGAAGCGCGTGCTGAAGATCCGCGAAGGCTGTGATTTGATGCTGACCTTGCTGCCGTTCGAAGCCCGTTTCTACGAAGAGAAGGGCGTGCCGGTGCGGTTTGTCGGGCACACGCTGGCCGACACCATCCCGCTGCACGCCGATCGTGCTGCGGCGCGTGCCGAACTGGGCTTGCCGGACGGCCCGCTGGTCGCGCTAATGCCGGGCAGTCGGGGTGGCGAAGTGGGCCGCCTGGGCGCGCTGTTTTTTGATGCCGCCGAGCGCCTGCTGATCATGAAGCCTGGCGTGCGCTTTGTGCTGCCGTGTGCGAGCCCGCAACGTCGCGCACAGATCGAAACCTTGCTGCAAGGGCGCAACCTGCCGTTGACCCTGCTCGATGGTCAGTCGCACCTGGCCCTGGCGGCGTGCGACGCGGTGCTGATCGCTTCGGGTACCGCGACCCTGGAGGCGTTGCTGTACAAGCGTCCGATGGTCGTGGCTTACCGCCTGGCGCCGCTGACCTTCTGGATTCTCAAGCGCATGGTTAAAAGCCCCTACATCTCCTTGCCCAATTTGCTGGCCCAGCGCCTGTTGGTGCCGGAATTGTTGCAGGACGATGCAACACCCGCAGCCCTGGCGCAGACGCTACTCCCCTTGATCGACGGCGGCGAAGAGCAGACCCGCGGCTTTGACGAGATCCACCGCACCCTGCGGCGCGATGCGTCAAACCAGGCGGCGGATGCCGTGTTGACCTTGATCGGCCATAAACAGGAAGCCCTATGACGACGCAAATGGGGCTGGATTTCAGCCTGGTCGCGCAAGCCCACGAACTGGTGGCCGGCGTGGATGAAGTCGGGCGCGGCCCGCTCTGTGGTGCCGTGGTGACGGCGGCGGTGATTCTTGACCCGAACCGGCCGATCCTCGGCCTCAACGACTCGAAGAAACTCACCGAAGCGCGTCGGGAAAAACTCTTCGACGAGATCTGTGAAAAAGCCCTGAGCTGGCATATCGCCCGGGCCGAAGTCGAAGAAATCGACGAGTTGAATATCCTCCACGCCACCATGCTTGCCATGCAGCGCGCCGTCGAGGGCCTGCATATCACCCCGAAACTGGCGATGATCGATGGCAATCGCTGCCCGAAACTGGCGATGCCGGCTGAAGCGGTGGTCAAGGGTGATAGCAAGGTGCCTGCCATCGCGGCCGCCTCGATTCTGGCCAAGGTCAGCCGTGACCGTGAAATGGCTGCGTTCGAATTGATCTACCCCGGCTACGGCATCGCGGGCCATAAAGGCTACCCGACGCCCGTTCATCTGGAAGCGCTGGCCCGTCTCGGCCCGACGCCGATCCACCGCCGCTCGTTCGCCCCGGTGCGCCTGGCTTACGAACAGCGCGAGAGCCTCAGCGAGGTTTAGTCGCGAGGCTGATGTTTTTGCCCAGGCCCGGTACAATCCCGGGCCTTGTTGTTTCTACGTTTAAGACAGGATCACTATGCCGGCTTCATTCGTTCATCTACGCCTGCACACTGAATACTCCCTGGTCGACGGCCTGGTACGGATCAAACCGCTGGTCAAAACCCTGGTGGGCATGAACATGCCTGCCGTCGCGGTCACCGATCAGAACAACATGTGTTCCCTGGTCAAGTTCTACAAGAACGCCATGGGCGCCGGCATCAAGCCGATCTGCGGCGCCGACCTGTGGCTGTCGAACAAAGACCCGGATAACCCTCTGAGCCGCATCAGCCTGTTGGCGATGAACGGCGTCGGTTATCGCAACCTCACCGAACTGATTTCCCGTGGCTTCATCGACGGCCAGCGCAACGGCGCGGTGATCATCGAGCGTGAGTGGGTGGCCGAGGCCAGCGAGGGCGTGATCATGCTCTCGGCGGCCAAAGAGGGCGAGATCGGGATCGCGCTGCTGGGCGGCAACCCGCAGGAAGCCGAAGTGCTGGCCCGCGAGTGGATGGCCGTGTTCCCTGACCGCTTCTACCTGGAAGTCCAGCGCACCAACCGCCCCAACGATGAAGAACATCTGCACGCCGCCGTGGCCCTGGCCGACAAGCTGGGCGCGCCGCTGGTGGCGACCAACGATGTGCGCTTCATCAAGAAAGAAGATTTCGAAGCCCACGAAACCCGCGTGTGCATCGGCGAAGGGCGGGCCCTGGATGACCCGCGCCGCTCGAAAAACTACAGCGAAGAGCAATACCTCAAAAGCGCCGAGGAAATGGCCGAGCTGTTCAGCGACCTGCCCGAGGCCCTGGAAAACTCCGTCGAGATCGCCAAGCGCTGCAATATCGAAGTGAAGCTGGGCAAGCACTTCCTGCCCAACTTCCCGATTCCCGAAGGCATGACCATCGATGAGTATTTCCGCAAGGTATCGTTCGATGGCCTGGAGGAACGCCTCTCGGTCCTGTTGCCCAAGGACACCACCGAAGATTACGAAGCCAAGCGCCAGGTCTACGTCGACCGGCTGAATTTCGAGCTGGATATCATCATCCAGATGGGGTTCCCCGGTTACTTCCTGATCGTGATGGACTTTATCCAGTGGGCCAAGAGTAACGGCGTGCCGGTCGGTCCAGGCCGGGGCTCGGGTGCCGGCTCGCTGGTTGCCTATGTGCAGAAGATCACCGACCTCGACCCGCTGGAATATGACCTGCTGTTCGAACGCTTCCTTAACCCGGAACGGGTCTCCATGCCCGACTTCGACGTCGACTTCTGCATGGACGGTCGCGACCGCGTGATCGAATACGTGGCCGATAAGTATGGCCGCAACGCCGTGAGCCAGATCATCACGTTCGGTTCCATGGCGGCCAAGGCGGTAATCCGCGACGTGGCCCGGGTGCAGGGCAAGTCCTACGGGCTGGCGGATCGCCTGTCGAAGATGATCCCGTTCGAAGTCGGCATGACCCTGGAAAAGGCCTACGAGCAGGAAGAAATCCTGCGCGACTTCATCAAGGTCGACGAAGAAGCCGCCGAAATCTGGGAGATGGCGCGCAAGCTCGAAGGCGTGGTGCGTAACGTCGGTAAACACGCCGGTGGCGTGGTGATCGCGCCGACCAAGCTCACCGACTTTTCGCCGATCTATTGCGACGAAGAAGGCGATGGCCTGGTGACCCAGTTCGACAAGGACGACGTGGAGGCGGCCGGCCTGGTGAAGTTCGACTTCCTCGGCCTGCGGACTCTGACGATCATCGACTGGGCGCTCAAGACGATCAACCGCGACCGTGCCAAGGTCGGCGAAGCACCGCTGGACATCGCGTTTATCCCGCTGGATGACAAGCCGACCTACAGCCTGCTGCAAAAAGCCGAAACCACGGCGGTGTTCCAGCTGGAATCCCGCGGCATGAAAGAGCTGATCAAAAAGCTCAAGCCCGACTGCCTGGAAGACTTGATCGCACTGGTCGCCCTGTTCCGTCCGGGCCCGCTGCAATCGGGCATGGTGGATGACTTCATCAACCGTAAGCACGGTCGCGCCGAACTGGCCTACCCGCACTCGGACTACCAGTACGAAGGCCTCAAGCCGGTACTGGCACCGACCTACGGCATCATCCTGTACCAGGAACAGGTGATGCAGATCGCCCAGGTCATGGCCGGTTACACCCTCGGTGGTGCGGACATGCTGCGTCGCGCCATGGGTAAGAAAAAGCCCGAGGAAATGGCCAAGCAGCGCGGCGGTTTCATCGAGGGTTGCGCCACCAACAATATCGACGCCGACCTTGCCGGTAACATTTTCGACCTGGTGGAAAAATTCGCCGGTTATGGCTTCAACAAATCCCACTCCGCTGCCTACGGCCTGGTGTCGTACCAGACCGCCTGGCTGAAGGCCCACTACCCGGCGCCGTTCATGGCCGCGGTACTCTCGGCGGATATGCACAACACCGACAAGGTCGTGACCTTGATCGAGGAAGTGCGAACCATGAAGCTGCGCCTCGACGCGCCGGACGTGAACGCCTCGGAGTTCAAGTTCACCGTGAACGACGAAGGCCGCATCATCTATGGCCTGGGGGCGATCAAGGGGGTGGGCGAGGGCCCGGTGGAAGCGATCACCGAGGCGCGCCAAAACGGCCCGTTCAAGGATCTGTTCGATTTCTGCGCGCGGGTCGACCTCAAGCGCATCAACAAACGTACCCTCGATGGCTTGATCCGCAGCGGCGCCCTCGACCGTCTCGGCCCGTATTTCCATGATGAGCCGAAGGCCTACCAGGCGAATATCGACCGCAATCGCGCGGTGCTGCTGACCGCCATGGAAGAAGCGATCAAGGCCGCCGAACAGACCGCCCGCACCCACGACAGCGGTCACGCCGACCTGTTCGGCGGGTTGTTCGTCGAAGAAGACGCGGATGTCTACGCCAACCATCGCAAGGCCAAGGAGCTGACCCTCAAGGAACGCCTCAAAGGTGAGAAAGACACCCTGGGCCTGTACCTGACCGGTCACCCGATTGACGAATACGAAGGGGAAATCCGTCGTTTCGCCCGTCAGCGCATCATCGACCTGAAACCGGCGCGCGACACCCAGACCGTCGCCGGCATGATCATCGCCCTGCGGGTGATGAAAAACAAAAAGGGCGACAAGATGGGCTTTATCACCCTCGACGACCGCTCCGGCCGGATCGAGGCGTCGCTGTTTGCCGATGCGTTCCATTCGGCGCAGTCGCTGTTGCAGACCGACGCCATGGTGGTGGTGGAAGGGGAGGTCAGCAACGACGACTTCTCCGGCGGCCTGCGCCTGCGGATCAAGCGCGTGATGAGCATGGAAGACGCGCGCACCAACCTGGCCGAAAGCCTGCGCTTGAAGGTCAAGACCGAGGCGCTCAAGGGCGATCAGCTGCGCTGGTTGGGGGACTTGCTCAAACGCCACCGTGGCGCATGCCCGGTGACCATGGAATACACCGGTAACGACGCCAAGGCCATGCTGCAGTTCGGCGAGACCTGGCGAATTGATCCCGCTGATGGCTTGATTCAAGCATTGCGTGACCAGTTCGGTCGTGACAACGTCTTCCTCCAATACCGTTGACGATCAGGTGATGGCAAATAGCCTGATCTCGACCAAACATTTAATCTCGACCTAGACGCGCCTCTCCCTTAAGGTAGGGCGCGAATAGACAACCGGCTGGCCAGGCACTCCTTGGCCGTCGACCCAAGACGGACGCTTATGAACCCGAATTTTCTTGATTTCGAACAGCCGATCGCTGACCTGCAAGCCAAGATCGAAGAACTGCGCCTGGTCGGCAATGACAACTCGCTGAATATCGGCGATGAAATCGCTCGCCTGCAAGACAAGAGCAGCTCGCTCACCGAAGACATCTTCGGCAAGTTGACCAGCTGGCAGATCGCGCGCCTGGCCCGCCATCCGCGCCGTCCGTACACCCTGGACTACATTCAGCACATCTTCACCGAGTTCGACGAGCTGCACGGCGACCGCCACTTCTCCGACGACGCCGCCATCGTGGGCGGTATCGCTCGCCTGGACGACCAGCCGGTGATGGTGATCGGTCACCAGAAAGGCCGTGAAGTGCGCGAGAAAGTCCGCCGTAACTTCGGCATGCCGCGTCCGGAAGGCTACCGCAAGGCTTGCCGCCTGATGGAAATGGCCGAGCGCTTCAAAATGCCGATCCTGACGTTCATCGACACCCCGGGCGCGTACCCGGGTATCGACGCCGAAGAGCGCAACCAGAGCGAAGCGATCGCCTGGAACCTGCGCGTCATGTCCCGCCTGAAAACCCCGATCATTGCCACCGTGATTGGTGAAGGTGGTTCCGGCGGTGCGTTGGCCATTGGTGTCTGCGACCAATTGAACATGCTGCAATATTCGACCTACGCGGTGATCTCGCCAGAAGGTTGCGCCTCGATCCTGTGGAAAACCGCCGAGAAAGCGCCGGACGCTGCCGAAGCGATGGGCATCACCGCCGATCGCCTCAAGGGCCTGGGGATCGTGGATAAAGTCATCGCCGAACCATTGGGCGGCGCCCACCGCGACCCGGCCGCCGCTGCCGCGACCATCCGTGCCGAACTGGGTTCGCAACTGGCGATGCTCAAGAAGCTGGATACCGAAGCACTGTTGGCCCGGCGTTACGAGCGCCTGATGAGCTACGGTCTCTAAACCGCAGCCGTAAAAAATGTGGGAGGGGGCTTGCTCCCGATTGCTGAGTGTCAGTCAATGCATCGGGTGACTGACCTGCCGCTATCGGGAGCAAGCCCCCTCCCACATTTGCTTTGTGTATGCTTGGCCAACGTATTCCAGGTTTGCGGCGGTAACATCTGATGAAACCATTACTTTCCGCCAAACTCCTGCAAACCCTGGCCCCCTGGCGCAACGCTCCGGCCTGGCATATCGCTTTTTCCGGCGGGCTTGATTCCACCGTCCTGCTGCACCTCCTGGCAAATCTCGCCAAAACTGAGAAGCTTCCTACGCTCGGCGCTGTTCATGTCCACCATGGCCTGCAAGCTGCAGCCGATGCCTGGCCCGCTCATTGTCAGTCGGTCTGTGACGCCCTTGGCGTACCCTTGAAGGTGATGCGCGTGCAGGTGCGGGCTGGCGCAAGCCTGGAGCGCGCGGCCCGTGATGCGCGCTATCAGGCATTCAGTGAGGTGGTCGGGGCAGGGGAAGTGTTGCTCATCGGCCAGCATCGCGACGATCAGGCCGAAACCTTGCTGTTTCGTCTGTTGCGCGGCGCGGGGGTGCAAGGATTGGCGGCCATGCCGATGCAGCGTGCGCTGGCGGGCGGTCATCTGCTGCGACCGTTGCTGCGCAGTTCACGCGCGCAGCTGCAGGCCTACGCCGAGGAGCACCAGTTGACGTGGATCGAAGACCCTTCCAACGCCGATCCCCGCTTTTCGCGCAATTACCTGCGCCATCGTGTATTCCCGCGGCTGACCGAGCGCTGGCCCCAGGCCGTGGCCAACCTGGCCCGTGCCGCTGAACATTTGAGCGAAGCCCAAGGCCTGTTGGACGAGTTGGCGCACATCGACCTGCAAGCCGCCGAGCAGCCTTCGCCTTTTCCGTGGCTGCCCTTGCCGTCCTTGGCCCTGGCGCCGTTGTGTGAGCTTTCCGACGCGCGTCAACGCAACGCCCTACGCCATTGGCTGAGCCCGCTCACGCGTTTACCCGACAGCGACCACTGGGCCGGCTGGCATTCCCTGCGCGACGCCAAGCTCGATGCACAACCCCTGTGGCGCTTGGCCAACGGCGATCTGCACCGTTGCGGCGAGCGCATCTGGTGGCTGCCCTCCGGTTGGTCGGAGTTTTCCGACGCATCGGTGAGCTGGGCACAGCCGCAAAACCCGCTAGAGTTACCGGGTAATGGCCAACTCCGGTTGATCGGTCGGGTTCCCGAGGGCGTGTTGCAGGTTCGCTATCGCCAGGGCGGCGAAATTATCGACATTCCGGGGCGCGGTCGGCGCGATTTGAAGCGTCTGCTCAACGAAAGTGGGCTGCCGGGTTTTGTCCGTGGCAGATTGCCGCTGCTGTATCGGGGCGAGCAATTGCTGGCTGTGCCCAGCCTTGCAGGGCTTTGGAATACGTCGAATGACGGCTGGCAATTACATTGGATGCCACAGACCTGCGATCAAGGTTTGAGCTGATAGCGCCTTTCCGGTAGACTACGCTCCCTTCTTGATACAACTTCTGTGGATTCGCCTGAATCGCAGCAGTTGCCGATTACCAAGCAGTCTTTGCTGGGCGATTCCAAAAAATGTGTAGCGATCAACGTACCGGTGTTTCATTGCTGGTCTGTCACCACGCGGCGGTTTTTTTGAAAGGTGCACTGTGATTAATGCAGGTGATCGGGGGCTTCGGCCTTCCTTCGCTTTCCCCGGCGGCTCGGACCGCTTTAACGCAGACTTCTAGGGTTTTTCATGACGCGCTACATATTCGTCACGGGCGGTGTTGTTTCTTCATTGGGGAAAGGCATTGCCTCCGCTTCATTGGCGGCCATCCTGGAGGCGCGGGGACTTAAGGTCACCATGCTCAAGCTGGACCCGTACATCAACGTTGACCCGGGCACCATGAGCCCGTTCCAGCACGGTGAAGTGTTCGTCACCCACGACGGCGCCGAGACCGACCTGGACCTGGGCCACTACGAGCGGTTCATCCGCACGACCATGACCCAGAACAACAACTTCACCACCGGCCGTGTCTACGAACACGTGCTGCGCAAGGAGCGTCGTGGTGACTACCTGGGTGCAACCATCCAGGTGATCCCGCACATCACCGACGAAATCAAGCGCCGCATCATCAAGGGCGCGGGCGATGCCGACGTGGCGATGGTCGAGATCGGTGGCACCGTGGGTGACATCGAATCCCAACCGTTCCTCGAAGCCATCCGCCAGTTGCGTTTCGAAGTCGGCGCCAAGCGCGCGATGCTGATGCACCTGACACTGGTGCCCTACATCGCCACCGCCGGCGAAACCAAAACCAAGCCAACCCAGCACTCGGTCAAGGAACTGCGTTCCATCGGCCTGCAGCCGGACGTGCTGGTGTGCCGTTCCGATCACCCGATCGATATTTCCTCGCGTCGCAAGATCGCGCAGTTCACCAACGTTGAAGAGCGTGCGGTGATTGCCCTGGAAGACGCCGACACTATCTACAAGATCCCGGGCATCCTGCATTCCCAGGGCCTGGACGATTTTGTGGTCGAGCGTTTCGGCCTGCAATGCGGCGGCGCGGATCTGTCCGAGTGGGAAGCCGTGGTCGACGCCAAGCTCAACCCTGAGCACGAAGTCACCATCGCCATGGTCGGCAAGTACATGGAGCTTTTGGACGCGTACAAGTCGCTGATCGAAGCGATGAGCCACGCCGGCATCAGCAACCGTACCAAGGTCAACCTGCGCTATATCGATTCCGAAGACATCGAGAACCAAGGCACCGCGCTGCTCGAAGGCGTCGACGCGATCCTCGTTCCAGGCGGTTTCGGCCTGCGTGGCGTGGAAGGCAAGATCACCGCCGTGCAGTACGCTCGTGAGCACAAGGTGCCGTACCTGGGGATCTGCCTGGGCATGCAAGTGGCCGTTATCGAGTTCGCTCGTAACGTGCTGGGTTGGAAAGACGCCAACTCCACCGAGTTCGATCATTCCAGCGGCCACCCGGTCGTGGGCCTGATCACCGAGTGGGAAGACGCCACCGGCGCCGTTGAAACCCGTACCGAATCGTCCGACCTGGGCGGCACCATGCGCCTCGGCGCGCAAGACTGCCTGCTGGAGCCGGGTTCGCTGGTCCACGACTGCTACGGCAAGGACGTGATCGTCGAGCGTCACCGTCACCGCTACGAAGTGAACAACAACCTGCTGCCGCAGATCAAGGCAGCCGGCCTGAAAGTCTCCGGTCGCTCCGGTGACGGCAAGTTGGTCGAAGTGGTCGAGGCGCCGGATCATCCATGGTTCGTGGCCTGCCAGTTCCACCCTGAGTTCACCTCGACGCCGCGCGACGGTCACCCGTTGTTCAGCGGTTTCGTTAAAGCAGCACTGACGCAACATCAGAAGAAGGCGTGAAGCTGATGGCCCAGAAGATCATTCGCGTAGGCGACATCGAGATTGCCAACGACAAGCCCATGGTGCTGTTCGGCGGCATGAACGTGCTGGAAAGCCGCGACATGGCGATGCAGGTCTGTGAAGAGTACGTCAAGGTTACCCAGAAACTGGGTATCCCTTATGTGTTCAAGGCCAGCTTCGACAAGGCCAACCGTTCGTCCGTGACCTCCTATCGCGGCCCGGGCCTTGAAGAAGGCATGCGGATCTTCCAGGACATCAAGCAAGCCTTCGGCGTGCCGATCATCACCGACGTCCACGAGCCTGAACAGGCTGCCGTGGTCGCCGAGGTGTGCGACATCATCCAGTTGCCGGCCTTCCTGTCGCGCCAGACCGACCTCGTGGTCGCCATGGCCAGGACCGGTGCGGTGATCAATATCAAGAAAGCCCAGTTCCTCGCGCCCCAGGAAATGAAGCACATCCTGAACAAGTGCGTGGAAGCGGGTAACGACCAGTTGATCCTCTGCGAGCGCGGTTCGAGCTTCGGCTACAACAACCTCGTGGTGGACATGCTCGGTTTCGGCATCATGAAACAGTTTGAATACCCGGTGTTCTTCGACGTGACCCACGCGCTGCAAATGCCGGGTGGCCGCGCCGATTCCGCTGGCGGGCGTCGTGCCCAGGTATTGGACCTGGCCAAGGCCGGCATCAGCCAGTCCCTGGCCGGCCTGTTCCTGGAAGCCCACCCGGACCCGGACAACGCCAAATGCGATGGTCCTTGCGCCCTGCGCCTGGACAAACTGGAGCCATTCCTGGCCCAGCTCAAGCAGTTGGACGAGCTGGTCAAGAGTTTTCCGACGGTAGAGACCGCGTAAGCGCCATTTCTCCGTGCAGGAGCCGAGCTTGCTCGCGATGAGGCCCGAGAGGGCACTATTACTGGCAAGTTTGTTCCAAATATTGCAATGTGCGCGACAAGTTAAATCGAGCGGTATAGAGCGTTTTCGTCAACTTTGGAGTGTTTACAACAATGGCAAAAATCGTCGACATCAAAGGTCGTGAAGTTCTCGACTCCCGTGGCAACCCCACCGTCGAAGCCGACGTGCTTCTCGATAACGGCATCATCGGCAGCGCTTGCGCGCCGTCCGGTGCTTCCACAGGTTCCCGCGAAGCGCTGGAACTGCGTGATGGCGACAAGAGCCGTTACCTGGGCAAGGGTGTCCTCAAGGCGGTAGCCAACATCAACGGTCCGATTCGTGACCTGTTGCTGGGCAAAGACCCGCTGGACCAGAAAGCCCTGGACCACGCGATGATCAAGCTCGACGGCACTGAAAACAAAGGCAGCCTGGGTGCCAACGCCATCCTCGCCGTGTCCCTGGCCGCCGCCAAGGCCGCCGCGCAGGACCAGGACCTGCCGCTGTACGCCCACATCGCCAACCTCAACGGCACTCCGGGTGTGTACTCGATGCCGGTGCCGATGATGAACATCATCAACGGCGGCGAGCACGCCGATAACAACGTCGACATCCAGGAATTCATGGTGCAGCCGGTTGGCGCCAAGACCTTCTCCGAAGGCCTGCGCATGGGCACCGAGATTTTCCATCACCTCAAGGCTGTGCTGAAGGCCCGTGGCCTGAGCACCGCCGTGGGTGACGAAGGTGGTTTCGCGCCGAACCTGGCGTCCAACGAAGATGCACTGAAAGTCATCTCCGAAGCCGTGGCCAACGCCGGTTACACCCTGGGCACCGACGTGACCCTGGCCCTGGACTGCGCCGCCAGCGAATTCTACGAAGACGGTAAGTACAACCTGTCCGGCGAAGGCCAGGTGTTCAACTCCGAAGGGTTTGCCGAGTACCTCAAGGGCCTGACCCAGCGCTACCCGATCATCTCGATCGAAGACGGCCTGGACGAGTCCGACTGGGACGGCTGGAAAATCCTCACCGACAAGATCGGCGAAAAAATCCAGCTGGTGGGCGACGACCTGTTCGTGACCAACACCAAGATCCTGAAAGAAGGCATCGACAAGAAGATCGCCAACTCGATCCTGATCAAGTTCAACCAGATCGGCACCCTGACCGAAACCCTGGAAGCCATCCAGATGGCCAAGGCTGCGGGCTACACCGCCGTGATCTCGCACCGCTCCGGCGAAACCGAAGACTCGACCATTGCCGACCTAGCCGTGGGCACGTCGGCGGGCCAGATCAAGACCGGCTCGCTGTGCCGTTCCGATCGCGTGTCCAAGTACAACCAATTGCTGCGTATCGAAGAGCAACTGGCGGGTAAAGCCAAGTACAACGGTCGCAGCGAGTTTCGCGGCTGATCAGTAAATGGTAAAAAGTCGGCAGATTGTGTCGGAAAAATCACGAGAGTGTGAAATTCGACGCTAATCTGATGACGATCAAGCACAAGCCTGGGTCTTCCAGGCTTCGTGCTATCCGTTGCTGCAAAAGTTTTGTATGGCGGTCTTTTTTCACTGGATACCCGATATTCGATGCGCAGTCCCAATTGGTTGTTCCTCGTCTTGCTCTTGTTGCTGGCTGGCCTGCAGTACCGCCTATGGGTGGGTAATGGCAGCTTTGCGCAGGTAAAAGACCTGACCCAGCAAATTGCCGACCAGCACGCCGAAAACGAACGCCTGCTGGAGCGCAATCGCGTTCTCGATGCCGAGGTGCTTGAGCTGAAAAAGGGCATGGAGACCGTCGAAGAGCGGGCTCGCCATGAATTGGGCATGGTCAAGGAGGGCGAAACCCTCTACCAGTTGGCCCAATGAATCACCGTTTGCCGGCCTTCTGGGCCGTGATTCCTGCCGCGGGCATCGGTGCCCGTATGGCTGCGGACCGTCCCAAGCAGTACTTGCAACTGGGCGGGCGCACTATTCTCGAACACAGCCTTGGCTGTTTTCTCGACCACCCCTCGCTCAAGGGCCTGGTGGTCAGTCTTGCTGTTGATGACCCTTACTGGCCTCACCTCGCGTGTGCCGCTGACCCGCGTATCCAGCGGGCGGACGGTGGCTCGGAGCGTTCGGGCTCGGTACTCAATGCGTTGCTGCAGCTCAATGCCCTGGGTGCCAGCGATGATGATTGGGTCTTGGTGCATGATGCGGCGCGGCCTAACCTGAGTCGTGACGATCTCGACAAACTGCTCGCCGAACTCGCGGACGATCCGGTGGGTGGCCTGCTGGCTGTGCCGGCCCGCGATACCCTCAAGCGTGTAGACAAGCATGGTCGCGTCATCGAGACCGTTGACCGCAGCCTGATCTGGCAAGCCTACACACCGCAGATGTTCCGCTTGGGCGCGTTGCATCGCGCATTGGCCGACAGCCTGGTGGCCGATGCGGTGATCACCGACGAAGCCTCGGCCATGGAATGGTCAGGCCAGGCGCCGCGCCTGATCGAAGGACGCTCGGACAATATCAAGGTGACCCGGCCCGAGGACCTGGAATGGCTGCGACTACGCTGGGCCAATCGGCTGTAGGAGCGAGCTTGCTCGCGAAAAACGTCAACGATAACGCGGACAATCTGGATTGAAGCGGCGCTCTCAAGTTTTTCGCGAGCAAGCTCGCTCCTACATAAACGATAAACGCCATCAATGCTCAACACCGTACTCGGGCCGTTCGGCCAACCCTGCCTTTAAATAATCCACCAGCTTCCTGACCTTCGGCGACAAATGCCGCTGCTGCGGATACAACGCCCACACCGCCGTATTCGGCGGCTGATGCGCTTCCAGTAACGACACCAGCGCGCCACTGTGCAAATGCTCGAGCACGTAATAGTCCGGTAACTGACACAAGCCCACCCCTTGCAACGCCGCGTCCAACACCGCTTGCCCACTGTTGCAGCGCCAGTTGCCCTGCACCCTTTGGGAAAATTCGCGCCCGTCCTGGGCCAGTTGCCAGATGTCCGAGCTGCCGATCAGGCAGTTGTGCCGACTCAATTCCGACAAACTGTGCGGCCGCCCATACCGCGCCAGGTAGGACGGCGACGCGCACAAGTACATGCGGCGCGGCGCCAGGCGGCTGGCGACCATGCGCGAGTCTTGCAGGCGTCCCAGGCGAATTGCCAGGTCGAGGCCTTCGTGTACCAAGTCCAACTGACGATTGCTCAGTTCGATGTCCACCCGCAGTTGCGGGTAAAGCCCCATGAACCGCGTCACCAGCGGCACGATGAATCGTTCGCCATACGCCACGGCGCAGGTCATGCGCAGCATGCCCTTGGGCTCGCTGGCAAGGTCGCCGACGGCGCGCAGGGCCTCTTCGCGGCCATCCTGCAGGCGCTGGCAGTGTTGCAGAAAGGTCTGGCCGGCTTCGGTCAGGGTCACCTTGCGCGTACTGCGATACAGCAAGCGCGTTTGCAGCCGTTCTTCCAGGCGAGCCACTTGCCGGCTGATGTGCGACGAAGACACCCCAAGGCGTTCCGCCGCCGCGGTGAATTGGCTGCATTCAGCGACGGCGACGAACTCATCGATGCCTTCCCAGCGGTTTTCCAGCATGGCGATTATCCCTGTACAGCAATAAAGTTTTGCTTTTGCCTGGATTATTAATCAGCGGGGCATGTTTTACACTCGCCGTCTTAGTTTTTAACTCCCAGGAGAAACCCGGATGATCAAGTCCCGCGCCGCCGTAGCCTTCGAAGCCAAGAAGCCCCTCGAGATCGTAGAAGTGGATGTCGCCATGCCCAAGGCCGGCGAAGTGCTGTTGCGCGTGGTTGCGTCCGGCGTGTGCCATACCGACGCCTACACGTTGTCGGGCGCCGACCCGGAAGGCATCTTCCCGTCGATTCTCGGCCATGAAGGCGGTGCGGTGGTTGAGGCGATCGGCGAGGGCGTGACCTCGGTTGCAGTCGGCGACCATGTGATCCCGCTCTACACCCCGGAGTGCGGCAAGTGCAAATTCTGCCTGTCGGGCAAGACCAACCTGTGCCAGGCGATTCGTGCTACCCAGGGCAAAGGCCTGATGCCCGATGGCACCACGCGTTTCTCCTACAAGGGTCAGCCGATTTTCCACTACATGGGCACCTCGACCTTTTCCGAGTACACCGTGCTGCCGGAAATTTCCGTGGCGAAGATTCCTAAAGACGCGCCGCTGGAAAAAGCCTGCCTGCTCGGCTGTGGCGTCACCACCGGTATCGGTGCGGTGATCAACACCGCCAAGGTCAAGCCCGGCGATACCGTCGCCATCTTCGGCTTGGGCGGTATCGGCCTGTCGGCGGTAATCGGCGCGGTAAAAGCCAAGGCCGGTCGCATCATCGCCATCGACATCAACCCGGCCAAGTTCGAAATCGCCAAGCAACTGGGCGCCACCGACTGCATCAACCCGAAAGACTACGATCGCCCGATCCAGGACGTGATTGTCGATTTGACTGACGGCGGCGTGGACTTTTCCTTCGAGTGCATCGGCAACGTGCAACTGATGCGCGCCGCCCTCGAGTGCTGCCACAAAGGCTGGGGCGAGTCGGTGATCATCGGCGTTGCCGGTGCCGGCCAGGAAATTTCCACCCGTCCATTCCAACTGGTGACCGGCCGCGTCTGGCGCGGTTCGGCCTTTGGCGGCGTGCGTGGTCGCAGCGAGCTGCCCAGCTACGTGGAAATGGCCCAGAGCGGCGAGATCCCGTTGGACACCTTTATCACCCACACCATGGGCCTGGAAGACATCAACAAAGCGTTTGATCTGATGCATGAAGGCAAGAGCATTCGTACCGTCATTCACTTCTGAGGTCGGCCATGAGTCTGGAAAACCTGTCGTGCCAGAAGAGCTTCGGCGGCTGGCATAAACGCTACAAGCATCATTCCGAGGTGCTCGGTTGCGACATGACCTTCGCCGTCTACCTGCCGCCGCAAGCGGAGCAGGGCGGCAAGCTGCCGGTGGTGTACTGGCTGTCCGGGTTGACCTGCACCGATGAAAACTTCATGCAGAAAGCCGGCGCCCAGCGCATGGCGGCCGAACTGGGGCTGATCATTGTTGCGCCGGACACCAGCCCGCGTGGTCCTGGGGTGCCGGGCGATCCGGACAACGCCTGGGATTTCGGCCTGGGGGCCGGTTTCTATCTGAATGCCACCCAGGAACCCTGGGCCAAGCACTATCGGATGCATGACTACGTGGTGCAGGAATTGCCGGCGTTGGTTGAGGCGCATTTCCCGGCTTCGCAGAAGCGCGGTATCAGCGGCCACTCCATGGGCGGCCACGGTGCGCTGGTATGTGCATTGCGCAACCCCGGGCGTTACCTATCGGTGTCGGCGTTTTCGCCGATCAACAACCCGATGGATTGCCCATGGGGCCAGAAAGCCTTCTCCCGTTACCTGGGCGAAGAGCGCTCGAAGTGGCGCGAGTGGGATGCTTGCGTGCTGATCAGCGAAGCCGCGGAAAAGCTGCCGTTGCTGGTGGACCAGGGCGACCGCGACGACTTCCTCGCGGTGCAGCTCAAGCCCGAAGCCCTGCAGCAAGCGGCGAAAGCGGCCAACCATCCGCTCGAACTGCGCCTGCAACCGGGCTATGACCACAGCTACTTCTTTATCGCCAGCTTCATCGAAGACCATTTGCGACATCATGGTCGTGCTTTGCTCGGTTAATATGCGACAAAAGTAGGTAGAATCACGCCCTGAATTAAATCGGGGCGTTTTTTTATGCGTATTGGCCACGGCTACGATGTGCACCGTTTCGCTGAAGGCGATTTCATCACCCTGGGCGGCGTGCGGATCGCGCACCACCATGGGTTGCTGGCTCATTCCGACGGCGATGTCCTGCTGCACGCGTTGAGCGACGCCTTGCTCGGCGCCGCGGCGCTCGGCGATATCGGCAAGCACTTTCCGGACACCGACCCGACCTTCAAGGGCGCGGACAGCCGGGTATTGCTGCGCCATGTGGTCGGCCTGATCCACGCCAAAGGCTGGAAGGTCGGCAACGTCGATAACACCATCGTGGCCCAGGCGCCGAAAATGGCCCCCCACATCGAGTCGATGCGCGCGCTGATCGCGGCGGATCTGCACATTGAATTGGATCAAGTGAACGTGAAAGCCACCACCACCGAAAAGCTCGGGTTTACCGGTCGTGAAGAGGGCATCGCGGTACATTCCGTCGCTTTGTTGCTGCGCGCATGAACGACTTGCAACTGCTGGGCCCACGGGCCTATGGCGAGGCCTTGGGCAGCGCCGTGCTGAAGGCTACCGCGGAAGATTTCCAGGTCGACGAAGTGCTCGATATCCCGCTGAGCGGTGAGGGTGAGCACCTGTGGCTGTGGGTGGAAAAGCGTGGCCTCAACACCGAAGAAGCCGCGCGCCGGATCGCCAAGGCCGCCGGCGTGCCGTTGCGCACCGTCAGCTATGCCGGGCTCAAGGATCGCCAGGCGTTGACCCGCCAGTGGTTCAGTGTGCAACTGCCGGGCAAGGCCGATCCGGACCTGAGCGGCGCGGAAAACGACACCCTCAAGATCCTCAAGACCGGCCGCCACAAGCGCAAGCTGCAACGCGGTGCTCATTCGGCCAACGGTTTTACCTTGCGCCTGACGCAACTGGCGGGGGATCACGCGGCCATCGATGCGCGCTTGCAACTGATCGCCCAGCACGGCATTCCCAATTATTTCGGCACCCAGCGCTTTGGCCACAACGGCGGCAATGTGGTGGATGCGCGTGAGTGGGCGGCCCGCAAGGCCTTGCCGGAGCAGCGCAACGTGCGTTCGCGGTTGCTGTCGACGGCACGCAGTTTCCTCTTCAACAAAGTGTTGGCGGCCCGTGTCGCGGACGGTTCCTGGCAGCGTGCGCAGGTCGGCGATCTGCTGGCCTTCACCGACAGCCGCAGTTTTTTCCCGGCGGGGGAGGCTGAATGCAGCGACCCGCGCCTGGCGATCCTCGATCTGCACCCCACCGGACCGCAGTGGGGCGAAGGCGATTCGCCAGCCAGCGGTGCAACCCATGCGCTGGAGCAGGCGGTTGCTGCCAGTGAGGCTGACCTGCGCGATTGGCTGGTGAATGCCGGCATGAGCCAGGAACGTCGCATTCTGCGACTGCCCATTGGCGGGTTGACGTGGCATTATCCCGGGCCTGACATTCTGCAATTGGAATTCGTCCTGCCGGCCGGATGCTTCGCCACTGTCTTGGTGCGCGAGCTTGTTGATCTGGTGCCGGTGGGGCAGACGGACAGCCCATGCGTATTCTGATATCAAATGACGACGGTGCCACCGCACCCGGCCTCGCCGCGCTTCATGCTGCGCTGGCGGATTACGCCGAGTGCGTGGTGGTTGCCCCCGACCAGGACAAGAGCGGCGCCAGCAGTTCGCTGACGCTCGACCGTCCGCTGCACGTACACGTTCTGGCCAATGGCTATATCAGCGTGAACGGCACCCCCACCGACTGCGTACACCTGGCGATCAACAGTTTGTTGGATCAGGAGCCGGACCTGGTGGTGTCGGGCATCAACCTCGGCGCCAACCTGGGGGATGACGTGCTGTATTCCGGCACGGTGGCGGCGGCCCTGGAAGGGCGTTTCCTGGGGCGGACCTCGTTCGCCTTTTCGTTGACCTCGCGTCAGTTGGACAACCTGCCGACGGCCGCGCATTTCGCGCGCAAGCTGGTGGAGGCCCACGGTTCCCTCGATCTGCCGCCCCGGACGGTGCTTAACGTCAATATCCCCAACTTGCCCCTCGAGCATATTCGCGGTATCCAGCTCACGCGCCTGGGCCATCGCGCCCGCGCGGCGGCGCCGTTGAAGGTGGTCGACCCGCGTGGCAAGGAAGGTTATTGGATCGCCGCTGCGGGCGATGCCGAAGACGGTGGGCCGGGCACTGACTTTCATGCGGTGATGCAAGGCTATGTATCGATTACCCCGTTGCAGCTCGATCGCACCTTCAGTGATGCCTTCAGTAGTCTCGATGGCTGGCTGGAGGACTTGCGCTGATGGCTCGTGAACAAGACGACCTGTTGCGTCGCGGCATCGGGATGACCTCCCAGCGCACCCGCGAGCGTCTGATCCAGCGCCTGTACGAAGAGGGCCTGTCCAACGCCCAGGTACTGGAAGTGATCCGGCGCACGCCCCGGCACCTGTTTGTCGATGAGGCCCTGGCCCATCGCGCCTACGAAGACACGGCGTTGCCGATCGGGCATAACCAGACCATTTCCCAGCCGTATATGGTTGCGCGCATGAGCGAGCTGCTGCTGGCGGCGGGCCCGTTGGACAAGGTGCTGGAGATCGGCACCGGTTCCGGCTACCAGACTGCCGTGCTGTCGCAGTTGGTAGAGCGCGTGTTCTCGGTGGAGCGCATCAAGGTGCTGCAGGATCGCGCCAAGGAACGCCTGGTGGAACTGAACCTGCGCAACGTGGTGTTCCGCTGGGGCGATGGCTGGGAAGGCTGGCCGGCGCTGGCGCCGTATAACGGCATCATCGTCACCGCGGTCGCCACCGATGTACCGCAGGCGTTGCTCGATCAACTGGCCCCCGGCGGTCGGCTGGTGATCCCGGTGGGTTCCGGCGAAGTGCAACAATTGATGCTCATTATCCGTGAAGACGAAGGTTTTTCCCGGCATGTGCTCGGCGCCGTGCGTTTCGTGCCGTTGCTCAATGGCCCGCTGGCCTGATCATTTATTCGCGAGCAGTGAATTCTGTTGGCGGCGATGTGTCTTACGGCGGGGTCTATAGAGTCAACATGATCGGTCGTTGGTTTTAAACGCGATGAATCTTTCGTTTCAGTCGTGTGCCAGTAAAAAGCCAATGCCCAGTTATACTTACGACATATTTCAAGCCTGATACAGGCATTCATGTTCAGCCACCACAAAGGGAGCGGCGGGTGAGTCTCACAGGTCTTGCGCAGCGTATGAGTAAAACAAGCTTTCAGCGACTGGTGCTTGGCCTTGTCTTGAGTTCCTTATTGGCGGCTTGTTCGAGCACGCCTTCCGGGGGCGCGAGGGTGGTTGATCGCACGAATGCCGCGCCGCAGAAGCCGACCGTGACCACGGGGCAGTATGTGGTGCGCAAGGGCGATACGCTGTTTTCGATTGCCTTCCGCTATGGCTGGGACTACAAGGCGCTCGCCGCGCGCAACAATATTCCGGTGCCCTACACGATACATCCGGGTCAGACGATTCGCTTCGATGGGCGCACCGGTTCAACACCGACATCAGTGGTGACAAACACCACATCTTCGCCCTCGTCCTCGAGCAAAACCACGATCATCACGCGGCCTGCAGGCAGCGCCGCGCCTGCGGTTGCGAGCAAACCGGCAGCCGCGCCGCTGCCGCCTGCGGGGCCCGCGCCGACCGGCTGGGGATGGCCGTCGAACGGCGTATTGATTGGAAAATTCTCTTCAAACGGTAGTTTGAATAAAGGCATTGATATCGCCGGGGATTTGGGACAGCCTGTTTTAGCTGCATCTGATGGGACAGTGGTGTACGCCGGGAGTGGTTTGCGGGGCTACGGCGAGCTGGTCATCATCAAACACAGCGATACCTACGTCAGTGCTTACGGCCACAACCGTAGGCTGTTGGTTCGGGAGGGGCAGCAGGTCAAAGTCGGACAGACAATTGCCGAAATGGGGTCAACTGGTACAGACCGGGTGAAACTGCACTTTGAGATTCGCCGCCAAGGGAAACCTGTCGATCCTCTGCAATTCCTACCCCGTCGTTGATGTGTTGCCAGCCTGTTCCCTCACGTAGAAGGAACAGGCTCCAGCGTTGCCAAGGATAAAGGCGTCGCTTGAGCTTGAGGTCGAACTCACCAAAGGACTATAACAATGGCTCTCAGTAAAGAAGCGCCGGAGTTTGACATCGACGATGAGGTTCTCCTTACGGAGACCGGCATCGCTATGGAATCGATGTCGAATGAGGGAATGGCTGTACCTTCAGTTCGCACCAAATCCAAGAACTCCACTGCGTTAAAGCAACATAAGTACATTGACTACACGCGGGCGCTCGATGCGACCCAGCTGTACCTCAATGAAATCGGCTTTTCCCCTCTGCTGACTCCCGAAGAAGAAGTCCATTTTGCGCGCTTGTCGCAAAAGGGCGATCCGGCTGGGCGCAAGCGCATGATTGAAAGCAACCTGCGCCTAGTGGTGAAAATCGCCCGACGCTACGTCAATCGCGGGCTGTCACTGTTGGACCTGATCGAGGAGGGCAACCTGGGCTTGATCCGGGCGGTGGAGAAGTTCGACCCCGAACGCGGCTTCCGCTTCTCGACTTATGCCACCTGGTGGATTCGTCAGACCATCGAACGGGCGATCATGAATCAAACCCGCACGATCCGGTTGCCGATCCATGTGGTCAAGGAGCTCAACGTCTACCTGCGGGCGGCGCGTGAGCTGACACAAAAACTCGATCATGAACCCTCTCCCGAAGAAATCGCCAACCTGCTGGAAAAACCGGTGGGCGAGGTCAAACGCATGCTCGGTCTTAACGAGCGCGTGTCTTCGGTTGACGTCTCGCTGGGCCCGGATTCGGACAAAACCCTGCTGGACACCCTGACGGATGATCGCCCGACAGACCCTTGCGAGCTGTTGCAGGACGATGATCTTTCCCAAAGCATTGACCAGTGGTTGTCGGAGCTTACGGACAAGCAGCGCGAGGTGGTGATTCGCCGCTTCGGCCTGCGCGGTCATGAGAGCAGCACCCTGGAGGATGTAGGCCTGGAGATCGGCTTGACCCGTGAGCGGGTGCGGCAGATCCAGGTAGAAGGGCTCAAGCGCTTGCGTGAGATCCTGGAGAAGAACGGCTTGTCGAGCGAGTCGTTGTTTCAGTAACGACGCAGTCTGAATGTGGGAGGGGGCTTGCTCCCGATGGCAGTGGATCAGTCACTGGATGTATTGACTGACCCACCGCCATCGGGAGTAAGCCCCCTCCCATATTTTTTGCGCTCATGCATGCCCAAATCCCAGGCATAAAAAAACCCCGCTTTTAAGGGCGGGGTTCTTTTGACTGAGTCAGTACAAGTTAGATAACTTGAACTTCTTCAGCTTGCATGCCTTTCTGACCGCGGGTAGCGATGAAAGAAACCTGTTGGCCTTCTTTCAGGCTTTTGAAGCCGTCGGATTGGATA